>UMLB01026942.1_pt1 | contig 20974 bp, 9 predicted proteins | sample 1966481 | NCBI WGS metagenome assembly UMLB01 (sample SAMEA4836192, study PRJEB28245) | human gut metagenome | biome: gut microbiome; material: fecal sample | place: Denmark | collected 2008 | reverse complement strand
CATTCTTACTGTTCCTCGCTATGCTTGCGAGAAATTGGAAGAGAATTCTACTTGGCAGACAACTGCTTGGTGTAATGAAGAATCTTATCTGAATGCTTGTCGTGATGCAGGGATTGAACATCCTGTGGGAATGTGTTTCCAAGATGCCGGATGGAAAAATGGTCCATGGTTGGGAAGTGGAAAGAATATAAAAAGTAATTCAATTTATGTGACGTGGAAAGATTATTTTGAGAATATTTCCATTGGTAAAACGAATGATGACTGGTATTTCTCGCAGGAAGATATGCGTGTAAACTTAATGTGGGGAAGCCAAGTGTTGCAGAGAATTGCTCAAGAAGTACGTACTTCTGAGAATAAAATAATAATGGCAGAGAAGATGTCTGTTATTGCTCATCTTGCCAATGGTTACACTTGTGTTCAGGAAGATTTGGATGAGGCATGGCGTACTTTGATGCTTGCGCAACATCATGATTCCTGGATTGTACCTTACAATGGACTAAATAAATTTGGAACGTGGGCGGATCAAATAAAGCGATGGACAGATGAGACAAATACTGTGGCTGATAAAATTACTTCCGCTTCTATATGCAGTTTTGATAACGATACTATTAATTCTGAAAATGCTCAGGGATTTGTACGTGTTTATAATACATTGGGGATAAGAAGAACAGAGCAGGTCAATGTTGTACTTCCACAGGAATATGCAGATACTGATTTGGAAGTCAATGATTGTAGAAATAAAAAAGTTGATTATTCAATAGGAAAAGAAGGTGGAAAAATTAGATTGTTGTTTGAAGTAGATGTTCCTCCCTTCGGCTACTCCACATACCGTATAAAGCAAGTAAAGACAGGTAAAAGAACGGTTTCAGGAAACGAAAAGATAATAAATGAACGGGAATATGTGGTTGAAAATGATATGTATAAAATTGTTTTTGACTTGTCGAAGGGAGGAATTATTAAAAGTCTGGTAGCCAAAAAAGAAGGAAACAAGGAGTTTGCCAAACAGACGGGTGACTATTCGATTGGTGAGCTGAGAGGCTATTTTTATGACGAAGGTAAGTTTCGGTCTTCTACAGAGACTCCAGCTAAGATGACGGTTTTGCGGAGTAATATACAAGAGACAAAGGTAAAATTGGAAGGAGAAATCGCTTCACATCCTTTTGTACAGATTATAAGCATTGCCCAAGGGGAGAAACGTATTGATTTTGATCTTACTATTAACTGGAAGAAAAATGTAGGTATAGGAGAATATAAAGAAAATAGTTGGCGGGATAATCGCAGAGCTTATTGTGATGACAGATTTAAGTTAAGTGTACTTTTCCCTGTAGATCTTCGTTCTCCCCGTATTTATAAAAACGCACCGTTTGATGTTTGTGAAAGTAAGTTAGATAATACATTTTTCAATAGTTGGGATCAGATTAAGCATAACATTATTCTCCATTGGGTTGATTTGGCAGAGCAGGAAGGGGATTATGCATTGGCTTTATTCTCAGATCATACAACTTCCTATTCACATGGAGAGGATTATCCGCTAGGATTGACTGCTCAATATTCTGGTAATGGACTTTGGGGACCTGACTATAAGATCACGGGACCATTGAGAATGAAATATGCTATTGTTCCTCATCGTGGAAAATGGGACAAGGCTGCTATTGCAACGAAGAGTGATTGTTGGAATGAACCATTGTTATGTTCTTATCATCCATCTGTAAAATTGGAGTCAAGATCATTGGTAAACTTAAAGAACAGCGGTTATCAGGTGAGTGCTGCCAATATGAAAGATGGGAAAATTATATTACGCTTGTTTAATGCGGAAGGTGACAAGAAGCAGCACAATATCACTTTTGATATACCGCTGTCTAGTATAGAAGAAGTAGATCTGAATGGTAGAATTATCGACAGAAAGACAATAAAAACACGTGCCGGAAAATCTGAAATTAGTATTTCTATCCCTCGTTTCGGTATAAAGACATTTGCTTTGAACTTGAATTGAACATATTCTAATAATAGTAAACTGTAATATTTTTATGTATAAAGCTAGCGCTAATCTTTTAATAGCTTGCTCTTTTTTGTGGCTGACAGCTTGTTCTTCGGCAGGAGTGGTAACAGAAGATTTAATTCCGACTGATTATGTAAATCCTTTTATAGGTGCCAGTACCAGTGTAGGAGCTGCCGGTGTTTATCATGGATTAGGTAAGACATTTCCCGGCGCTACTACTCCTTACGGCATGGTACAAGTAAGTCCTAATACAATAACCGGCGGTGACAATGGTTCCGGTTATAGTGATGAACATAAAACCATTGAAGGTTTTGCCTTTACCCAAATGAGTGGAGTAGGGTGGTTTGGGGATTTAGGAAATTTCCTTGTGATGCCTACAACGGGCAAATTGCAAAAAATTGCGGGTAAAGAAGATGGAAGTATAAAAGGTTATCGTTCTGCTTATGATAAAGCAACCGAAACAGCTAAAGCAGGATATTATTCAGTAGAACTGACTGATTATAAGATTAAAGTAGAGAGTAGTGCGACACCTCATTGTGGAATATTGCAATTCACTTTCCCTTCCAGTGAGCAATCTCGTATTCAGATAGACTTGGCACGTAGAGTGGGAGGAACCTCCACTTCGCAATATGTGAAAGTATTGGATGATCATACCATCCAAGGTTGGATGAAGTGTACACCCGATGGTGGCGGATGGGGAAACGGTGAGGGAAACTCCGATTATACTGTTTATTATTATGCACAATTTAGCAAACCATTGAGTAATTATGGTTTTTGGAGTGCAGATATTCCCGATGACTGGGTTCGGAAGCGTGATGAAGTGGTGAGTATTCCTTATCTGACACGTGTATCACAAGCTCCGGTCATTAAAGATAAAAAAGAGCTGGAAGGAAAGCATCTTGGATTCTTCACCGAATTTCCGACGAAAGAAGGAGAAGAAGTTGAGATGAAAGTCGGTATCTCCTTTGTCGATATGGAAGGAGCAGCCAACAACTTTAAACAGGAGATTGCTTCTAAAAACTTTGCTCAAGTAAAACAGGAAGCAAATGATTTGTGGAATCAAGAGCTTAGCCGTGTACGGATATCCGGTGGAACGGATGACGAGAAAACTGTTTTTTATACATCATTGTATCATACTATGATTGATCCGCGTATCTATACAGATGTAGACGGGCGATACATTGGCGGAGATAAAAAGATACATGAACAGGATGGTACATTTATCAAACGTACCATATTTAGTGGTTGGGATGTTTTCCGTAGCCAGTTCCCTTTACAAGCGATGATCAATCCGCATTTGGTGAGTGATGCGTTGAATTCACTGATAACGATGGCAGATCAGAGTGGACGGGAATATTACGAACGTTGGGAACTTCTGAATTCTTATTCCGGTTGTATGATAGGTAATCCTGCATTGTCGGTGCTGGCAGACGCTTATATGAAAGGAATTCGCACATACGATGTGGAAAAAGCATATCAGTATGCAGTCAACACGTCGGCTAAGTTTGGGAATGATTTGTTGGGATATACACCTGAACCGTTGAGTATTTCGTATACTCTGGAATATGCTTATGCAGACTGGTGTGTGGCTCAGTTGGCAAAGGCGTTGGGAAAAGAAGAAGATGCAAAGCTCTTTTATGAAAAAGGGCAAGCCTATCATAATATGTTTGATGTGGAAAAAGGCTGGTTCCGTCCCCGTAATGCAGATGGATCATGGAAAGCATGGCCGGAGAATGCACTGACCGAAGAATGGTATGGTTGCATTGAGTCGAATGCTTATCAGCAAGGTTGGTTTGTACCGCATGATGTTCCGGGAATGGTTGAATTGATGGGTGGCAAGGAAAAGGTAATAGCTAATCTGACTAATTTATTTGATCATACTCCTTCTGATATGTTATGGAATAATTATTATAATCATGCTAATGAACCGGTACATTTTGTTCCTTTCCTTTTTAATCAGCTGGATGTGCCTTGGTATACACAGAAGTGGACACGATATATCTGTAAAAATGCTTATGCGAACAAAGTAGAAGGAATTGTTGGCAATGAAGATGTCGGACAGATGTCTGCGTGGTATATATTGGCTGCTTCCGGAATTCATCCTTCCTGTCCCGGTAATACACGTATGGAAATAACCAGTCCTGTTTTTGACAAGGTAGAATTTAAGCTGGATTCAAAATATCATCAGGGAAAAGTATTTACTATTATTGCTCACAATAACAACACAAATAATCTATATATACAAAAAGCCTTACTGAATGGCAAGGAGTACAATAAATGTTACCTTGACTTTGCTGAGATTGCAGCAGGAGGAACATTGGAATTATTTATGGGCGATAAGCCCAATACAAAATGGGGAGTTTTATCTAACATTTAAAATAGCTGAATAATATGATGAATAAGTTTAGACTTCTTTTACTGGCATCAAGTTTGTTTGTACTGAATGGAATAGGGCATGCTCAGACTTCTACCATGTCATTGAACAGTTCCAATCCCAAGATAGTATGGGAAGTCAAACCGCAGGCAGATTTGAATAATATGGGAGGAGAACAAATCTCTACCCCAGGTTTTAAAATGCCGGACTATGTGAAAGGAGTAGTGCCCGGAGCAGTTTTTACAGCATATGTTGAAGCCGGAATCGTTCCCGATCCTAACTATGCTGATAATATATACAAAGTAGACGAGGCGTTTTATAACCGTCCTTTCTGGTATCGTACGGAATTTGAACTTCCGGCATCTTATTCAGCCGGTAAGCGTGTTTGGCTTCATTTTGACAATACCAATCGTTTCGCCGATTTCTATTTTAACGGAGAAAAAATATCGGGGACAAAGACATCTACTAAAGATGTAAGCGGGCATATGTTGCGTTCCAAATTTGATGTGACACATCTGATTAAGAAATCAGGAAAGAATGCGGTTGCGGTTTTGATTACTGATCCCGACCAGAAAAAGACTCGTAAAGGAAAAGATCCGTATGGTGTTGCTTGTAGTCCCAGCTATCTGGCAGGTGCCGGTTGGGATTGGATGCCGTATGTTCCGGGGCGTCTTGCCGGAATTACAGGAAATGCATATCTGTCTATTACAGGTGATGCTGTGATGGAAGACCCGTGGATTCGCTCGGAATTGCCGACTTTGCAACAAGCGGAGTTATCTTTCTCTACAGGAATCAAGAATGCTTCTTCTGCTCCGAAAGAAGTGGAAGTTTCCGGTGTTATTCAGCCGGGAAATATAACCTTTTCCAAGCACATTCGGGTGGGAGGAAAAGAAACAGCACAGTTGTCGGTAGATAAAAGTGATTTTGCTGCATTAGTTATTCGTAATCCGAAACTTTGGTGGCCTAACGGCTATGGAGAACCGAATCTTTATACCTGTAAACTGACTTGTTCGATAGATGGAAAAGTATCGGATGAAAAGGATATTACTTTTGGTATCAAAAAGTATGAATATAAGATGATCAACAACGTAGTGAATTACCCGGTTCTGACATTCTTTATCAATGGACAGAAGATTTATCTGAAAGGTGGAAACTGGGGAATGAGCGAGTATCTGCTTCGTTGTCATGGCAAAGAGTACGAAACCAAAATCAAGTTGCATAAAGATATGAACTACAACATGATCCGTTTGTGGACAGGTTGTGTGACTGATGATGAATTCTATGATTATTGCGATAAGTATGGAATCATGGTATGGAATGATTTCTGGCTGTATGTAGCTTATAATAGCGTAGCTCAGCCGGAAGCATTCAAAGCGAATGCTCTTGATAAAGTGAGACGTTTAAGGAATCACCCTTCTATTGCTATCTGGTGCGGTGCTAATGAAACACATCCGGAGCCTGATTTGGATAATTATTTGCGTGAGATGATAGCTCAAGAAGACAAAAACGACCGAATGTATAAGTCTTGTTCCAATCAGGACGGTTTATCCGGAAGTGGATGGTGGGGAAATCAGCCGCCTAAACATCATTTTGAGACTTCGGGCAGTAATCTGGCATTCAATGAACCGGCTTATCCGTATGGTATAGATCATGGCTATGGTCTGCGTACTGAAATAGGAACGGCTACCTTTCCGACATTTGAGAGTGTGAAACTGTTTATACCCCAAGACTCATGGTGGCCTCTGCCTACTGATGAACAATTGAAAGATGATGATGATAACGTTTGGAATAAGCATTTCTTTGGTAAAGAAGCGTCCAATGCCAACCCTATCAATTATAAAAAATCAGTAAATACACAATTCGGGGAATCTTCCAGTCTGGAAGAGTTCTGTGAGAAAGCCCAGTTGCTGAATATTGAAGTAATGAAAGGAATGTATGAAGCATGGAATGATAAAATGTGGAATGATGCAGCCGGACTTCTGATCTGGATGAGTCATCCGGCATATCCATCATTCGTATGGCAGACGTATGACTATTATTATGATCCTACCGGAGCTTATTGGGGAGCAAAGAAGGCTTGCGAACATCTTCATCTCCAGTGGAACTCTTCTAATAATAGTATAAAAGCAGTAAATACCACTACCAAAGACTTGAAGGGCGCTTATGCTAAAGCAACTATCTACAACCTGAATGGAAAAGAGGTTGCGGCTTATGGACGTACAAAACAGATGGACGTACCGGCAAGTAACATTGCGGAAGCATTCACGTTAAACTTCAATCCATACAATCTGGCTTTTGGCAAGAATGTGGTAGCTTCTTCATCATCAGCATCCAGACCGGCTTCTTTAGTAGCTGACGGAGGAGCAGGGAGTCGTTGGGAAAGTGATGCGAGCGATTCTCAATGGATTTATGTTGACTTGGGTAAGAAAGAAAAAATAGAGAATGTTGTGTTGAAATGGGAAACTGCACGTGCCAAAGAGTATGAAATCCAAGTCTCGAATGATGCGAAGAAATGGAAAACTGTCTATACAAACAAAGATGGAAAAGGCGGTACAGATGAGATCAAACTCTCTCCGGTTACTGCGCGTTATGTGAAAATGGAAGGAGTTAGCCGTGCTACAGACTTTGGATATTCACTGTATGAATTTGAAATCTATGGTAAGAAACAAAAAAATGTTGAGGAATTGACTCCACTCCATTTCATCCGGTTAGAACTGACAGACGCAAATGGTAATTTGATTTCAGATAACTTCTACTGGAGAAACGGTGTGACTGATCTTGATTATACGGCCTTGAATACGTTACCGGAAGCAGAATTGTCTTGCAAGTTAGTTGACAAGTCGATGATATCTGAAGGGAAGATGAAATTATCGGTGAAAAATCATTCGAAAACAGTTGCTTGTGCTAACCGGATAAGATTGGTGAATACGGCCACTCAAGAAAGAATTCTTCCTGTTATCATGTCTGATAATTATATAACTTTGATGCCGGGTGAAGAACGGACTATTTCTGTTGAAGCAGAACCGGAAATGTTGAAAGAGGGAGTCAGTGTTTTGCTTAAACAGTATGGTAAGGCTGAACAGAAGAAATTGGATATATGATATATGTAGAAAACTAAGGACTACTTTTTTATTTTGAATACCAGAAGATAGTAAGTTCAGCATTGCTGCGCTATCTTCTGTTTTTTTATATCTCTTATATACTGTATTTACTATGCTCAGGAGTAGAAAGTGAACGCTTTACCTTGAATAACCTGCTTGATTTAATAGACAATGATTGACTTATTAATCTAGTATGTATGCTTGCTTAATGCCTTTTGGTACTAGCAATAGTTCGTTTCATGTACGTAATCCCATCGTTTCACATACGTAATCCCATCAGATCACGTACATAGTCCGAATGCTCCATGTACGTGAAACGAAGACATATTACTGACAAAGCTTATTCGTCAAAGCTTCTTTATGTATTAATGTTACCGTCATTTGTTTTAATATGTGCTATGATAAATAGTTTTGTGTACGGACAGAACGAAGAAAAATAGGACGTTAAGGTTGTATAAATCAGTGGGCATACTTGATGTGGGTAGACTGGAAGTGACAATAGAAACTTCGAAAATCTTATTATCACTCTTATTGTCACTGCTTATTATCACCGATATTCGTTTGATTGATAAATGGTTATCTCTGAAAAGTGACAAGTGACAATAAGAAATTGATTTTTCCTAGTGGAAGTTGCAGGAAAAATAAAAGATCTGTTTTAGTGGTTAAGTAAACTTGAATCGTCTTTTTAAACAAGATTCTTTTTCATTCAAAGTTGGAAAAGAGAATGTTTTGAAGGATAAATAATTAAATTTGTAATAAAGCATATAATCAAATGAACTGTAAAATAAACGTAAAGGTATTTTTCCTGCTGTTTCTAGTCTGCACTTGTTGTAATAGCTTGTGCGCACAATCGGCAATTCCTCCCTTTAAAAAAGGAGAACGGGTAGTTTTTGTTGGAAATAGTATAACCCATGGCGGACATTATCATTCGTTTGTGTGGTTGTATTACATGACTCGTGTCCCAAACAAGCCGATAACAATAATGAATGCCGGAATTGGCGGGGAGAGTGCATGGGATATTAAAGATCGGTTGGACTACGATGTTTTTGACAGAAAACCGACTTATGTGACTCTGACTTTTGGTATGAATGACACAGGGTATGATATTTTTTGGAAGGAGAATGCTAAGGAGTTGTCGGAGCAACGGATCGAAAAATCATTGGAAAGTTTTCGGGAAATAGAGAAACGCTTGCTGGCAGAGAATAAAATGACCAAAGTGCTGATAGGTGGTTCACCTTATGATGAAACGACGAAATTGAATAGTTTGCTTTTTCTTCATAAAAATGATGCTATTTTAAAGATAATTGATGCCCAGCGCAAAGCGGCTAAGAAGAATGGATGGGGATTTGTGGATTTTAATCAGCCGATGGTGCAAATAAGTCTGGAAGAGCAAAAGAAAGACTCAACATTCACTTTTTGTAGAGTGGATAGAATCCATCCTGATAATGACGGGCAGATGGTGATGGCTTATTTATTTTTAAAGGCGCAGGGATTGGATGGGGTCGAAGTATCGGATGTTTCGATTGATGCAAATAACAAGAATCTATTAAGTCATAGGAATTGTAAAGTCTCCGGACTGAAGAAAGAAGCAGGTAGTTTAAGTTTTGATTATTTGGCAAATTCACTTCCTTATCCTTTGGACTCTATTCCAAGACATGGTTGGGGAAACAAAAGGTCACAACGCGATGCTATGGATTTAGTTCCGTTTATGGAAGAATTTAATCAAGAGCGTTTGCAGGTGACTAACCTGGGAAAAGGTCATTATCGGTTGACAATAGACGGATTGTTTATTGATAATGTTTCATCTGAGCAGTTGGAAGATGGTATCAATCTGGCCGATTATCCCAATACACCCCAGTATCAGCAAGCTATGAAAATCATGTATCTGAACGAAGAACGTTTTGAAGTGGAAAAACGTTTCAGAGAATATTTGTGGACGGAATACTCGTTCTTGAAAAAGGAAGGTCTGTTGTTTGCTGATAATGAGGAGGCCGTAAATAAACTTAGGGAGTATTTACCTAAAGATGGTTTTCTGAGAATGAGTTATGAGTGGTATACCAAAGCGATGTATCCTGAGATACGCGAAGTGTGGAGTAAATATATGAAGACCATTGTCGATACAATCTATAAAATGAATAAGCCGACAACTCATAAAGTCAAGTTAACAAAGATAGATTGAGTCATTTATTATTTATTATGAGAGTATTGGACTGATGATCCATAGCTGTAATATTCATAGAAACTTATTTATGAAGAATAAAAAACTGTTACTAGGCATAGGAATAATATGTTGTCTTTGGTGTCCGCCAAAGATTGTACATGGGAAAGAGAACAGGGGGCCTTTCTCTTTGGTGGAATTAAAATGTGAGAATATGGTTGATCCTTTGGGGATTGACAACGTTACTCCCTGTTTTAGCTGGAAATTGAAAGGAGATGGGGCAGTGGATAGACAAGCCTTTTACGAAATTCAGGTAGCGTCAGATAGTCTTCTATTAATAGGGGAGAAGGCGGACTTATGGCAATCGGGAAAGTTGAAATCTGATGTTTCTGTGATGGTACCTTATCAAGGCTTGCCTCTGGCTTCGCGTTCTTTATGCTATTGGAGGGTACGTGCCTGGGACCGGAAAAGAAATGTTTCCCAATGGAGTACGGTGGCACGTTTTTCTATTGGTCTTTTGAATAAGGAACAGATACATGGCGCCTATATCGGTTCATCCCCGGAAGGAGGCAAAGTTTGTGCTCCTTTACTTCGCAAAAAAGTGCAAATAGATGAACTGGCAACAGCTTTTCTTTATGTGAATTCTCTGGGGTATCATGAAGTATATGTCAATGGAAAGAAAGTTACGGAGAATGTTCTTACCCCTGCTGTTTCGCAGCTGAATAAACGTTCGTTAATGGTCACTTATGACGTATCTTCTTATTTGAAAGAAGGAGAGAATGATCTGTTGATATGGCTTGGACAAGGTTGGTATAAGAAAACTACTTTTGGTGCTGCTTATGACGGTCCGTTGGTAAAAGCGGAACTGGATATGCTGAAAGATGGAAAATGGAAAGTATTAACTGCAACCGACACTTCTTGGAGCGGACGTGAAAGTGGTTATTCAGATACAGGTAATTGGTGTGCTTTGCAATTTGGTGGTGAAAGAGTGGATGGGCGAATAGTGCCGACAGAATTTTCAACCTATTCTCTGGATAAAATGAAATGGTACCCTGTGGTGGAAGTAAATGTACCGGAACACATCGTTTCACCTCAAATGTGTGAAGCTAACAAGATACATCACACATTGCAACCTGTTTCTATCAGGAAACTTAGTGAAGGTGCTTGGTTGGTAGATATGGGAAGAATACAGACCGGATGGTTTGAAATGCAGATGCCGGTGTTACCTGTGGGGCATGAGGTTACGATGGAATATAGTGATAATCTGACTAAAGAAGGAGATTTTGACAAACAGGGTGAGAGTGATGTTTATATTTCCGGTGGACGGAGGGGAGAGTATTTTAGGAATAAGTTCAATCATCATGCTTATCGTTATGTCCGTATCTCCAACCTTCCGGTAGGACCGAAAACTGAATGGATAAAATCTCTCCAGATTTATGGCGATTATCGGCAGACCGCGACTTTCGAATGTTCGGATGCAGACTTGAACGCCATTCATAATATGATTCAATATACCATGAAGTGTCTGACATTTAGCGGATATATGGTCGACTGTCCGCATCTGGAGCGAGCAGGCTATGGTGGCGATGGAAATTCGTCTACAATGAGTTTGCAAACAATGTATGATGTAGCGCCGACTTTCACAAACTGGATACAAACATGGGGAGATTCAATGCGCGAAGGGGGAAGTCTGGCTCATGTAGGTCCTAATCCCGGTGCAGGTGGCGGCGGTCCGTATTGGTGTGGATTTATTGTGCAGGCGCCATGGCGAACGTATGTGAATTACGATGATTCGAGATTGATAAAGAACTATTATCCAAAAATGAAAGAATGGTTCTCATATGTGGATAAATATACAGTGGATGGATTGCTGAAACGCTGGCCTGACACTCAATATCGTGATTGGTATCTTGGTGACTGGCTTGCACCGATGGGAGTGGATGCAGGAGCGCAATCTTCTGTTGATCTGGTGAATAATTGTTTTATCAGTGAATGTTTGGGGACAATGGAGAAAATAGCCCTGATGCTTGGAGAAGAAAAGGAAGCACAAGAGTTTGCTGTGCGCAGGAAAAATCTTAATGAGTTGATTCATCAGACGTTTTATCATCCGAGTGAAGGCATCTATTCTACCGGTTCACAGTTAGACATGTGTTATCCGATGCTTGTAGGAGCTGTACCGGATTCTTTGTACGATGATGTGAAAAGAAAGATGATGACTGATACTGAAAAGCAGTACAAGGGCCATATTGCTGTAGGGCTGGTAGGTGTCCCTATTCTGACAGAGTGGGCTATTCGTAACAGGGAAGTTGACTTTTTATATCAAATGCTGAAGAAACGTGATTATCCGGGTTATTTGTATATGATAGATAATGGCGCTACAGCGACTTGGGAGTCTTGGAATGGTGAACGGAGCAGGGTGCATAACTGCTATAATGGAATTGGAGCCTGGTTTTATCAGGCAATAGGAGGACTAAGAATGGATGAGACAGCACCCGGTTATCGGCATGTATTTATCGATCCTCAAATACCGGAAGGTGTGACCTGGGCTAAGATAACCAAAGACACTCCGTATGGTGTGATTGCTGTTGACTGGGAATTGACAGATAATATTATGACTCTTCAAGTCGATATTCCTGCAGGAGTTACTGCTACACTCTGTATTCCCGATGAGGCTGTTGCTTGTAAGATGAATGGGAAGAATGTTTGTATAGAAAAGAAAACAATCCAATTAAACGCAGGTAATTTAAAATACTATATTTACATGAAATAATAGATACGTATGAGAAAACATTTATTGTCAGCGCTTTTAGCGGTGTGTCTGGTTGCTACGGCCTTTGCTCAACAAGGGAAAGTATATGAGACACGTACTGTGAAAAGTAAGATTTTGGGAATGGAACGCAGTTACTCCATTTATTTGCCGGTAGGCTATGAAGAAGGAGATGGTAGTTATCCTGTATTGTATTTGCTTCATGGGTTAGGTGACAATCATACGGGATGGATACAATTTGGTCAGGTTCAGTATATTGCTGATAAGGCGATTGCTGAGGGGAAATCAGCACCGATGATTATTGTTATGCCTGATGCTGACACGGTTCATAAAGGCTATTTTAACTTGCTGGACGGAACGTATAATTACGAAGATTTCTTTTTTAAGGAATTAATCCCACATATAGAGAAAACGTACAGGGTGCGTGCTGAAAGTCGTTACCGTGCTATCTCCGGCTTGTCGATGGGAGGTGGTGGAGCGTTGTTTTATGCGCTTCATTATCCGGAGATGTTCGTTGCTGCTGCTCCGTTGAGTGCTGTTGGAGGGGAATGGACATTCGATCAAATGAAGAATCAATCGGATTTATCGAAGGTATCGGAAGAAAAGAAAGCGGAAATTCTCGGACAAATGGATATACAAACTATCTTGGAGAAATCCCCGAAAGAAAAGTTAGACCGCATCAAATGGATTCGCTGGTATATCAGTTGTGGTGACGATGATTTTTTATCGATAACGAACTGTCTTCTACATAACACGCTGTTGCAACATCAGGTTGGTCATGAATTTCGTGTGAAAGACGGTGGGCATTCGTGGACTTACTGGCGGATGGAGTTACCTGAAGTAATGAGGTTTGTATCCAGAATATTTACTCAATATTAAGCGTAAGTAAAGTAGGTTTTGTAGAGATAGGCTTTGGAGAATAAGACCTTTTGTCCTATGAATCAAAATTTATGGATATTTTTTTTATTTCTTTTTAGTGGTATTTGCCTGTTTACTCGTTCTTAATATGAACATTGTTTTTTATGGGTTTAATTTAGGTAAAAGGTTAGGATTGGTGTTTGATTGATTTTCAAGTTTATCCTCCGGCTAAAATTGGCTCCTCATTACTCTTACTATAGTCGGAGGGAGCTTGCAAAATATCGTAGGTTAAGATAGGTGGATTGTTTTTTAAAAGGTAAAGCGGTTTTGTTTTCAGTTGAAACAGGAAAAATAGTGACTAGAATACAAAATCATATGACGAAAATAGTTCGAATATTAGTTTTCGCATTTCTGATGCTCATATCTGTTTGCGGTGTAGCGCAGGATAAGATTAAAATAGCTTGCATTGGCAATAGTATCACCGAAGGGGTTGACAATTATCCGACTCCTTTGGCTCGTATGCTTGGAGATCAATATGAAGTTGGTAATTTTGGAAAGTGGGGCCATACTTTATTGCGAAAAGGTGATCATCCTTATATGAGTACCGATGCATTTATCAATGCACAGAAATTTCAACCGAACGTTGTAATTATTAAACTTGGTACTAATGATTCCAAACCAGAAAATTGGAAATATAAGGATGAATTTGAAACTGATTTAGAATATATGATCACTACTTTCCAGAAGTGTGGATCTAAACCGAAAATCATTATATGTCGTTGTATTCCGGCAAGTAATAATTTATATGGAATCCGCAATGAGGTAATAACAGATGAAATTTATCCGATCCAAAAGAACGTTGCAAGAAAGTTCCATCTGAAATTGGTAGATCTGTATAGCCCATTAGAGCATAAAGTTGATTCAACTTGCTATGTATGGGATAATGTGCATCTGAATAAGAACGGTTCGCTCATATTGGCGGAGCATATATATAAAGCTATTACAGGTAAAAAAGCTCCTAAATTAAGAGATCCATTTGCTAAATAGAAGTAGGAGAAAAATCATACTATAAAACAACACATGAAGCGATATATTTATTTTATTTTTTTATCATGTTATGCAGCTAATCTATTGCTGACAGGTTGTGTACGACAGAAATTTGTTGTGATGGATATGGTACACCATAATCCGGGTGAAGCTATGACAGAATCAAAGTTTCTCGATCCTTCTTTCTTGAAAATAAATGAATATGGAGCAAAAGTTTTTTTCTTGTTTGAGGCTGCGCAGTTTGGAATTGACTGGAAGAGTTTTGATCCTTCTTTATTTCCGGATACTACTGAAGCCGGGCGCTGGGTGGCAGAGAAAGCAGAAATAATCCATAAAAAATATGATGAGGCAAAAAAGGAAGGTCTTCAGGTATATTGCATGCTTGATATGTTAGTACTTCCTTCCTCATTGGTAGAAAAACATAGAGCAGAACTTACTAACGAACAAGGAAAACTTGATATCTCGAAACCTTACACTCAGTTTTGTATTCGTGAATTGATGGAGGAAATGTTTAAAACGTTTCCACAATTGGATGGATTAGTGATTCGTACAGGAGAAACTTATCTGCATGATGCTCCTTATTACGTAGGTAATCATCCGGTACAAAACGGTATGCATGACCATATTACGTTAGTTAATTTATTGCGGAAAGAAGTTTGTGAAAGACGTAATAAGAAGTTGTTTTATCGTACATGGGATATGGGACAATTGCACTCGGTCCCAAAATATTATTTATCTGTTACAGACAGTATAGAGCCGCATCCCAATCTTTATTTCTCTATCAAACACACCATGACAGATTTTTGGAGATCAGCAATTGTAAATCCTGATATGAATTATAGTGCACTGGACAAATATTGGCTGGAAGAATCAGGACAATATGGTGTTCCTTTTAATCCTTGTATAGGTATTGGTAAACATCAACAAGTAGTAGAAGTGCAATGCCAACGTGAATATGAAGGAAAGGGAGCGCATCCAAATTATATCGCCAAAGGAGTAATTGATGGTTTTGAAGAATTTAAGAAACCTGGTATAAAGAATCCGTATTGTTTAAACCAAGTGAAAGATAATCCCTTGTTTAAGGGTATTTGGACTTGGTCACGTGGTGGTGGTTGGGGAGGGCCTTATATCAAAAATGAGTTTTGGGTTGAATTAAATGCTTATGTCATGTCGCATTGGGCTAGTAATCCTTTGAAAACAGAAAAGGAAATACTATATGATTTTGCAAAAGCAAAGGGGCTTCCCGAGTCGGAATGGGAGATGTTTCGTCGGCTTTGCCTGTTATCAGAAGATGGAGTGATAAAAGGGCAATATAGTGCTATGGGAGATACTTATGTTAATTGGACACGTGATGATACCATAACTGGAGATGTATATCAAAAGAGTTATTTTGATCGTATGATTGAAAGAAATCAGGTAAATGCTTATCTGAAAGAAAAGGAAGAAGCTGTCCGTATTTGGAAGGAAATAGAACAGATCTCTCAAAAACTACATTTTCCTTCAGAAGAATTGAATCATTTCATTCGTACTTCCTGTTCGTATGGGCGCATTAAATATGAGCTTTTTTCTGTTTCGTGGCAGATTATGCTATGTGGTTATGTGGCAGATACAACAAAAAAGCCTTTTAATCGGGTAGAAATGGATAAGTATATTACCATATTTGATAGTTTGTGGAAAGAATGGAATGACTTATCTAAAGAAAACGATGATTGTCCTTCATTGTATAAGATTTCTTCTAACTTTTTTGGTTTTCCGGTTGGTATACAAGAGACAGTTGATAAATACAGGAAATAGCTTTCTACCTTTCCTCTTATATGTTATAGAAAATAAAAAATAAATGAATATTACTTAGTGGTTAGTATTATTCTAGTCGTCTTAATATTAACTGTAGCGAAAAGTATGAGAAAGAAACATAAAATAACAAAAGTAAGACTATGATCATTATTATTATATAAATTCTTAAAAACGGTATTTTCTATGAGAAACTTATTACAAAAATGTTTTAAATGGCAGTGGCTTGTTTGCATAGCTGTAGGCTGCTGCTTTGCGTCTTGTAAAGACGATGAAGAGTCAACTTCGGGCTATGACCCGAATAAGCCGATTGTGTTGACTGATTTCTATCCGAATGAAGGCAAACTTGCCACTCAAGTGATTCTTAATGGATCAAATTTTGGGAATAGTAAGGAAAATGTGAAGGTCTTTTTCAATGATAAAGAGGCTTCTGTAATTTCAGTGAAGGATGATAGAATGTTGGTATTGGCTCCAAAACGTGCATCTACAGTAGAGGACCCGGAGTGTGTTGTTAAAGTACAAGTGCAGGAGCAAATGGGAGAGTACAATCAGACATTTAATTATTATATCCAGACCACTGTTACTACATTAGTGGGAGGAAGTACATCAGCGCAGGTGAATCCAACAGGAACTATACCACTTTCGGAAGCACAATTTAGAGCAAATATTGACAGGTGTATTTGTGTAGATAAGGATAAAAATGTTTTCTTTTTAGTAGATAATGATGGAAAATTTGCTGCATTTATGTTGAATGAGGAGGCTGATAAATTAATATCTCTAAAATCAGATATTAATGCGATGTTTAACTCTCCTATCTTGGGATATAATAGTAAGGAGGGAATCGTTTATCAGTTTTGGGCCAATAGAGATAGTCATGATGTTAATTATTTTGACCCTAAGACGGATTATGCACCAACTACAGCTATAAGCTCTGTTTCATGGGATGATTCAAATTTCCCAAATATTGAAGGATTTGGAGTATGGGCAGCCAAGTGTAATTTTACAATGGGACCAGATGGAAAAATGTATTCAAGAATGTTGGGTGGAAATCTGGTACGGATTGATGTAGAGAATGCTAGGGGAGAGAATCTAACGAATGGGGATTTGGTTGGAACCAAGGATGGTAGTGCTTATGGACTTGTTTTCGATCCCCAAGATGAGAATGTTTTTTATTTCTCAAATAACGATAAACATTGCATTTATAAATATGATTTACGTACTAAAGAATGGGCATGTTGGGCTGGTCAAGAAGGTAAAAGCGGATATTTGGACGGACCGATAGGACAGGCTATGTTTAATAAACCTGGACAGATGTGTGTCGATTCCGAAGGCAATATAATTTTGACTGATACCGAGAATCACTGTATTCGTAAGATAACAATGAGTACAGGTTATGTATCTACATTAGCAGGAAAACCTCAAAATTCAGGTTATGTAAATGGTAGTGCAGAAGATGCTCAATTTAAAAAACCACTGGGAATCTGTATTGATAACGACGATGTAATGTATATCGGTGACTCAGAGAACCGTGCTATTCGTCGATTGGCTGTCGAATAAATAATTAGTGAAACTTTATATTTAATATAATATGAATCGAATATTTGTAATTTTTGCTTTGCTTCTTGCGTTTGTAGCACAAGTACACGCACAGAAAGAGCATAGCTTCATGTTGACTGGTACAGTCTTCGATGAATTTAATGAACCGGTTCCGGGAGCAAATGTATATGTTAAAGATAAACCGGGTGTGGGAATAACTACTAATATTGATGGTAAATTTCGGTTAAAGGTGAACATATATGATATAGTGGTTGTGTCTTTTTTGGGATATGAAAACTATGAGCAACGTTTAACGAATAAAATTGATAACATTAAAGTTACCTTAAAACCGGCTACGGAGAATATTGATGAAGTAGTGGTAGTAGGTATGGGTACACAGCGAGAGGTCAGTGTTGCTGGTGCAATTACAACGATGGATCCAGCACAGCTAGAGGTTCCTGCTACAAATATAGTTAATACACTAGCAGGTCGTGTTGCAGGTGTGATTGGCGTTCAATCTAGCGGTGAACCGGGCAAAAATATTTCCGAGTTTTGGGTGCGCGGTATTGGTACGTTTGGTGCTAATAGTGGTGCATTAGTGTTGATTGATGGTTTGGAAGGTAGTTTGAGTCAGATAGATGCTGCCGATGTTGAAAGCTTTTCTGTTTTGAAAGATGCTGCGGCTACAGCGGTGTATGGTAGTCGAGGTGCAAATGGTGTAGTATTGGTAACGACGAAGCGTGGTTTGGAGTCCAAATTGAAGATCAGTGGTCGTGCTAATATGACAATCTCACATTTAAAACGTTTACCTGAATATGTTAATGCCACTCAATATGCTGAAATGGCAAATGAAGCTTCTGTTGCAACCGGATTATCTCCTATTTATAACAAGACAGAAATGGATATTATAAAATATGGTTTAGATCCGGATCTGTACCCAAACATTGACTGGCAAGATGTTATTTTAAATCCCAATTCTTTCCAGCAAACTTATTATGTAAGTGCTCAAGGTGGTAGCAGTGTTGCCCGTTATTTTGCAAGTTTAGGAATGTCGAAAGAATCTGCGGCTTATAATCCATCCAAAGATAGTAAATACAATAAAGGTGTAGGCTATGATACTTATAATTATCGTTTGAATTTGGATATAGATTTGACTAAAACAACTAAAGTCTATATTGGAACAACTGGCTATATGTCGGTGAATACTCGCCCGAGCATGGGGGAATATTCTAGAGGAGTCAGTTTGACAGATTGGCTATGGAGTTCACAGGCAAAGACTACTCCAATAAGCTATCCATTACGCTATTCAAACGGATATTATCCTGCTGCAGGAACTAAGGATGAAATATCTCCGTATGTTCTATTGAATTATACAGGTAATGCTAGAGAACAGAATACCAGGAATTTAGTTACTTTAGGTATTACACAGGATTTGTCGATGATTACTAAAGGGCTATCAGCTAAAGTACAGGGATCATGGGATACACAAAGCTTATTCGGAGAAGCGCGCTATAAAATGCCGGAACTAAATGAGGCATTGAAGGAGCGTAACCCTAATGGTACCTTGAGTTTTGAGAAAATAGCTGATGAAAAGAACGTTACATATAGTAGTGCTGCTTGGGTTTGGAGGAAGCTATATTTAGAGGCAAATGTTAATTATGACCGTACCTTTGGTGATCATCGTGTAGGCGGTTTATTGTTTTATTATATAGAAGATACATCTGAAACTGGTGCGGATAAAAGCATGAATGCTATACCAAAACGTTATCAAAGTCTTTCTGGTCGTTTTACATATGGTTTTAAAGATACATATTTTTGGGATTTGAACTTTGGTTTGAATGGATCTGAAAACTTTGAACCAGGTAAACAATATGGATTCTTTCCGGCAGGAGCTTTCGCATGGGTACCATCTTCATATGAATTTATGCGTGAAAATGTAAGTTGGTTGAATTTTCTAAAGCTTCGCGTTTCTTATGGTGTTGTTGGTAATGACCGCATCAGTTCTAGACGTTTTCCTTATCTGACCCTAATAAAAGAAGAAAATGCTTCAAATCCTTGGGGAGGGACTGGTAGCTTAACAGAAGAACAAGTTGGTGCCAATAATTTGATGTGGGAAAAAGCAAAGAAATTTGATGTTGGCATGGATCTTCATTTATTTAAGGATAAATTTACTTTGACTTTAGATTATTTTAAGGATACACGGGATGGAATTTTTCAGGAACGTAAACAAATTCCTGATTATGTAGGCTTGATTCAAATGCCTTATGGTAATATAGGTCGTATGAAGAGCTGGGGTGCTGATGGAAATATGGAATTCTATCAACAGATAGGAAAGGATGCACATGTGATATTACGTAGTAATTTTACTTTAAGCAAGAATAAGATATTAAATTGGGAAGATACAAAAAAGCCTTATACATATTTGGAAAATAATGGTTACGCCAATAATGTACAACGTGGATTTGTTGCTATGGGATTGTTTAAAGATCAACAAGATGTAGAAATGAGTCCTACACAATTTGGTACGGTACGCCCTGGTGATATTAAATATCGAGATATAAATGGTGATGGCAAGATTACTGATGATGATAAAGTACCTTTATTTGCTTATTCAGGGGTACCACAGTTGATGTATGGTATTGGTGCTGAGTTTCGTTATAAAAGTTGGACACTAAATGTCTTGTTCAAGGGGACAGGACGTAATAAGTTCTTATATGGTGGTTCGGATGGTAAAAGTTTCGATGGATATATGCCATTTAATCAGAAGGATAAAGGAAATATAATGACTATTGCTTATAATCCGGAGAATCGTTGGATTTCTGCTGAATATTCAGGAAATCAGGCTACAGAGAATCCAAATGCTCGTTTTCCACGTTTGTATTATGGGAAAAATGAGAATAATACGAAACCTTCTACATTTTGGATGGGTGATGCCCGTTACTTACGTTTGCAGGAGTTGAGCTTGGCATATAATCTAAAAGTTCCTGCATTACAACGTATTTTGGGTATTAATTCCATGAATATTCAGTTGATGTGTGAAAATTTAGCAGTATGGGATTCTGTAAAGATCTTTGATCCAGAACAAGCGACCTCTTGTGGACAGGCTTATCCTTTGCCTGCACGTTATTCATTGCAGCTTTATTTGAATTTCTAATACTATATGTAAACTTAATAGAAATTAGTCCATGAAAAAATATTTTATATTATCGGTTCTGTTATTGGTATCCGGCTTTTTTGCTTCTTGTAATTATTTGAATATAGATGATTATTTTGAGGATACCTTTCAAGAAGATTCTATTTATGCAAATAAGCGTAATATTGAACGTTATTTTAATGGAGCTGG
>UMLB01050541.1_pt1 | contig 20986 bp, 19 predicted proteins | sample 1966481 | NCBI WGS metagenome assembly UMLB01 (sample SAMEA4836192, study PRJEB28245) | human gut metagenome | biome: gut microbiome; material: fecal sample | place: Denmark | collected 2008 | reverse complement strand
AGCAGTTCCTTACCGCACTGGATGGCATGGGAGTAAAAGCCATCGAAGCCGTAGGAAATGAATTCAATCCTGATTTCCATAATGCAGTGATGCATGTGGAAGATGAAACAGTCGGTGAGAACATCATAGTAGAAGAGTTCCAGAAGGGTTACATGTACAAAGACAGTGTAGTCCGCCACAGCATGGTAAAAGTAGCCAACTAACAATTATCAGAATATAGATTAAGATTATAATTCATGAGGAGGAAACAGTCATGGGAAAAATCATTGGTATTGACTTAGGAACAACAAACAGCTGTGTAGCTGTTATGGAAGGTGGAAAACCAACCGTTATCACAAATGCAGAAGGAGCAAGAACAACACCATCTGTAGTAGCATTTACAAAAACAGGAGAAAGACTGGTAGGTGAACCTGCAAAACGTCAGGCAGTAACCAACGCAGATAAAACAGTTTCTTCTATTAAAAGACATATGGGTACTGACTACAAAGTAACCATCGATGACAAAAAATATTCTCCACAGGAGATTTCCGCTATGATCCTGCAGAAGATGAAATCCGATGCAGAAAACTACCTGGGTGAAAAAGTAACAGAAGCAGTTATCACTGTTCCGGCTTACTTCAACGATGCGCAGCGTCAGGCTACCAAAGATGCAGGTAAGATTGCAGGTCTGGATGTAAAACGTATCATCAACGAGCCTACAGCAGCAGCTCTGGCATATGGTCTGGACAACGAACAGGAACAGAAGATCATGGTATACGACTTAGGTGGTGGTACATTTGATGTATCTATCATCGAGATCGGTGATGGCGTTATCGAAGTTCTGTCTACCGCAGGTAACAACCGTCTGGGTGGTGATGACTTCGACCAGAAAGTAGCAGATTACATGCTGGCAGAGTTCAAGAGAACAGAAGGTGTAGACCTGTCTCAGGATAAGATGGCTCTGCAGAGAATCAAAGAAGCAGCAGAGAAAGCGAAAAAAGAACTTTCTTCTTCTACAACAACCAACATCAACCTGCCATTCATCACAGCTACAGCAGAAGGTCCGAAACACTTCGATATGAACCTGACAAAAGCAAAATTCGATGAACTGACACATGATCTGGTAGAACTGACAGCAGAACCTGTAAGAAGAGCACTGGCAGATGCAGGACTGACCGCTTCTGAACTGAGCAAAGTCCTTCTGGTTGGTGGTTCTACACGTATCCCGGCTGTACAGGATAAAGTAAAACAGCTGACAGGACATGAACCAAGCAAGAGCCTGAACCCGGATGAGTGCGTAGCTCTGGGAGCTTCCGTACAGGGTGGTAAACTGGCAGGCGATGCCGGTGCCGGCGATATCCTGCTTCTGGATGTAACTCCACTGTCACTGTCTATCGAGACAATGGGTGGTATCGCAACCAGACTGATCGAGAGAAATACAACCATCCCGACCAAGAAGAGCCAGATCTTCTCCACAGCAGCAGATAACCAGACAGCCGTAGACATTAACGTCGTACAGGGTGAGAGACAGTTTGCGAAAGATAACAAATCTCTTGGTCAGTTCCGTCTGGATGGAATCCCGCCAGCAAGAAGAGGTGTTCCGCAGATTGAAGTAACTTTTGATATTGATGCCAACGGTATCGTAAATGTATCTGCAAAAGACCTGGGAACAGGAAAAGAACAGCACATTACTATCACAGCTGGTTCCAATATGTCTGATTCCGATATCGACAAAGCAGTAAAAGAAGCTGCTGAGTACGAAGCACAGGATAAGAAGAGAAAAGAAGCTATCGATACAAGAAACGATGCAGACGCTATGGTATTCCAGACAGAGAAAGCCATCGAAGAAGTAGGTGACAAACTGGATGCCAACGATAAGACAGCAGTAGATGCTGATCTGGCAGCTCTGAAAGATCTGATTGCAAAGGCTCCTGTAGATAACATGACAGATGAGCAGGTTGCAGAAATCAAAGCTGCAAAAGAAAAACTGATGGAAAGCGCACAGAAACTGTTTGCAAAAGTATATGAACAGGCACAGGGAGCAGCAGGTGCTCAGGGTGCAGGTCCGGACATGAGTGGAGCAGCAGGCGGTGCTTCTCAGGGATCCAGTGAAGCAGGATACGGCGACGACGTAGTAGACGCTGACTACAAAGAAGTTTAATACGAATAAAGAATAAATCATACTTACCAGATGGCTATACAAGTCGTGTAAGTAAATGCAGGGGACGGGGATACCGGAAGGGTCACCGTCCCCATAATGTGATGATACCAGGGTTAAAAGGTCGGAAATCTGACGCAAGCTTGCTTGCAGGAAGATTTCTGACCTTGGAACCCGCCAAAAACATGAGTAAGTAGCCATTTTTCGAAGAAAAATGAGCGGATTACGAATGTTTTTGAGGATTGTGAGAGTACGAAGTACGGAACAATCCGGTATCAAAAGGGTCAAAATATTTTTTGACCCCAACATCATTTAGTTTGATAATTCCGCAGTTGTATCCCCCAGGGGTACGAGGCGTTTCGATAAGGTGAAAGAAAATGGCAGAGAAAAGAGATTATTATGAGGTTCTGGGTGTAGAGCGCGGAGCTGATGATGCGACCTTGAAAAAAGCATACCGGAAACTGGCGAAAAAGTATCATCCGGATATGAACCCAGGGGATAAAGAAGCAGAAGCAAAATTCAAAGAGGCGACAGAGGCGTACAGCGTACTGAGCGATCCGGAAAAGAGAAGAACATACGACCAGTACGGTCATGCAGCATTTGAAAATGGTGGAGCCGGTCAGGGTGGCGGTTTCGGTGGATTCGACTTTAACAGCGCAGATATGGGCGATATCTTCGGCGATATTTTCGGGGATCTGTTCGGTGGCGGAAGAAGCCGCAGAGCGAACAACGGTCCGATGCGTGGAGCAAACCTGCGTGCGGTTGTTCATATTACTTTCCAGGAAGCAGTTTTCGGCTGCGAAAAAGAACTGGAACTGACACTGAAAGATACCTGTACCAAATGTAACGGAACCGGTGCAAAACAGGGTACTTCTCCGGAAACCTGTAGCAAATGTCATGGAACCGGTCAGGTAACATATACCCAGCAGTCCATGTTCGGTATGGTACGAAACGTACAAACCTGTCCGGACTGTGGAGGAACCGGTAAGATCATCAAAGACAAATGCCCGGATTGCCGTGGAACCGGATTTACCGCAAGCAGAAAGAAGATCCAGGTATCTATTCCGGCAGGTATCGACGATGGACAGAGCATCCGTATTCGTGAAAAAGGAGAACCGGGAACCAATGGCGGACCGAGAGGCGATCTGCTGGTAGAAGTACAGGTAGCCCGTCATCCGATCTTCCAGAGACAGGATATGAATATCTTCTCCACGGCACCGATCACCTATGCACAGGCTGCACTGGGTGGTAAGATCCGCATCAGCACGGTAGACGGTGAAGTAGAATACGAAGTAAAACCTGGTACACAGACCGATACCAAGATCCGTCTGCGCGGAAAAGGTGTACCGTCACTGAGAAACAAAAATGTTCGCGGTGATCAATATGTTACACTGGTTGTTCAGGTACCGACCAAACTTTCCGAGGAAGCAAAAGATGCGCTTCGTGCATTCGATGCGGCATGTCAGGGAAAACCGGCGCCGGAAAAAGAAAAGAAAAAACGTTTTATGGATAAATTGAAAGAAACGTTTGAAGATTAAAGACCACAGCTACAGAAAAAAGGGACTGTCCGGAAAACAGAAATGTTTTCCGGACAATCTCTTTTGTTGCTTTTTTGAACAGAATCTAGTATAGTTATCATAGCTATGCACTTGTGTACTTGTACAGAAAGGTAAGAAAGTTTATGAAATGGAAAAAATTTAAAATAAAAACAGTGACAGATGCAGAAGATATTATCATCAGTACATTATATGATATCGGGCTGGAAGGCGCACAGATTGAAGACAAAGTACCTTTGACTGCAATGGAAAAGGAGCAGATGTTTGTGGATATTCTGCCGGATGGACCGGAAGACGATGGAATCGCTTATCTGAGTTTTTTTGTGGAAGAGACAGAAGACGGAACTCTTACGGTAAATGGAGAAGAAAAGACCGAAGAAGAGATTCTTTCCCAGGTGAAAGAAGAACTGGAATCTCTGCGGATGTTCTGCCAGATCGGAGAAGGAAGTATCACAGTTGACGAGACGGAAGACATTGACTGGATCAACAACTGGAAAAAATATTTCAAACAGTTTTATGTGGATGATATCCTGATCATTCCTTCCTGGGAAGAAGTAAAAGAAGAAGACAAAGACAAAATGATCATTCATATCGATCCGGGCACTGCCTTCGGAACCGGTATGCATGAGACTACACAGTTGTGTATCCGTCAGCTGAAAAAATATGTAACATCGGAGACAGAACTTCTCGATGTGGGAACCGGAAGTGGTATCCTTTCTATCATTGCACTGAAAATGGGGGCGAAACATGCAGTCGGAACTGATCTGGATCCATGCGCAGTGCCGGCAGTAGAAGAAAATAAAGAAGTAAACGGAATCGTACCGGAAAGCTTTGATATGATGATCGGAAATATCATCGATGACAAAGAAGTACAGGATAAAGTAGGCTATGAATGTTACGACATCGTAGTGGCAAATATTCTGGCAGATGTTCTGGTGCCGCTGACCCCGGTCATTGTCAACCAGATGAAACCGGGTGCTGTATACATTACCTCCGGTATCATTGATGACAAAGAGCAGACCGTAGTTGATGCCGTAAAGGCAGCCGGTCTGGAGATTCTGGAAGTAACATATCAGGGTGAGTGGGTATCCGTAACCGCAAGAAAGCAGGCGTAAGATGTATCGTTTTTTTGTAAAACAAGAACAGATTGATATGAAAGAAAAAAAGATACATATCACAGGCAGTGATGTGAACCATATTAAAAATGTGCTTCGGATGCGTCAGGGAGAGACGATCCTGATCAGTGCAGGTGACAATCTGGAATACACCTGTCTGGTGAGCGAGATGGAAGCAGAAGAAGTAATTGCAGATATCAGTTATGTGCAGGAAGTGGGCATGGAGCTGCCGTCAAAGATTTATCTGTTTCAGGGACTTCCAAAGAGTGACAAGATGGAGATGATCATTCAGAAAGCTGTGGAACTCGGTGTCTATGAAGTAATTCCGGTGAGCACGGCCCGGGCGGTAGTAAAACTGGATGCGAAAAAAGAAGCTTCCAAACAGAAACGGTGGCAGACGATCGCAGAAAGTGCTGCCAAACAGTCCAAACGAATGGTGATTCCAGAGATTCATTCTGTTATGAAGTTTTCAGAGGCAGTAAACTATGCCGAAGAGCTGGATATCCGGTTCATTCCGTATGAACTTGCTGAAAATATGGCACACACGAAAAAACTGTTTGAACAGATCGAACCGGGGCAGTCTATCGGTATCTTTATCGGACCGGAAGGTGGATTCACACCGGAAGAGATCGAACTGGCGATGAATCATCAGGTACAGCCGATCACACTGGGAAAACGGATTTTAAGAACAGAGACAGCAGGAATGACAGTGCTCTCGATTCTGATGTTCTTACTGGAAGGAAAGGAATAACAAGTGGAAGCATATTTAGATAATTCGGCCACTACCCGTTGCTATGAAGAAGTGAAGGATATCGTCGTGAAAACCATGATGGACGACTATGGCAATCCTTCTGCCATGCACCAGAAGGGTGTGGAGAGTGAACGATACGTGAAAGAAGCTGCCGGACAGATTGCAGCTACATTAAAAGTACAAGAAAAAGAGATTTATTTTACCTCCGGTGGAACTGAGTCCAACAACTGGGCACTAATCGGAACTGCTCTGGCGAACAGACGCCAGGGGAACCATATTATCATCAGTAGTATTGAACATCCGGCCGTATCTGCTCCTGCAGAATTTCTGGAGAGCCAGGGATTTGAAGTGACGAGACTGGGTGTGAATGCACAGGGACAGATTTCTCCGGAAGAACTGAAAGAAGCGATTCGCCCAGAGACGATTCTGGTATCGGTGATGTTTGTAAATAACGAAATCGGAGCGGTGGAACCGATTGCAGAGATCGGAGAGCTGATCAAGCAGGTAAATCCGAAAACGTATTTTCATGTGGATGCGATTCAGGCCTACGGAAAGTTCCGGATCCTTCCGAAAAAGATGCATATCGATATGCTTTCCGCGAGCGGACATAAGATTCACGGACCGAAGGGAACCGGATTCTTATATATCAGTGAAAAAATGAAGATCGTTCCGATCATTTACGGTGGTGGACAGCAGAAAGGCATGCGTTCCGGTACGGACAATGTGCCGGGAATTGCAGGACTGGGATTGGCTTCCAAAATGGTTTATGATCATCTGGAAGAAAATGATAAGCATATGCGTGGGCTTCGTACGTATTTCGTCAGAGAACTTGCAAAGATGGATCAGGTCGTGGTACACGGTCCACAGGGAGAAGAAGCGGCACCGCAGATCGTAAGTGCTGCCTTCGTGGGCGTGAGAAGCGAAGTCTTATTACATACCCTGGAAGAAAGAGGTATCTACGTATCCGCCGGAAGTGCCTGCTCTACGCACAAAAGAAGTGGAAGTCCTACACTGACAGCTATTGGACTGCCGAAGAATCAGATGGAAGCAACCGTTCGGTTCAGCTTCTGTGAGACAACCACAAGGGAAGAACTGGATTACACGTTACAGGTGTTAAATGAAGTCATACCGATGCTGCGTCGATATGCAAGACATTAATCACAGCAAGTAGCAGAAGGAGAAAAGAGATGTTTAAAGCATTTTTAGTAAAATATGCGGAAATCGGCATCAAAGGAAAGAACAGATATCTGTTTGAAGATGCACTGATCCGTCAGATGGAATATGTATTGAAACCGGTAGAAGGAACCTTTCATGTAACCAAAGAGCAGGGGAGAATCTATGTGCTGACTGAGGGTGATTTTGATTATGAAGAAGCTCTGGAAGCATTAAAACGGGTATTTGGAATCGCGTATATCTGTCCGGTTGTGATTAAGGAAGATCAGGGTTACGAACAATTGGAAAAAGATGTGGTAGCTTATGTGGATCATGTATATCCGGATAAAAATAAATCATTCAAAATGCATGTCCGTCGTGCAAAGAAGACCTATCCTGGAACATCTATGGAACTGAATGCAGATCTTGGAGGAGCGATTCTGAACGCTTTTCCGGAGATGAAAGTGGATGTCCATAATCCGCAGCTGCTGATCACCGTTGAGATCCGCGAAAAAATCTATATTTACTCCGAGTCTATTCCGGGACCGGGCGGTATGCCGATCGGGACCAACGGAAAAGCGATGCTTCTGTTATCCGGTGGTATTGACTCTCCGGTAGCCGGATATATGATCGCAAAACGTGGCGTAAAGATTGACGCTGTTTATTTCCATGCACCGCCATATACCAGCGAACGTGCAAAACAGAAAGTTGTGGATCTGGCAAAACTGGTGGCAAGATACAGCGGACCGATCAATCTGTATGTGGTTAACTTTACGGATATTCAGCTGTATATCTATGATCAGTGCCCACACGATGAGCTGACGATCATTATGCGCCGGTATATGATGAAGATTGCGGAACGCATCGGAAAAGAGCAGGGATGCCTGGGACTGATCACAGGAGAGAGCATCGGCCAGGTGGCCAGCCAGACCGTGCAGAGTCTTGCTGCAACGAATGAAGTATGTACGATGCCGGTATTCCGTCCGGTGATCGGATTCGACAAACAGGAAATTGTGGATATTTCTCTGAAGATCAATACGTATGAGACATCCATACAGCCATACGAAGACTGCTGTACGATCTTTGTGGCAAAACATCCGGTAACAAAACCGAATATTCAGATGATCAAAAAATCAGAGAAAAAACTGGAAGAGAAGATTGATGAGATGATGGATCAGGCAGTCAATACTGCAGAACGCATTTACATTGAGGCATAAAATCTGACGAAACGCAGAAGTACAATATCATTCCGTTCTGACTAGTACACCGTTTCGTAAATAACTGTATCATTCACGCAGGATACGGATTCGAGTGCGCAGTTAAAAAAACGTAGGCGTAGCGGGCTACGCTGAGGCTTTTTAAACTGTGCAATCGGATTCGTAGACAAGTGAATGATACAGTTATTTCGAAAACGATGTACTAGTAACTGCACAGGTGCTGAACAGTTACGAACAGTAAATATAAAAAGGGAGCCTGTTGCAAACAGACTCCCGATTTAAAAATTCAGACTCAGTCAATGATATATGGAGCAAGTACTTTTAATACTTCATCCAGGTTGTTTCCTTCTGCATGAACATTCAGATTGATCGGTTTAGAAAGATCCAGACTGAAGATACCCATGATGGATTTTGCATCGATGACATATCTTCCGGAAACCAGATCAAAATCGAAATCATATTTGGAAATATCGTTTACAAATGCTTTTACTTTGTCAATGGAATTAAGTGAAATACTAACAGTTTTCATGATAACTTCCTCCCGAAAATTCAGATTATTTTTTGGCCGTGCCGGAGGTAAATCTGTCAATAACAGTTCCTGGCAGCACATTTCAGCTAAATTTATCTTACCGTTTTGGATGGTAAAAGTCAAGGTGAAAGCATACAAAGATTCAAAGAAAACGAAAGAATAATTTGGCAGAAAAGAAAGAAGGTAGACAATGAAAGGAAAAGTTGCACTGCATAATCTGGGATGCAAAGTGAACGCATACGAGACAGAAGCAATGCAGCAGATGTTAGAGGCAGCAGGATATGAAATCGTACCATTTGAACCGGGGGCAGACATCTATGTGATCAATACCTGTACTGTGACCAACATCGCTGACCGTAAATCGAGACAGATGCTTCATAAGGCCAAAAAGATGAATCCGGATGCTATTGTGGTGGCAGCCGGATGTTATGTCCAGGCGGATACAAAAAAAGCAGAAGCAGATGCGTCTATAGATATCATAATCGGGAATAATAAAAAACAGGAACTCATTTCCATACTGGAAAACTATCGATCAGACCAGCAGAAAACCACGGAATGTGTGGATATCAATCATACAAAAGAATATGAAAAACTGGAGATCGACCGTACCGAAGAACATACAAGAGCATACCTGAAAGTCCAGGATGGTTGCAATCAGTTCTGTACGTATTGTATGATTCCGTATGCAAGGGGAAGGATCCGCAGTAAAAAAACAGAGGATGTTGTAGGGGAAGTGAAACGGCTTGCAGCATCCGGTTGTCAGGAAGTGGTACTGACAGGGATCCATCTGAGTTCTTATGGAAAAGAACGTCCGGAAGAACAGGAGAATCTGCTGACGCTGATTCAGGCAGTGCATGAGGTAGACGGTATCGAGAGGATTCGCCTTGGATCTCTCGAACCGGGGATTATTACGAAAGAATTCGCAAAAGCGATCAGCAGTCTGCCGAAAGTGTGTCCGCATTTTCATCTGTCACTGCAAAGCGGATGTACTGCTACACTGAAGCGAATGAATCGACGGTACACAGCGCAGGAGTACCGGGAAAAATGTGAAATCCTGAGAAAATATTATCCGGCACCGGCACTGACTACCGATGTGATCACAGGATTTCCGGGAGAAACAGAAGAAGAATTTGAGGAAAGCCGCAGTTTTGTGGACAGTATTCATTTTTATGAGACACATATTTTCCCGTATTCGAAGAGAGAAGGAACGAAAGCAGCAGTCATGCCGGATCAGCTTCCGGAACAGATAAAAAAAGAAAGAAGCAGAGTTTTGATCGCTCTCGGACAAGAACGCCAGAGAGAATATATGGAGCAGTTTTTGGGAAAGAAAAAAGAAGTTTTGTTTGAAGAACAACAGAAGATTCAGGGTCAGACCTATTGGACGGGGCATACGATGGAATACCTGAAAGTTGCGGTAATATCAGAAGAAAATCTGGAAAATAAACGTGTTATGGTACAACTGCAAAACATCATCGGTCAGGATCTCATTCTTGCAGAATAGCAAAATTATGTGGAACAAATCGGTGATCCGGCAGAATAACAGTAATCGGCAGAATGTTACAAAACTGATAAATAGCAATGGAAAGTTTAAAAAAACTGTAAACTTGATTGAATTTTTGCATCTTCTGTATTAGAATAGAATAGATATCAAGTATAGTCGAGGACGTGAAAAAATGGCAAATTTAAGCAATACACAGTATTTTAAAGTGAAAACAGAGCCGGAAGTACAGGTGAAAGAAGTCCTGGATGTGGTATACACAGCGATGGAAGAGAAGGGTTATAACCCGGTTAACCAAATTGTAGGTTATATTATGTCCGGAGATCCTACGTATATCACCAGTTACAAGGGTGCCAGAAGTATGATCATGAAAGTGGAACGTGATGAACTGGTAGAAGAACTTCTGAAAGAGTATATTAAAAACAGATCCTGGGAGAATCGCTGATGAGAATTCTAGGACTTGATTACGGCTCAAAGACAGTGGGAGTCGCAGTAAGCGACCCCCTTGGTTTTACTGCCCAGGGTGTGGAAATCATCCGCAGAAAATCAGAAAACAAGATGCGCCAGACGCTGGCAAGAATTGAAGAACTGATTGCACAGTATCAGGTAGAAGAAATCGTACTTGGTTTACCGAAGAATATGAATAATACACTGGGAGACAGGGCTGAGAAATCTCTGGAGCTGAAAGAAACGCTGGAGAGACGAACAGGTCTGCCTGTTGTGATGTGGGATGAGCGGCTGACAACTGTATCTGCCAACCGTGTATTGATGGAGACGGGAGTACGCCGGGAAAACCGGAAAGAACATGTGGATGAAATCGCTGCGGTATTTATTCTGCAGGGGTATCTGGACTATCTTGCGAATAAGAATGAAGAAACAGGACGGTAGAATCATTATGGATAAAATCAAATTTGTGACAGATGAAGGCGAAACAGTGGAATTCTATGTAGAAGAGCAGACCAGAGTGAACGGTACAGATTATCTGCTGGTAACAGACTCCATGGATGATGAAGCTAACGCCTACATCCTGAAAGACTCTTCTGAGGAGACGGATCCGGAAGCGGATTATGTGATGGTGGAAGATGACGTGGAACTGGAAGCCATGTCAAAAGTGTTCAGTCAGATGATGGATGATGTGGATATTGAGATGTAAGCAGTGACGGAGGTGCTATTTGAAAAAAAGTAACGGTGGAAAATTGAAAATCATTCCTCTGGGCGGACTGGAACAGATTGGAATGAACATTACTGCCTTTGAATACGAAGACAGTATTATTGTGGTGGACTGTGGTCTGGCGTTCCCGGAGGACGATATGCTGGGAATCGACCTGGTCATCCCTGATATTACCTATTTGAAAGATAATTATGAAAAAGTGAAGGGTTTTGTGATCACTCACGGACACGAGGATCATATAGGTGCTCTTCCTTATGTTTTGAGAGAAATTAATGCACCGATCTATGCAACCAAGCTGACGATCGGTCTGATAGAAAATAAATTAAAAGAACACAACTTACTTCGTACCACAAAAAGAAAAACCATCAAACACGGACAATCGATCAACCTGGGATGTTTCCGGATTGAATTTATAAAAACAAATCACAGTATTCAGGATGCTTCTGCACTTGCTATTTATTCTCCTGCCGGAATCGTTGTGCATACCGGTGACTTTAAAGTAGATTATACACCGGTATTCGGCGATGCCATTGATCTGCAGCGTTTTGCAGAGATTGGCAAAAAAGGTGTTCTTGCACTGATGTGTGACAGTACCAATGCAGAGAGAAAAGGATTTACCATGTCAGAACGTACCGTGGGAAAAACGTTTGATAATCTGTTTGCAGAGCATAAAAATACAAGAATCATCATTGCGACGTTCGCATCTAACGTAGACCGTGTACAGCAGATCATCAACTCTGCTTACAAATACGGAAGAAAAGTAGTTGTGGAAGGTCGAAGTATGGTCAATGTCATTGGAACAGCGTCTGAACTTGGCTATCTGAATGTGCCGGACAACACACTGATTGATATCGATGAAATGAAAAATTACCCGGATGAGCAGATGGTTCTGATCACAACCGGAAGCCAGGGAGAATCTATGGCAGCTTTGTCCCGTATGGCAGCAAATATTCATAAAAAAGTTTCCATTAAACCAGGTGATACCATTATTTTCAGTTCCAACCCGATTCCGGGTAATGAAAAAGCAGTATCCCGTGTCATCAATGAACTGTCAGCCAAAGGTGCGGATGTTATTTTCCAGGATGTACATGTATCAGGACATGCCTGCCAGGAAGAGATCAAATTGATTTACTCTCTGGTAAAACCGAAATATTCGATTCCGGTTCATGGAGAATTCCGTCATCTGAAAGCACAGGCAGGTATTGCAGAGAGCCTGGGTATTCCGAAAGAAAATATTTTTATCATGCACTCCGGTGATGTGATGGAATTAAATGATGAATCCGCGGAAATTACCGGTAAAGTGCATACCGGAGCAATCCTGGTAGATGGACTTGGTGTCGGCGATGTGGGAAATATCGTACTTCGTGACCGTCAGCATCTGGCAGAAGACGGTATTATGATTGTGGTACTGACACTGGAAAAATACAGTAACCAGCTTCTGGCAGGTCCGGATATTGTATCCCGTGGGTTTGTATATGTGAGAGAGTCCGAAGATCTGATGGGACAGGCAAAGAGTGTTGTAGAAGATGCCATTGATTCCTGCCTGGATCGAAGAATTTCTGACTGGGGAAAAATGAAAGGCGTGATCAAAGATTCGCTTGGTGATTTTTTGTGGAAGAGAACCAAGAGAAAACCGATGATTCTGCCAATTATAATGGAGGCGTAAGATACATGAACAAGATACAGGAGTGCGTGGAAAAACTGCTGGAAGTAATCAGAGAGGATTCCGCATATCAGAGGTACCTTGCATGTGAGGAGATGCTGAAATCCAATCCGGAGCTGAAAAAACAGATTGATGAATTCCGTGTAGCTGTCTTTCATATGAACAATGACGATACACAGGGAGATTTGTACGATATTACAGATGAAGTAGAAAACAGATATGAAAAGCTTCGGAAAGTTCCGGAGGTGAATGCATATCTGGAGGCGGAGCTGGATGTCTGTCGGATGCTTCAGCAGGTACAGGAACAGTTTCGAAACGGGATTGATCTGAATATCCCGAATGTATGATCACACTGCCGGACATCCCCGCGTTATATGTGGGAAGGATAAGCAAGGAGTATAGATGGGTAGTAAGAAAAAGAAAAAAGATGCAACGTATCAGGTTGCCGTAAGTGGAGCCAAGGGGGCGATTCGGATTCTGCTCTATGTTTTGCTGATCTGTGTCCTGATTTTTGTTGGAAAAACGGCATACAGTTTCGGGTATCTGATCTTCTATCAGGAACCGGAGGCTCATACACAGGCAGATGGGCAGGATGTAACTGTGATTGTTCATGAAGACGATTCTGTCTATGATGTGGGGGAAACTCTGCAGGAAAAAGGATTGATTGAACGACCGGTTATCTTCTGGGCACAGGAAAAACTCTCCGATTATCGTGGTAAGATCAAGCCTGGTACTTATCTTTTGAATACGCATGAGACAGTTGATGAGATGCTTGCCATCCTGTCAGGGAAAAACACAGAGGGACAGCCGTCTGAGGAAGAAGAAAGCAGTAGTTCCGATGAGGAAGATCCAGAGTCAGGAGAGGAGAGTGTCTCATGATCGTAGACGAACGTATGGTGACTTTTATCAATTCCCTGGACGAAGGTCATACAGAATTCCTGGAACAGCTGGAAAAAGAAGCAAGGGAAGATGCGGTTCCTATTGTAAGAAGGGAAATGCAGAGCTTTTTAAAGTTTCTGATGGCAGCTGCCAGACCGAAACGGATTCTGGAGGTGGGCACTGCAGTTGGTTTTTCTGCCTTGTTGATGTGTGAATATAATCCGGAACCCTGTCAGATCATAACCATCGAAAATTACGAAAAGAGGATCCCGATTGCCCGGGATAATTTTAAAAAGGCGGGTAAAGAGGAGCAGATCGAACTTCTGGAGGGAGATGCAGCAGAGATTCTTCCCACGCTCACCGAACCCTTTGATTTTATTTTTATGGATGCAGCCAAAGGACAGTATCTTCATTTTTTACCGGAAGTGTTGCGACTCTTAAAGAGTGGAGGTCTTTTAGTGTCGGATAATATCTTGCAGGAAGGCGATCTGATTGAGTCACGGTTTGCGGTAGAACGAAGAAACCGGACCATCTATAAGCGGATGCGTGAGTATCTGTATGAATTGAAACACAATGACGAGCTGGTAACTTCCCTGCTCCCACTTGGAGATGGGGTTGCGATCAGCACGAAACGATAGGAGAAAGAATCATGAGAATTCCGGAATTACTTGTTCCGGCCAGCAGCCTGGAAGTACTGCAGGTTGCGGTTATATTTGGTGCGGATGCAGTCTATATCGGAGGCGAGGCTTTCGGTCTGCGTGCAAAAGCAAAGAACTTTTCAAAAGAAGATATGTCAGAAGGGGTACGGTTTGCCCACGAACATGGTGTAAAAGTATACGTCACAGCTAATATTCTGGCACATAATCAGGATCTGGAGGGCGTTCGGAAGTATTTTGAAGAACTCCGGGAAATCGGACCGGATGCACTGATTATTTCGGATCCGGGAGTCTATCAGATCGCAAAAGAAGTATGTCCTGAGATCGAACGTCACATTAGTACTCAGGCAAATAACACCAATTATGGTACATACCAGTTTTGGTATCAGATGGGAGCCAAGCGAGTGGTGACAGCGAGAGAATTGTCGCTGGAAGAGATTCGCGAGATTCGAAGCAGAATTCCTGAAGATATGGAGATCGAGACTTTTATTCATGGAGCGATGTGTATCTCATATTCCGGAAGATGTCTGTTAAGCAATTATCTGACAGGAAGAGATTCCAATCAGGGAGCATGTACTCATCCGTGTCGATGGAAGTACTCTGTTATGGAAGAAAGTCGTCCGGGAGAGTATTTTCCGGTCTATGAAAATGAAAGAGGAACTTTTATTTTCAATTCTAAGGATTTGTGCATGATCGAACATATTCCGGATCTGATCAATGCCGGAATCGACAGCTTTAAGATTGAAGGACGTATGAAGACTGCGTTGTATGTGGCAACAGTTGCCCGGACCTATCGGAAAGCCATCGATGACTATCTGAAAGATCCGGCACTGTATGAGGAAAATATGTCGTGGTATCAGGAACAGATTTCCAACTGTACTTATCGGCAATTTACCACCGGATTCTTTTACGGAAAACCAACTCAGGAAGCACAGATTTATGATAATAATACGTATATTAAAGAATATACTTATCTGGGTATTGTGGGAGAGACAAATGAAGAAGGAAAATATTGTATCTCTCAGAGAAACAAGTTCTCTGTAGGAGAACAGATCGAAGTTATGAAGCCAAATGGCGATAACATCGAAGCGACAGTAAAAAGTATTCAGGATGAAGAAGGCAACCAGATGGAGAGTGCACCACATCCGAAGCAGATTCTTTATATTGATCTGGGAATTAAACTGGATCGATATGATATTTTACGTAGAAAAGAACCGGTCACGGAGCTTTAATACAGCATTTTTTTCAATGCGGGAGACATAGGAACGGCTGATTCCCAGCCGTTTTCCAAGTGCCCGCTGTGTCAATTCTTTTTCACCGAAAAGCCCATAGCGGTATTTAATTACTTCATATTCCAATGGTGAAAGAACTTCCCTCAAACAACCATACAATTGAAGAATTCGTTCCTTATGGATACACTGATCAGTGATATCCTGTTCGTTAGCTTCCACAATATCCAGAAGATGAATCTCGTTCCCTTCTTTGTCTGTACCGATCGGTTCGTACAGGGAAACTTCTCTGGAAAATTTTTTTCGGCTGCGAAGCATCATCAACAATTCATTATCAATACAGCGGGCAGCGTAGGTAGCAAGTCTGCTGCCTTTTGTCATATCATAGGTGGACACGGCTTTGATCAGACCGATCGTTCCTATGGAAATCAAATCATCCAGATCTTCATCAACCCCCTGGTATTTTTTTACAATATGTGCAACCAGTCGCAGATTACGTTCGATCAACACATCTCGGGCAGCCTTATCACCCTGTCGGCATTTACGAAGATAGAAAGTTTCTTCTTGTGTGGTGAGGGGTTTCAGAAAGGTCTTCACATACACACCTCAAAGGGCTTTCTTTCTAATTTATGCCCTGGCGGAAGAATATGTGCTTTTCCCAAAATGTAGAATCAGAGCATATCAAAATATATAATCCCAAAACATACAGAAAATAAAGAAACTATACAGTAACCACTGCCCCGCGAGGTATTTTGCCCCGTAGCTGTGAAGGGGCTGAACAGTTACCAATAAAAAACAAGACGGTGATGGCAGTGCTAACCGTTATTACAGTGATATAACGTAGAGAAAGGAGAGAATATTTTATGTATACAAGTATATTATCGGCAACGATGCAGGGAATCAGGGCGATTCCGGTACAGGTGGAGGTGGATGTGAGTCCCGGGCTTCCCGGATTTTCCATGGTAGGGACAGTGAACAGTCAGGTTCGGGAGGCACAGGATCGGGTCAGAACAGCATTACATAATCTGGAGATACCGGTTCCGCCAAGAAGAATTACCATCAATCTTTCTCCGGCAGATGTACCAAAGGCCGGAACCGGTTTTGATCTTCCGATTACTGCGGCAATCCTGGAATCTCTGGGGCAGCTTCCGAAAGGGGGACTTGAGAGTGTCATGGTAATCGGCGAAGTGGGGTTGGATGGACAGATTAAAAAAGTGAGAGGAGTTCTTGCGATGGTTGAAGAGGCGAGAAAATCAGGATGTCAGGGGTGTATTGTTCCATGGGAAAACCGGAGAGAGGCACAGATGATCCAGGGGATTCGAAGCGTAGGAGTCAGGAATCTGGGAGAGTTTATGCGGACAGTGAGAGAACGGACATGGGAACATCCGGAGAAAGAAAGGGAAAAGATGGAGATTGCACCGGAAATAACAGCAGATTTCAGAGAAATCAAAGGACAGACTGCGGCAAAAAGGGGGGCACTTCTTGCAGCCGCCGGTTTTCATAATATATTACTGATGGGGCCTCCGGGTTCAGGAAAAACAATGGTGGCAAAAAGAATTCCCGGTTTGCTTCCGGCACTGAGTCATGAGGAGGCAATGGAAATTACTTCTATTTATAGTGTGGCAGGATTATTATCTTCAAAAGTCCCCTGGGTATCAAACAGGCCGTTCCGTTCTCCGCATCATACCATATCACCGCAGGCACTTGCGGGAGGAGGAAAGATACCGATGCCAGGAGAAATCACATTGGCACACAAAGGTGTCTTATTTTTGGATGAACTTCCGGAGATGAAGAGGGAGACACTGGAGATTCTCCGACAGCCGCTTGAGGACGGAGAAATTCATATTGCGCGGGTGGGGGGAAGATACAGTTTCCCGGCAGAATTTCTTCTGGTGGGTGCGATGAATCCCTGCCCCTGTGGCTACTATCCGGACAGAAACCGCTGCGATTGTGGAGAACATGAGATTAAAAGATATCAGCAGCGGATCAGTCAGGCTTTTCTTGACCGGATGGATATCTGTGTGACTACTAATGCGGCAACTTATGGTGAATTCAGGGGAGAGATACCTGACAGTGACAGTATACAGTGGAGTACAGAAAATATGCGAAAAGAGGTAGAGAGAGCCCGGTTAATACAAAAAGAACGTTTAAAAGAATCCGGAATCTGTTATAACAGCCAGATTCCGCCGGGTGAGATCAGTACATATTGCAAAACAAGTGAAGAAGCAGAAAAAATGTTACAGGGAGCTTTTGAAAAGTTACATCTGAGTGGACGGGCATGTAACCGGATCCTTCGCGTGGCGAGGACAGCAGCGGATCTGGCAGGAAAAGAACAGATTGAAGAAGAAGAGATCGCAGAAGCAATCGGATATCGAAGTTTTGACAAACATTCATGGAAATAGGGGGATAAATGATGAGCGAGAACATAAAAATATATAAGAAAACAGAAGAAGGCTACCCGAAAACTTTATTACAACTTCCGGATGCACCGTCACGGTTATATGTGCTGGGAGAATTACCGGATCCTATGCGGCCGGCGATTGCCATTGTCGGAGCAAGAAACTGTAGTTCTTATGGAAAAAATATGGCATATGAATATGCCAGAATTCTGACTCAAACAGGAATACAGGTGATCAGCGGACTGGCCAGAGGTGTGGATGCAGCAGCTCATGCGGGAGCCCTGGCAGCAGGGGGAAAAACTTATGGTGTGATGGGATGCGGGGTGGATTTTTGCTATCCTACATCCAGCAGAAAGCTTTACCATGTCATGCAGCAGCAGGGCGGCATTTTGTCCGAATTCGCTCCTGGGACACCACCCCTTTCCTATCATTTTCCACTGCGCAACCGAATCATCAGCGGTCTCTCCGGGGCGATACTTGTGGTTGAGGCAAAAGAGAAAAGTGGTTCTCTGATTACTGCGGATGCCGCACTGGAACAGGGGCGTACAGTTTTCGCTCTTCCGGGGCGTGCAGGTGATCTTTTGAGTGAAGGATGTAACCGGTTAATCTACCAAGGAGCCATCCCGGCATGGAAGCCGGAGATCATTCTGGAAGAGATGGAATGGACGGGAAAGAAGGAAATAATACAGGAGGATTTTACACAGGAGAAAAAAATAGTGCTTGCAAGGGAAGATGATTTGGTGTATAGTTGTCTCGATTTGAACCCAAAAGCCGTGTCACAGTTACAGGACGAGACAGGACTGCCATCCGGAAGTCTGTTGAAGAGTCTATACTATCTGACAGCAAAAGATCTGGCCCGCGAAGTCTGGCAGAATTATTATATCCGCACAGAAAAGAGGTGGGCATAAAAGCACGGCAATACATGTGCTTTTGAAGCACATAATAAAAAATCAGGAGGAAAACATTGGCTAAATATTTAGTGATTGTGGAGTCACCTGCGAAGGTAAAGACGGTAAAAAAGTTCCTTGGAAGCAATTATGAAGTGGCAGCTTCCAACGGACATGTCCGGGATTTGCCGAAAAGTCAGTTGGGCATCGACATAGAGAATGATTATGAACCGAAATATATTACGATCCGGGGAAAGGGAGAATTGCTGGCAAGTCTGAGAAAAGAAGCAAAAAAGGCAGATAAAGTATATCTCGCAACTGACCCGGACCGTGAGGGAGAAGCGATTTCCTGGCATCTGGCAACAGCATTGAAGCTGGATGAAAAAAAGATGCGGAGAATCACTTTTAATGAGATCACCAAAAGCGCAGTGAAAGAGTCGATCAAACATGCCAGAGACATAGATATGAATCTGGTGGATGAACAGCAGACAAGACGTATCCTGGACCGTATGGTTGGTTACAGGATCAGTCCGGTGCTGTGGAAAAAGATCAAACGTGGACTGAGTGCCGGTCGGGTACAGTCCGTTGCGCTGCGGATTATAGCGGACAGAGAGGAAGAAATCAATGCATTTATTCCGGAAGAATACTGGTCACTGGATGCTGTATTTAAAATTCCGGGAGAAAAGAAACCGCTGGTTGCAAAGTTCTACGGAAAAGAAAAAGAGAAGATGACGATTTCCTCCAGAGAAGAAGCAGATCGCATCATGGAAGAACTGAAAGGTGTATCTTATCAGGTCAGTGAAGTAAAAAAGGGAGAGAGAGGTAAAAAAGCTCCGCTTCCATTTACTACCAGCACTTTGCAGCAGGAAGCTTCCAAGGCACTGAACTTTTCTACCCAGAAGACAATGCGTCTGGCTCAGCAGCTGTATGAAGGAGTAGATATCAAAGGACAGGGTACTGTTGCTCTGATTTCCTACCTGCGTACCGATTCCACCCGTATCTCGGAAGAAGCAGATGCAATGGCAAGAAGCTTTATCGGCGAACATTACGGAGAATCCTATGTGGCAGTGCGGGAGAGTAAACAAAAAGAAGGAAAGAACATTCAGGATGCACACGAAGCAATCCGTCCGACGGATGTTTCCCGTATGCCGGCCCTTGTAAAAGAATCTCTTTCCAGAGACCAGTTCCGTCTCTATCAGCTGATCTGGAAACGATTTGTGGCAAGCCGTATGCAGCCGGCTATATACGAAACAACATCTGTAAAGATTTCCGGTGGAGAATACCTGTTTACGGTTGCCGCATCCAAGATCAAGTTCGATGGTTTCATGTCCGTTTATGTGCAGGAAGATGAGGAGAAAGCGCAGAACAATACACTGGTACGAAGCATTGACAAAGATACGGTTCTGAATTTTCAGAAATTTGATGAACAGCAGCATTTTACCCAGCCGCCGGCACATTATACGGAGGCTTCCCTGGTAAAAACTATGGAAGAACTGGGAATCGGTCGTCCAAGTACTTATGCACCGACTATCACCACAATTATTGCAAGAAGATATGTGGCAAAAGAGAATAAGAACCTGTATATGACAGAACTGGGTGAGGTGGTCAATCAGATGATGAAAGAAGCCTTTCCAAGTATTGTGGATGTCAACTTTACTGCTACGATGGAAGATCTGCTGGATAAAGTGGGCGACGGAACCGTAGACTGGAAAGTGGTAGTTCGGAACTTCTATCCGGATCTTGATGAATCTGTGAAAGAAGCAGAGAAAAATCTCGAGGAAGTTAAACTGGAAGATGAAGTCACTGATGTAATCTGTGAAAACTGCGGAAGAAACATGGTAATCAAATATGGCCCGCATGGAAGATTCCTGGCATGTCCCGGATTTCCGGATTGCAGAAATACCAAGCCGTATCTGGAAAAGATCGGTGTCAAATGTCCGAAGTGTGGAAAAGAAGTAGTTCTTCGCAAGACAAAGAAAGGCCGGAAATATTACGGCTGCGAGGATAATCCGGAATGTGATTTCATGTCCTGGGCAAAACCGATCAATGAAAAATGTCCGAAATGCGGCGGTTACATGGTAGAAAAGGGAAACAAAAAAGTCTGCGCGGACGAGCAGTGCGGGTATGTGGAAGTAAAAGAAAAATAG
>UMLB01046102.1_pt1 | contig 21230 bp, 29 predicted proteins | sample 1966481 | NCBI WGS metagenome assembly UMLB01 (sample SAMEA4836192, study PRJEB28245) | human gut metagenome | biome: gut microbiome; material: fecal sample | place: Denmark | collected 2008 | reverse complement strand
CAAATGTTTCTTTCGGAATGAGCGGAGGGTGAATGCCTTTGAATATGCACTCTTTCTCTGGGTCGGCAGGACCGCGTACAGAAACGACCTTGCCGTCAACTACTTTCTTCTTCGTCTCACGGCTGCCCCAGCGCACCATGCCGATGTACGTCGGATTCTTGATGATTCCGCGAATGGTGATTCTTGCCCATTGCGAACCGGACGGAGACGGGATGTGCATATCGTTGAGCCTCGTGGCGATTGAACCCAGAGACAGCGGGCGAGCGGAACCATCCTCGTCCTGCAAACCGACCGTGTACAGGTCGAAAATCATACGGACTATTGCGGCCTGCTCCTCGATGGGCTCGAGTGAGCAGCCCTTTTCGTTTTTGAGCTTTACCCGACGATATCCAAAGGGAGCTAGACCGGACGGCCATTTGCCCTCTTTGGCGGAGGCGAGGCGACCGCGCTGCAACCGGCGGTTGATGATTTTGTACTCGCGGCGGCTCATAAACAAGCCGAACTCGAAATACTCCTCGTCGAACTCGTTGTCAGGGTCATACGTTTTTATAGGGGTTATTATTTTTGTCCCGGAGAACTTGAATGTCTGCGCGATGATGCCTTGGTCGATGGTGTCGCCGCGCGCCAGACGCTCGACCTCCATGACGAGGACGCCGGACCAGACGCCCTGCTCAACCTCGGAGAGAACCCGTTGCATCATTGGGCGGGCAGCGATGGTGTCACCAGAGACGACCTCACGGTAAATATCGGTCACGTTGAGATGCTGCCTTTTCGCCAGCTCGAGCAGAGTGTGCTCGTGCCGGGAGAGTGTTTCGCCCTCGCCGTGCGCTTCGGCCTCGAGGTCGGAACGAGACTTGCGCAGGTATATGAGATACTGCTCCATGATGACCTCCAAACAAAAAGGCCCGCGCCGGAGCGCAGGCCAATAGGTTACTTGTTGCTGTCTTTTAAGGCCGCAACATCGGCCTGCAAGAGGCTATCCAGAATAGAGGCGGTTTTGGCCTTGAGCGTGTTCTGCTTCTCCATAATCTGCGGGAAAGCGTCTGCAAGGTCTCCCCCGCAATCAGCGAGGATGCTCTTTATCTCGCCGCGACCGGTTTGCAGCTCAGAGAACAGCTCGCGATACAGGGCCAGCTCTGCTGCGTTCTGCGCGTTCATGCACCGGGAGAGCAGCACATAGACCGAATCGAACGTCGAGGAGACGACGGCACGGAGCTCTTTCGAGAGGGCGTCATATCTGCGCTTGAAGTTTGCGTTGTCCTGACGGAACGCCTCGTTACCGTGGGCGCGCTCATCCTCGCGGCCCAGCAGATAGTCAGTGGTTACCCCGAAATAGTCCGCCATCTGGCAGAGCAGGGCGAAATCTGGCTCTTTGCCCTCGGTCTCGTAGCCGGAGACCGTAGTGCGCTGTTTACCGCAGAGGCGGGCAAACTCGGCCTGCGTCAAATCTTTCTCCTTGCGGAGCGCGACCAACCGTTCAGAAAACTTATCCATACAGACGTACCTCCCTAAGACTTATATATTGTATCACAAAAATCCCCTCACGGGGACAAATGACGCTAATTGCGTCATAAATAGCAAAAATTTTTGAAAAAAACTTGACTTTGACCCAATTAGGGACTATAATAGACCACAGAAAGACCCCAAAAGGGTCACACAGAAAGGAGGAGACAGGCGGAATGCGGAAAAAGCTGCAAACGCTCCGAGAGGGCGCAGGCTATACCCAGCAGACTTTCAGCGAGCGACTGGGCGTGAGCCGGAGCCACTACGCACAGATTGAGAGCGGAGACAAGAATCCGTCCCTCAAGCTGAGCCTGAAAATCAAGCAGGCCCTCGGCTATCCCTACGACGACCTTTTTTTTAACCCGAAGCGACCTGTTTCGCGTCATTGATGCGAAATGATGACGCCAAAAGCAAACATTTGGCGTTTCCTTGTAAATATTTTAACCGAAAGGAGGCACGGGATAAATGCCTAAAATGGCAACGAAAGCCGCAGATAACGTGTTCTACAAGGCACGAATCGCAGCGGCATCGTGGAACGACCGGTTAGGCAGCAGAGAGGGTGCGTCAGAGGTGACCGGCATCGACCGGACACGGCTCGCCAACATCGAGCTCGGAACCATCAACCCGCACCCGGAGGAGGTCCTGATGCTGTCGGACACCTACAACGCGCCGGAGCTGCAAAACCATTTCTGCTCGCACCTCTGCCCGCTCGGCATCGGGACGATTTCACCGATTGAGCTGGAAGAGCTCGAGCGGGTCACATTGCAGCTCATTTCGGCAATGAAGTCGTTACCGGAGGTCAAGGACGGAATCATCGACATCGCGGCCGACGGCGTCATCGACGCGAAAGAAAAGCCGCGCATGGAGCAGTACCTCGAGGTACTCGACGAGATAACGAACAAGGCTCAGACCTTGAAGCTCATTTACAGAAAGCAATTCGGAAAACAGGAGGTGTAAAAAGTGTTGGAGGCGAAGCAGAGCGGGAACGTCGTGGAGGACTTCACCATCGGGAACACCCGAATCAAGATTTGCGACGACTTCTGCCGGACCCGGACGAGCGGAGAGGTCAAAGAAATCCTCAACCGCGTCGCACGGAGGACGGTCGGCTCGCTCACGGCAACCGCCACACCTGATTATGGATGCGCTTAAAAGAAAGATGGAGATTGCGGCCGTTGCGTTTTTCTGCACAGTCACCGCACTCATTGCGGCTTACTCCTGCGCGACGACGGCCGCAGCAAACCTCGCACAGCAGACAGCGGCAGCACCGGCAACGGAATATGTGACGCTCGCCTACATGGAGGTGCAACCAGAGGCCGAACAGGAGCCGGAGCTCCTCTACGACGTGCCCATGAGCGACGAGCTGCAACGGTACATCCGGGAGCAGGCGGAGCGGCAGGGCGTCCCGTTTGAAATCGCCCTCGCCGTCATCGAGCGGGAGAGCAGCTACCAGCCGGATGCGGTCAGCGACACCGGAGACTTCGGCCTTATGCAGATTAACATCTGCAATCACCGCTGGCTCTACGAAGAGCTCGGAATTACGGATGTGATGGACCCGGAGCAGAACATCGAGGCTGGCTTATACATCCTCGGGCGGGCGTTCCAAAAGTACGACGACCCGGACAAGGCTCTCATGGCCTACAACATTGGCGACAGCGGCATGAAATCAGCGTGGAGCAAGGGCCAGCACAGCAGCAAATACAGCCGCGCAGTCATTGAGACGGCGCAGGCCCTCAAGAGAAAGGAGCACTAAATGGACTGGAAGATTCACAGAGCGATTCTCATTGCGGTCATCTGGATTGCAGAGGTCCTCTCGGCCGGTATCTGCGGATTCATCGCCGCGCTGGCACTCATTCCGGCCAGCTACGCAGCGCGCGGCTACTTCGCCTTTGGTGGCGAGTGGCTTATCGTGCTCGGCGTCACGCTGCTTGCGTTCCACGTCATCAACAACGCATTTTTCGGAATGCTCAAGCACCACTGAAAGGAGGTGAACCACATGGCTGAACAGAACCTTTTCTGCCTCTGCGGCAGATGCTCGCGCAAGCTGCGCAGTGCGGCTGCCCGTCGCGTCGGTATGGGCTCGACCTGCTGCCGCAAGGAGACAGGCAAGACCATCACCCAGTTGCTCAAGGAGCTGGACGAGCAGGAGGCCGCAGCAGCGGTAGAGCAGCAGGAGCCGGATACACAGGCATAAAAAAAGAGCCGCGCTCGAAAGCGCGACCCTCTTGTCGGACAAGCCTATTGTATCTCGCTCCACATCAAAAGTCAACAGGAGCGTGAATTATGAACGAACAGAACAATCACGCTGCGCTCACCATTGCGCAGCAGTACCCGCCAGCTCAGTACAACCTCCTCGTCCCGATGCAGACCGTGACGGAGATTGCCGACATCCAAAAGCCGGTGATGAACTCCGTGAGCATCAGCACCAGCCTCAACGACGGCGAAATCTATGAGATGGAGAAAGCCAAGGACGAGTGGCGCGACAGCAAGGGGTACGTCCACAAAGCGACCCCGGCCAAGTACGCCCTCACCAAAAAGGGCCTCACCAAGCTCATGCGAGCCGCAGGCATCAAGATTCTTTCCAGCCGCCCGGTCGTCCCGTCCACCTGCCAGAAGTGCGCTGAGGTCAACCGCAGCATCGGAAAGCCGATTCGCTGCGGAGGCTGCCCCAACAAGGACGTCAAGCACGAGGTCCGAATCAGCGTCCCGCAGCTCACCGGCGAGAACGTCACCATCGTCGCCCATAAGGAAATTGCGGTGGATGATGTGACAGCCGGGATGACAGAGAAGCAGCGGGCAGAATTTATGAAGTTCCGCAGCGAGATGTGCGAGAGCAAGGCCCTCAACCGCGCACTCCGCACCGCGATGCAGATTAAGTCCAGTTACCTTATCGAGGAGTTCAAAAAGCCCTTTGTCGTGGCATACCTTGTCCCGAACCTTGACAACCCGGCCGTCCGCGAGGAGGCGGTAAAGTCCATGTTTGGCGCGGCGAATGACCTGTACGGCAGCCGCCCGAAAACCAGCCATACGGTCTATGTGGACGATGACGACGAGGGGTATGCGCAGCCGGAGCCGGATTTTGAGGTCGTACCGGAGCAGCCCCAGCAGGAGCAGCAGCCCGAGAGACCGGCGCAGCGACCTCGCCAGCAGCAGCCCGCGCCGAGCAATCGGCAGCAAGGCCGGAACGGCGACAGCGAGTTCTGCGCGGACTGCGGTAAGCAGGTCGGCCTCGACGTAGCAGAGTACAGCCGCAAGCATTTCGGCGGAGTGGCTTATTGCCGCGACTGCCAGAGAAACCATACATGGAGGAAATGATTATGATGATTCTTTCGCAGGACGGCATGGTCGCCGTCAATTCGGACAACGTGGTGATGTTTGAGGTCAAGGAGAGCGAAACGCTCCCTCACGAAACTCGGCTCTGCGCGACCATCCTTATCACGAACGGCGCACGATTCAGCCGTTCTATCGGGACGTTCCGCAGCCCGGACCGCACCGAACTTGCAAAGCTCGCGCTGGACTACATTTCGTTCAGCATCAGCACCGGCCACAAGTGCTCTGTGCAGGTTCCGACCGAAGATGAAATGCGGAATATTCAGGGCGCGAAGTCTCGTAAGGATGCAGCGCGGCGCGGCAAGCTCGACGACATCATCAAGGAGCTGCTCAAGGAGGATATGTGATGCTGAAAGTATTGCACACCGGAGACTGGCACATCGGAAGTTTCCCCGGGCCGGAGGTCGGAGGACAGAACGCCCGCTTTCAGGACATCTGCCGCTGCCTCGATTTTCAGGCGATGTACGCGGAGGAGCACCGGCCGGACCTTATCGTCGTTTCTGGCGACATCTTCCATCAGGCCCGTGTGTGGTCGGACCGAGGCCTCCGCGAGAGCCGGACGGCCATCGACCACATCCGGCGGCTTTCCAACGTGGCCCCGACCGTCGTGCTGCGCGGTACGCCGAACCACGACAGCGAGGAGCAGTTCGAGATGCTGGTGACAGCCTTTTATGGAGATGATTCGGTCAGCGTCGTAACGGAGCCGGAGGTACTCCACATCCACACCTACCACGGGCAGCGCGTAGATGTGGCCTGCATACCGGGCTTTGACCGTGGCGTACACCGGGCAGCGCACCCGGGACTCTCCCGGGAGGAGGAGACGCAGGTGTTTACAGACGAGCTGGCAAAGGTCGTCCTCGGTCTCAAGGCACAGTGCGAGCCCGGAGTGACGAGTATCCTGTCCACGCACTTCACCGTCCCGGGATGCAACATGGAGAGCGGACAGACCGCGCTCTTTGCACAGTTTGAGCCCGTCATCTACCCCGACACCCTGAAAGCCGCAGACTTCGACCTCGTAGCACTGGGCCACATCCACCGGCCGCAGCAGCTCCCGGAGGCAGGCCGCGCAGTGTTCTACTGCGGCAGCATTACCGGCCTCAACTTCAACGACGAGAATCAGCCGCGAGGCTTTTATATCCACGACATCGACGACGACGGGGAGACATGGAGCGAGTACGTCGAAACGCCCTACCGGGAGTTCGAGACCATCCGCCTCGGAGAGGACGACGTCCGCGCAATGCTGAGTGCAGAGCGAGTTGTTGTACCTGACCGCCTCAAGGGGAAAATCGTCCGCGTTCTCTATACCTGTTCTGACGAGACAAACAAGGCTTTCAACAAAGCCGTCCTCGAGAAAAGGCTCTATGACGGCGGCGTGTTTTACGTATCCGAAATCACGCCGGAGGAAATCACGACAAGCGTGAACCGCGACGAGCTCCACGGCGACAACAGCCCGGAGCAGAACCTCGCGGAGTACCTCGCAGAAAAGGAAAAGAGCCCGGAGGACGCCCAGCGCATCATTGAGCTGGCCCGTCCGATTATCTCGGAGGCAATGGAAAAAGGCCGCCTTGAGACCCCGACCGGCGTGTTTATGCCGGTGGAGATAGAGGTCAAGAACTACCGCAACTACCGCGACGAGCTGTTCAGCTACGACGGCATTTCCTTTGCAACCATCAACGGCGAGAACGGCGCAGGCAAGTCCAGCCTGTTCATGGACGCCATGCTGGACGCCCTTTTTGAGGAGCCCCGGGAGGGCGACCTCACTGGCTGGATTTGCAACGACCCGGATGCCCGCAGCGGCTCCATCAAGTTTACATTCTACCTCGGCGACAAGTTGTACCGCGTTACCCGCACCCGCACAAAGAGCGGCAAGGCGACGTTGAATCTCTCTGAGTATGTGGACGAGAGCTGGCAGAACCGCAGCGCGGAGAAATACCGCGATACGCAGGCCATCATCGAGAACACCATCGGCATGGACAGCCTGACGCTCAAGGCGACCGGCCTTATCATGCAGGACCAGTACGGCCTCTTTTTGCAGGCCGACAAGGCGGACCGCATGGCAATTCTCGGCAACATCCTCGGTCTCGGCATTTATGACCGCATGGAGAGCATGGCGGCCAACCGGGCAGCAGACGCCAACCGGGAGCTCCGGCGCATCGCGGATTTGCAGGAGGAGACCGGGCGGACGATGCCGGACAAGGCAACGGTCGAGGCGGCCATGAACAAGACGGCCGTCGAAAAGGCCAGCGCGGTAGCAGACAGGGCCATCCATACAAAGGCCATGAGCGAGGCGCAGACAAAGCTCGACATTGCCAAGCAGGCGCAAAAGCGGTCGGAAAAGCTCGCCAGCGAGCTCGGCTCTTGGATTGCGGAGAAGAACGCGAACGCCAGCGCGCAGGCGGTTAGCAGAGCACAGATTTCTGATGCGCAGGCTCTCCTCGATAAGCGCGAGGAGGTAGAGGCGGGCAGCCAGAGTTACGGAAAACTTTCCGCACGGCGGGAGGAGCTGCTGGGAACGGCGGCCCTGATTCAGCCCAAGGAAGAAAAGCTGCGGGACGTTATGGCCGCGCTCTCTGCCCAGCGGAAAAAGAAAGGCAGTCTCGAGGCCGAAAAACTTTCTGCACAGGCAACGTGTTGGAGCTATGAGCAGGCCCTCGCGGACTATGACGAGCTCGAGCGGAAAGCGGCGGACCTCGCCGGAGCAAGCGAACGGCTCACCGCGCTGGAAGAGCAGGACGAGCAGTACCTCGCAGCAGACCAAGAGGCTATGAAGCTGCTCCAAACCAAGAATGCAGAAACCGCGCGGATACAGTCTTGGCTCAAAATAAAAGAGAGCGAGGTCACGCATATCCGCTCCCGGGCCATCATGCTTGAAACCTGCGGATGCCCGGTCGAGAACCCGGAGTGCCGTTTCCTACAGGATGCAGTGGAGGCGAAAAAGAAACTGCCTGCGGCCGAGACGGAACTGGAAACCTACCGGCAGCAGGCCGAGGAGCGCGCCGAGCAGCTCGACGCTGAGTATCAGGCCGCAAAGAAAAAGGCAACGGGCCTCAACTGCCGCAAGGATTTGCAGGCCCAGCGTTTCCTCGTTGCAGACCTGCGGAAAGCCTCGGAACGGTTCGCAAAGCTGACGGCGCAGAAAGAACGCCTCGCAGAAGTTAAAGAGCGCATCAAGGCCATCGACGAGGAGCTGGAAACCATCCCAGCCAATATCGAGAGCCTCGAGGCAGACCGTTTCGTCGTTGAGGATGAACTGAAAAAGCTCCGGCAGAACGCAGCAGAGCTCGCCAGCATTGAAGCACAGCTTTCGGATGCCAAGAGATACATCGAACTGGAAAAGCTGCTCCCGGCAGCGGAGGCTAAAAAGAGCGCAGCACAGACCCGTCTCACGGAGCTCCTGACCTACGCAGAAAAGGCCCGGACGGCGATTGATGGCATCAATGCGGAGATTCTGACCCTCGCAAAGGCGCAGGCTGATGTTGACGAGCTCAAGGAACAGTACGCGGAGGCGGATGCAGCCCTCACGGTGGACAATATCCGTATTGAAGAGCTGGACCAGCAAGCCGGACACAGCCGCAGGCAGATGGAAGAAATCGAGACGGCAGAGGCAAAGCTCGAAGTCCTTCGCCGTCAGGCGACGGAACAGGGCCAGCTTGCAGCGGGCTACGAGGAGCTCAAGCGGGCTTTCTCTCAGGACGGCATCCCGCATAACATCGTCCGCAGCATCGTCCCGCTGTTCGAGGCGACCGCGACGAGCATTATCGGCCAGATGTCGGGCGGCCACATGAGCATCGAGATGCGCATGGAAAAGACCCTCAAGAGCAACAGCAAGAAAGAGGTCACCGCGCTGGACATTATCGTGAACGATGCAGCGACCGGAGCTCTGCCCTACATGAGCCGTTCCGGCGGTGAGCGCGTTAAGGCGGCCCTCTCGGTCATCCTTGCGCTGGCGGAGCTCAAGAGCAGCACCGCAGGAGTGCAGCTCGGATTCCTGTTTATTGACGAACCGCCGTTCCTCGACGACAAGGGTGTACAGGCCTACTGCGACGCCCTCGAGGCCATCCAGAAACGGTATTCCTCGCTCAAGATTATGGCTATCACTCACGACCCGGAGATGAAAGCCCGTTTCCCGCAGTCCGTTGACGTTGTAAAGACGGCAGAGGGTAGCAAGGTCATCTACTCTTGAAATCACCAGCAGAAAGGAGGTGCGAGACTTGGGAAGAAGCAACAGGCAGACCGCCGACTACTTCCCCCATTACGTCGGGGAAAAGAGCCGGACAAAGTTCATCCTTGAAAAGAACTGGGGAAACGACGGGTATGCCTTTTGGTTTAAGCTGCTCGAACTTCTTTGCGCGGCAGACGGCCAGTATTACGACTGCTGGGACAAGATGGGCTGGGAGTACCTACTCGCCGTCACCGGAGTTACGGCCGAAACGGCGGAGGCCATCCTGAACACGCTCGCCTCCATGGGCAAGGTGGACAAGGAGCTGTGGGAGAGCTGCCGCGTCATTTGGGTGCAGTCTCTCCTTGAGAACCTCCGCCAGCTTTACTCCAAGCGCACCGCAGCACCGACGAAACCGTCGGTCGATAACTTTCCCGGCCGCAGGGCGGAAAGCCCTGCACAGGAGCCCACAGCGGCCACAGAGGCGGAGGGAACGCCACCGGCCGTACCGGAGCCCGCGCCGGAGGAGCACGACAAACCGAAAGCTCCCCGGCGTAAAGCCGGGAGCCTCTCGGCGGAGCAGGCCGAACGGTTTGACCGCTTCTACGCGGCCTACCCGAAAAAGGTGGACCGGGCCACGGCAGAGCGGGCGTGGGCCAAAATCAACCCGGAACCGGACGACGCGGCGACCGACAGAATCATCGCGGCGGTTGAGGCCGCAAAGAAATATGACAGCCGGTTCCGGGAGCGGCAATTCACGCCAAACCCGGCAAGCTGGCTTAATGCAAAAGGCTACATGAACGACTACACAGGAGGTGAGCAGCGTGGAAACGCTGACGGCTATGCTGGATTCACTCCGTCCGGCGGATTCGGCTCGTTCGGTTGAGACCGCCCAGCACCGACGGCCGACAAGCAAGGATATTCTGGCTGGTGGTTACAACTGCCAGCGCGAAATACCGGAGCCGGTCGAGTGCGAGTTCTGCGGCCGGAAACTGTACCACGAGGCCCTCGTGATGGGCCGAACGGTCCTCATGTTTGCCCCGTTCCCGCAGAGATGCACCTGTGAACAGGCAAAAGCCAAATGGGCGGAGGCGGACGCAGAGGAGGCCAGACAAAAGGCGGAGGCCGAGAAAGAGGCGGCGCAGGCCAAACGGCGCGCCAAAATCGAGAGGCTACTCGGCAGGAGCGGCATCAAGAAACGCTTCCAGCAGCGGACGTTCATCAACTTCATCCGGGACACCCCAGAGCGGCGGCGGTGCTACGACACGGCCAAAACCTATGCAGACAGCTTTCCACAGCGCGCAGAACGCGGCGAGGGCCTCTACATAGAGGGAACCTACGGGACCGGCAAAACGCACCTCGCGGCCGCCATCGCCTTGCAGCTCATAGGCTGCGGCGTCCCGGTCGTCTGCAAGACGTCCGGCGACCTGCTGGCCGACATTAAGGAGGCTTTCGACAGCGGAGACGCCACCGAGTACGAGATACTCAAGGCGTACAAAACGGTCGATTTGCTCATTGTGGATGACCTCGGAAAGGAACAGTGTACAGAATGGAGCGTGAGTACCCTGTACTCCATTCTCAACGACCGGTACGAGGACATGAAACCGACCATCATCACGACGAACTACAACGCCGACGAGCTGGTGCGAGCCCTCACCCCGAAAGGCGGCGACGGCACGAAAGCCCGGGCCATCATAAGCCGCCTGCGGGAGGTCTCGACGGTCATCACAATGGCATGGGCCGATTACAGAGCAGGAGGAGGCAGACGAAATGCCTGAATTGAGACAGGAGTATTTGGATATTCTCGAGAAGCGCGAGTGGAGCGTCAGCGGCTACACCGACGACGGCCGCGTGGAGCTCGAGTGGTGGTCACCGGCCGGAGAAGATTTCTTGGTCTGCGTGAATGTCGAGAACTTCCCGGACGAGATTCTGGATTATTCGGACGACTTTGACCCGGACGAGCATATCGAAATGTGGGTTGAGGCAAGAGCGAACGGCAGACAGGATGTGCCGGGCGCGCGGAGGCTTGCCAAAGATGCAGAGGACATCCAAAAAGAGCTTGACGAGCTCGCATTTGAATTACAGGAGGCAGAAAGAAAATTATGGCTTACAGGTATTACAGCACCCTCCGCCCGCTGATGGTGGGCGGCATCCCGTTCCCGAAACAGCCCGGAGAGAACATTACCACAATCGTCAACTTCGAGGAGGGCCGGACGTACTGCAAGGACATCGACCGGCCCGCGTGGGGTTACATCGAGTACACGGCCCCGCTCGACCAGCAGCAGGTCTCTGATTACGAGCTTGTGCAGGCTCCGCAGGAGGCCGACCATGAGTGAAGTGAAAATCAAAGAGCTGGACAAGAGCCTCATTCATCAGGCGAACAGCAACAGCATGAGCGGCAAGCGCGGCGACATTTCGGCACACGAGTACGAGGTATACTGCCAGAAAGTTATGAGCTGGAACATCCCGGACAGCCGCAAGCAGAAAATCGTGGACCAGATTTATGCCAAGTGGAGCGAGCAGCTCCGGCACGAGGCAGCCCATGTGAGCGTCGCCGTCGCAGGACCGGCGCGGTACAACGCAAAGAAGCTGGACCACAGCGACACCATTCTCCGCCTTTCCTCTGAGTTCGTGGAGTGGTTCAACGGCCTGCAGGAGCAAGTCTGGCAGGGCCGCATCGAGGACAAGGACGCAAAGGAGATTGCGCGGCTGGTCGATGACATCAAATTCTGCATCGAGCGGCCGACGCTTAATCCTACCGCGAGCCTGTGTGAGCTCGCAAACAAGGACCCGGAGCTCTTCATGGAGTATTACGAGAAGCTCCATGAAAAGTACCGCTGGCGTAAGAACAGCGTCATCGCCAAGCTCTACGCGGCCGGGAAAGAGGGCAAACTCGCAAACCTGAGCCGGCAGAAGTTTTTCGAGGACGAGAACCTCGTCGCCTATACGATGGGGGACCGGGCATACATTAAGTTTGTTATGAAGCCCCGGCAGCAGCTTATCGTTGCACTCAAGAGCCGGAAATGGTGGTGGAACAGTTACGAGGAGGCGTGGAGCACTTACCTCGACAAGCTGGACAAAGAGTGGGTGCAGAGCATCAGCACCCGGTACGCTGATTATGTTTGAGGAGGACGTCATGAAGCGACTTATGATTATCGGCCTGTGGCCGGACGACGCGGTCAATTATTGCACCGAGAAATGCGACTGCCGCAGGTACGCATTCGACCGGATACTTTACCACAGGGGAGGACGAGCTGCCCGCGAGCGCATCTGCATCCCGGTAGTGGACAGGAGCGGAGCGGTAACGACGTACCTCGACCTGCCCGTAACGCTCCTTGAGGCAGGCGTCGTTTATCTCCGGCTCGACGACGGCAGCGACATTTTTTTGAGTGACACACAAATGGTGCTAATCGCCAATGAAGTCGAGAGGCGGCGCGCAGAGCTCGCAGGAACCGGCCTCAAGACGCTTGGAAAATGGTTTGAGAGCGGCCTGCCGACCGCAGAGGACTATCTCGAACCGGGCGACGAAGTAGACGCGGACCTGATTGGCTACTTTCTTGACGTCTTGCCGCCACGCACAAACCGCGCAGGCCTGTTGCAGGTGGGCGGAGAAATCAGCACCGCAAAGGACGGCAACGGACGCTGACTGCCGACCTACCTGACATTCAAGAGGCATGGCGACACATGGCGGTACGCAGGACGGTGTTTTGAAGGCTATGCGGAGCCAGTTCAGAAGTACCGGTCCTCGCTCGAGAGGATGATGCTTACACGTTGTAAGCTACTGGGAGCTGTAGCGCAGGAGGTTGAGGCCTGATGGACTACAAGGACAAAATCCGCAAGCTCCTTGCCCTTGCAAAGAGCCCGGAGCCGGAGGAGGCGAAGCTCGCCCTGCTCAAGGCCCGCAAGCTCATGGCGGAGCACAAGCTCACCGAACGAGACCTCGACGAGCACGACACGACGGTCATCCAGCAGGAAATTGACGAGACGTTTTCCAAGAAAGCAAATTCGTGGATGGCTCCGCTGTCCTCTATCATTGGAGAAAACTACTGCTGTGCGGCATACCGGTGCAAGAGAGGAGCCAAAACGACCGTCTGGCGCGTTGGATTCATTGGGCTCAAGGATGATTTTGAAATCTGCGTAAAGATATTCCGGTATGCGGTCCGGTGCGTTAAATCGGAGCAGAAGAAGCTCCGCAAACAGCACCGGGACTATTACACACCGCAGGAGATTGCAAAAATCTGTGATTCCTACGGCTATGGGTTCGCCAGAGGCGTATACGAGGCGTTCACAAGACAGAATGAGGAAAATCAAGAATATGGCCTTGTGCTGAAAGTTCCGAAAGAGGCCAAAGACGAGCTCGAAAAGATGGGACCGCCGAAAGAGTTCAAAAAGACGCCCCAGCCAAAGACGGTTGGAGAGCTCGACGCAGCATGGCGCGGCGTCGAGGATGGCAGGAGGTTCGACCCATCAAACAAGCTGAAAGAAAAGAAGCAGGAGGCATAACCAACATGGCAAGTACGAAGTTTGAGGTCTCAATGGAAATTTTCAAGTTTCAGGGAGAACCGGATGTCAGCGTCACGCTGACCGGTAAGAGCCCCACAGAGCTCGACACCGCGCTCAAAACGCTCGAGACCATCGCCAAGACCACGACACTGTACGACGGCGACAGCGCGCCGGAGACGGAAAAGAGTGTCACCAGCGAGCCGAAGCAGGCAGCCCCGGTAGTTTCCACGGCGGACAAGAAAGCCCCCCCCAAGAAGCCGGTAAGCTGGCTTACGCCCGTCGGCGCAAAGGGGCTCATGCTCCTGCGCTGCCCGAAATGCAAGAGCGAGTTTGTACAGTTCTTGCGCGAACCGCAAACGACCAACGAGTGCCGGAAGTGCGGCGCGAAAATCCCGCTGGACGCGCTGGCACGGTTCGAGTTCACCTGCCCGGTCTGCAAGAAGGAGAGCTACGGTCGGACGAACGTCGAGGACGCCGAAATCGTAAACGAGAAGTTCTCCTGCGTTTGCGGCCGGAGCATCCCGAAGCTCACGTGGAACCCGGCCAAGCGTTGCTATACGACGTAAGGAGGGCTGGATGATGAAAGCACTGACCCACAACATCCAGCAGGAGCGCGAGGACCAGCGCGACCGCTCCGCCCAGCTCTTTATGTGGCGTATCGTCGTCTCCATGCACCAAGACGACGGCATTGGCGCGTCCCGCCTCCTGCGGGCGTGTAACGAGATGGACGCTTTTGAGAAAAAATACCAGACGGCCATCCTCTACGGCAGCAGCAAGAACGCAACGGACGCCATGAGGGAGAACCTTAAAGGCATCTGTGATTTTGAGGTCCGGTTGCCGGTTGACCGAGCTCCGAGGGAACGCCGGAGGAGCTCGACATGACCCTGTGCGAGCATCTGTTCGACGGCCCGGAGACCATCGAGGGCCTGCTGGCAGAGCACTACACCCTCTCGTGGGCTCTCGCCTCGCTGCGCGACAAGCTCAAGCATTACGAGGATGCAGGCATCCCGGAGATTATGCCGAGCGGCTTGCAGACTATCGACCGCGCTATCGAAACCTACGGCAAGGACGCCCAGCTCACCAAAGCTGTGGAGGAGATGTCGGAGCTCACCAAAGCCCTCTGCAAGTACAAAGAGTGCCAGCGCAAGTACGACAACCCGCTCAATCGGAAACCACAGGAAGTGTACTCGAACATAGAGGAGGAAATTGCCGACGTTTTCATTATGCTGGTACAGTTGCTCGCATTTTTCAGAGGGCGCGAGAGTGTCAGCATTACGAAAATTGTATGGGACAAGCTCGACCGGCTCAAGGATAATCTGGACAAAGAGACGGCAAAGCAGGAGGGCGGCAAGGATGAATCACCGGAACATTGATATTTACACCTGCGAGCATTGCGGACAGGAGTTTTACAGCGAGGCCGAGTGCAGAGAGCACGAAGAAACCCATACGCTGAATTTTGAGAATGCGACGCCCGAGGAGCTTGCCGAGGAACTTGACACGCTTGGCGATTATGCCTACAGCTACCGCATCGGAGACAGCGTCATGGGAATGACGGTAAAGTCGTACAGCAACCTTATGAGTGCAGCGGCCAGATGTCTGCGGAAGGGAGCCGACAATGCCGGAAAAAAGTGAGTTCGACAAGGCACTCGGCGAGCTGTACGACCTGACCGAGTGGGAGGACGCGGAGGCAGCCATCCGGGAGCTCCACGCGCGGGGGCCGGAAATTGAGCGGCTCTATCTCGACAGCAAGATTCTCCCCGGAGAGCTGCGAGCCCTCGTTATGGTGAGTAACTGCCTCGAGCGTGAGTTTATCCATCGGCAGCTTGCCACCGGGCAGCCGCTTCACATGAATGTTTTATAGGAGACAGCACAATGAGCGATGATGGTATGTTTTGCCCGTACAAGAAAAGCACGAAACGGGAAGTGAGCTACTCGTGGATTAGCCGGACCGAGATTACAACGGAGCGTTTCGGCTGGTGCTCGGAAAAGAAGTGCATGGCCTACAACAACGGCCGGTGCAAGCGGCTGGAAAGAGAGGGAACCCAGTGAAGAAAAGAAACTGCCGGATGACCGGCGAGGAGAAGAATGTACATGAGCGCGCCGTGAAGCTGCGCAAGATGACAGACGACAAGCTCGTGGAGCACATCGACCACATCCGGGAGGAGGCCTACAACACCGGCTACTCCGAAGCCGAGGCCCAGCGCGCATCGACCCCGGCCCCGGGTAAGACCCTGCCACAGCTCCTCGAACAGCTCGACGCCGGAGAGTGCAAGGGCATCAAGAGCGCGACCGCCTACAAAATCGCAGAGTTCGCCCGAGAGCAGGGCTACCTCGAATGAGCGGCCCGGTAAAGGACCCGCTCCGGGCCTTGCAGGGAGCACGGAGCCGCGCGCAGGGCGGGAGACTGGAAGAACAGATAGAAGCCTCGTGCGCTCTTTTGACAGAGACAGGCCGAGCCGACATAAGCAAGACGCCGGAGCCGATGAAACCGGTGAGCCAGCCGAACAAGTCGGGGCAGTTCCGCGCGGTGTATACCAAAAAGGCGGAACCGGATTTCAAAGGCGTCATGCTCGGAGGCCGCGCGGTGATGTTCGAGGCAAAGAGCACCGGAACGGGCAGGCTGAACAAAGACCGCGTACTACCGGAGCAGGTCAAAAAGCTCGATTCTTACACAGCCCTCGGCGCGCACTGCTTCATCGTTGCCACATTCGACGGGCTGCGGGTATACAGAATCCCGTGGACGGTCTGGCGCAGCATGAAGCAGCGATACGGCAGGAACTACGTCACGGAGGCGGACATCAAGGAGTACGCCGTGCAGTTTGGCCCGGGATTCACCCCGGACCTACTGCGTGGCATCCCGACGATGTACGACATCAACCCGCTTTCCAGCGTGAGCGATGTGCTCACGGCGTTTTGTGGGATGCCCTACGGGACGCAGCCCGAGACGGCAGAGTGGCGCGCGGCCGTGTACAGATTTAGCCGCTTTATGGACTGGACGACGCCGGAACGCTTTATGCTGGTGAACGAAATACGGAGGGAGCAACCGAACATGGGAAACCCGATATTCTCATTTATGGGCGTCCCCATCACGGAGGACAGCGCAGGCAGGCTCAAAGAGGCCATGAAGAAAAGCGGGGTCTCCGCGCTCGAAGTGGCGGGAGTTTGCGAACGCTTTGCAAAAATCGCCCGGGCCACACTCGACGAACTGCCGGACGGGAACAAAGAGGAGGAGCACGATGACTGAGCAGGAAATTGTGATAATGGCCGCAGAGGTGGCGGCAAAGGCGGCTGTCGCTGCCGTTCGAGCCATCTTAGGGAAAGAGATACAGGAGAGCGTCGAGGCCGCTGTGACGGACGCTGCCAGCCTCGGAGCGGAGGCCAGCATCAAGGCCGTGGAGCAGGAGCGCAAGAAGTTCCGGGACGGCCGGAGCGACCGGAGATTCCGCAATACCAAGCTCCTGCTGCGGAACTATACCGTGCTCAACGCCAACTGCTCCCACGCAGTATACGACGCGGCCAGCGCGGCCACCGGAGAGGAGAGTGTCGAGGAAATCGTGGAGGCACTGGACGAGCTGCTCGAGGAGAACCTCAAGGTCGAGAGTATTATGAAGTCGGCAGCCCGGACACAGCTTATCATGCGCCATGTGAACAGGATGCTCGGAATCTACAAGGTCGTCTGCGAAAACAGCGTAGACGAGGGCGAGCAGAGGCACTACCGCGTCATCGAAGCCCTCTACCTGAGAGACCGGCCGCTCTCACCGACGGCCGTAGCGGAGCGGGAAAAAATCGACAAGCGGACGGTCTACAAGGATGTGGACGCGGCTTGCGCCACGCTCTCCGCCCTTATTTTCGGCATTGACGGCATCAAGAAAGCCTGACGGCACGAGACGGACGACCCGTTTCGGGGCAAAAACACGGCATTGACAAGGCACTATACGAGTGCTAAACTACAAAATGTAGAATACCAACAGCAAAAAGAAATCCCCTAAACCCATAATTTTTTCTCCTATTTGACGGGAGCCGCCTTGCGCAGGGCGGCTCCTCTTTTTTATGCGCAGGAGTGACCCGAAACGGGTCAAGGAGGAACGGCAGATGAAAATTATCACTCTGCCGGTGAGCGACCTCCATCCGGCGGACTACAACCCGAGGAAAGACCTCGCACCGGGCGACAAGCAGTACGAAAAGCTGGCCCGGAGCATCGAGACCTTCTGCTATGTTGAGCCCATCGTATGGAACCGGACCACCGGCAACATCGTAGGCGGCCACCAGAGGCTCAAGGTGCTGGTGCAGAAAGGCTACACCGAGGTACAGGTAGTAGAGGTCGAGCTCAACGAGCAGGAGGAACGCATCCTCAATGTTTCGCTCAACAAAATCTCCGGCCGGTGGGACAACGAGAAGCTCACCGCGATTCTGGACGAGCTGAAAGAGCAGGGCGAAATGGCCCTCACCGGCTTTGATGACTGGGAGCTCGATGCTCTCAAGGTTACATACGACCACATCGAGGACCTGCTGAACGAGGACTTCTCTGACACCGGAAAGAGCGAGCCGAACAGCTACACCATGACATTCACCCTGCCCGAGGAGGTTCACGAGGCGATGGACAAGTACATCGACGAGAACCCCGCAGGCAAGGTTGAGCTGGCGCAGCTGCTCGTGAACAAGGCAAAGGGGCTTATCTGATGGAAATTATCAAAAAGAGAATCGCGGACATGGAGCGCGCGGAGTATAACCCTCGCGTGGAGCTTATGCCCGGCGATGACGAGTATGAGAAGCTCAAGAGGAACATTGACGGGTTTGGCGTGGTAGTCCCGGTAATCTGGAACAAGCGCACGAACCGTGTCGTGTCCGGCCACCAGCGTCTCACCGTGCTTATGAATGAGGGCGTCACCGAGACGGACGTATCTGTTGTTGACCTCGACGAGACCGCAGAGAAGCAGCTCAACATCGCCATGAACAAAGTGACAGGCGAGTGGGATGAGGTAAAGCTCAAGGAGCTGCTGGACGGCCTCGGAGACGCGGCCCCGGAGACGGGATTCGACCTGTACGAAATCGAGGCTCTCGAAAACAACGTGGACGCTCTCGTAGACGGCGACTTTCTCGACAGCGAGCTCAAGAGCATCGAGGAGACGTTCAACATCTCGCTCAAGTTCAGCGCGGAGGACCGCGACGTCCTGAAAGAGTACATAAAGGACAACGGCAAAGAGGACCTTGTTGCCGTCATCGTCCAGAAGATTAGAGGTGAGATTTAATGGGCTGCAAATGCGGGAGCCAGATTATTCTCTGCAACCTGCCTGTGCGTTTCGACACCTATCGCGGCTGCTCACACGGCTGCCGGTACTGCTTCGCACAGAAGAAGAACGACATTAGCCACATCGAGCGCGACGAAAGCGTAGACGGCCTGCGCTCCTTTATCGAGGGCAAGCGCGGCAACGAAACGGAGTGGTGCGACTGGAACATTCCCATCCACTGGGGCGGCATGAGTGACCCGTTCCAGCCGGTCGAAAAGCAGATTCGCGCCAGCTACGAGTGCCTCAAGCTGCTGGCGGAGACGAAATACCCGTTTGTGGTGAGCACAAAGGGCCGTCTCGTTGCGGACCCGGAGTACCTCGACCTGTTGGCACAGTGTAACTGTGTGCTGCAAATCAGCATGGTATGCAGCAAGTACGACCGCCTCGAACGCGGGACGCCCAGCTACGAGGAGCGGCTCTCCATCCTCAAGACGGTATCGGCCAGAGTACAGCGCACCATCGTCCGCATCCAGCCGTATATGCCCGAGGTGTTCCATGACGTTATGAAGAACATCCCTCGCATCGCGGAGGCAGGAGCCTACGGCGTCATCGTGGAGGGCATGAAGTTCTTTAAGGCCAAACCCGGCATGACGAAAATCGGCGGCGACTTCTGCTATCCGCTGCCCCGCCTCCGGCACGATTTTGAAGCCATCAAGGCGGAGTGCCATCGGTACGGCCTGAAATTCTACAGCGGCGAGAACCGGCTCCGAGCGATGGGCGACAGCATGACTTGCTGCGGCATCGACGGCCTGCCCGGATTCCGGCCGAACGAGTATAACCTCTGTATGCTGATGAACGGCAAGAACCCGGAGCCGACGGAAAAGATGAAAGAAGTCGGAACAGGCGGACCGTTCAAGACGCTGAACCAGAGCGCAGGCAGCGGGCGCAAAATTGCAAAGCAGAGCTTTTACGGCCTGATGCAGGAGGAGCTTGCCAAAAAGACCGACTACCACAGAAAGGTGTTTGGACTGGATGAATGAGTACAGCCTGACGCCGGTTCAGGAGGTAGACGGGCTGCGCATCAAGCGGGACGACCTTTATGCCCCGTTTGGCCCCGGAGAGGTGAACGGAGGAAAGCTCCGGCAATGCGTGATGCTGGTGAACAGCATCAAGAAAGACTACAAGAGCCTACTGACGTATTGCAGCATCCACTCCCCGCAAGCACCCATCACCGCAGCAGTGGCCCGGGCGAACGGGATGCCGTGCAGAATCGTGTACGGCGGAACCACCCGGGAGAGCGTTGCGGCTCTGCCTATGCCCCGGCTGGCGATGAAATATGGGGCGTCCATAGTGCTCGCAGCACGTTCCGGCCGCCACAGCATTTTACACGCCCGCGCAAAAGAGCTGGCGGCGCAGGAAAACAGCTTTATTGTCCAGTACGGCATCAATATCATCGGGTACGGCGATACGCTGCTAACCGCAGTTGCGGCGCAGACAGAGAACCTCCCGGACGATATAGAAAACCTCGTGATGACCTGCGGCAGCGGTATCACCGCCACCGGCGTGATGATAGGACTGCACAGGTACGGGAAACGGGTCAAGAGGATGCACCTCGTAGCCACGGCCCCGGACCGGCGCGGATTCATCCATGAGACCCTCAAAAAGTACGGCGCAGACCGAGAGTTTGAGTACCACGACCTTTTCCACAGCCCCGGATTCGTTTATGAGAAGTCCGCAGCGGCTACATGGGGGGGCATTCGCCTGCATCCTCATTACGAGGCAAAGACGATGCAGTGGTTTAGAAGCTCCGGCATCGCACCGGAAAGCACCCTATTCTGGATTACGGGCGCGGAGCCTCGCAGCCCGGGACAGAGCTGAAAGTGAGGAGAGGAGGACAATGCCGAATAGGACCAAAGACGACCTTTGGGAGCGTCAACCGGGCGAAAGCGCGCAGGCCTACGAGGCATTTGCCATCTACCGAGATATGGGCTCAAACAGGAGCCTACGGGTCGTTGCCGAACAGTTATCCAAGAGTGACACGCTTATCAAGCGTTGGAGCCGCGAGAAAAAGTGGGGAGAACGCTGCCGAGCGTATGACAACCATTTGGATGACGTAGCCCGACAAGAGGCACTCCGAAAGTACAAAAAAATGAGGACCCGCCACATCGGCATCGCCTTGCAGCTCCAAGAGAAAGCCCTCGCGGAGCTCAAGAATCTGCCGGACGGGTCGATGACGCCAAAGGACATTATCCAGTTCCTCGACAAGGCCACAGAGCTTGAGCGGGATAACCGGATGGAGGAGGCAGGCGTCACGGCCGGAGGCAAGACGGCGGAGGAGCAGGAGGAAACCACGCTCTCCCTCGCCGATGAAATCGCGGCCGCATACGAGAACCGGAAACGAGGAGAACAGACATGATGACCCAAGAGGCTATCCTGTACTACGCAGACTACCCGGCTGATTTTGTCGAGGACCTGCTCCACGTTACGCCGGACAAGAACCAGCGCGCCAG
>UMLB01068052.1_pt1 | contig 21417 bp, 20 predicted proteins | sample 1966481 | NCBI WGS metagenome assembly UMLB01 (sample SAMEA4836192, study PRJEB28245) | human gut metagenome | biome: gut microbiome; material: fecal sample | place: Denmark | collected 2008 | reverse complement strand
AATGTTTCATTTGCATATGCATTTACAAAAATTTAAGTGTTTCACAATTACCTAATACTGATATGCAAAAGAAAGGAAGGAAAACGATGTTCAGCAGAGTAATATGTGCAGCCATACTGGGTGTCTGTGCGGAACTTGTATATGTGGAAACGGATATCAGCAATGGACTGCCAGCATTTGATATGGTAGGACTGTTAAGTTCGGAGGTAAAGGAATCGAGAGAGAGGGTGAAAACGGCGATCCGCAACAGTGGAGTGCTTCTCCCACCAAGAAGAATTACCGTAAATCTGTTTCCTGCGGGGTTAAGAAAAGAAGGCGGGGCATTTGATTTGTCCATTGCAGCCGGAATATTAATTGCAGCGAATCAGGTTGTTCCGATGTTAGATATGGAAAAGACCCTGATTGCGGGCGAGTTAAGCCTGGACGGCAGAGTCAATCATATCTGCGGGGTGCTGTCGATGGTATTGGAAGGAAAGAAGAAGGGACTCTCTCATTTTATCCTGCCCATGGAAGATGTACGGGAAGCAGAGATTGTAGAAGATGTAACGATTACAGGGGTTGTGGATATCGCCGGAATGATGCTTGCGTTAAGGGGAGAAGGGAATGTGTGTGACCGTGTAGAAGAATACGGCAGGACAACAGAAGAGAAAACGTACAAAACCGATTTTGCGGATATCGCCGGGCAGGAGAATTTAAAGCGTGCGGTGGAGATTGCTGCCGCTGGAATGCACAATATGCTTTTAATCGGTCCTCCGGGAGCGGGAAAGTCCATGATCGCATCTGCCATACCGGGGATTCTGCCGAAACCCGGACTGGAAGAATGTATCGAGATTACGAAGATTCACAGTATTGCCGGAATTCTGGATGGAAACGCACTGATGCGGGTAAGACCGTTTCGTGCACCCCATCATACCATTACGCAGAAGGCACTGGTTGGGGGCGGAAAGAAGGTTAGGCCGGGCGAACTCACCCTCGCACATGGTGGTGTATTATTTCTAGATGAGTTTGCCGAATTTAAGCGTGATACGATCGATGCACTGAGACAGCCGTTAGAGGAACATCGTGTGGTAATCTCAAGGGTGTATGGCATCTGTGTCTTTCCTGCGGATGTGATGCTTGTGGCGGCAACGAATCCCTGCAAATGCGGCTATTATCCGGACAGAAACCGTTGTTCCTGTAGCGGATATGACGTAAAGAAGTATCAGGGAAAATTTCGCGGGCCGCTGACGGACCGGATGGATATCTGTGTGGCAGTTCCGGAAGTCAGTATTGAAGATTTGCAAAAAGGAAAGAAGTCAGAGTCTTCGGAAACGGTCAGAAAAAGAGTTGAAGCGGCGGCAGACATCCAGAAGGAAAGATATAGAGGGCAGCAGGTACGGTTTAATTCCGGGCTGTCGCAGGATCAGATACAGAAATACTGTTTTCTGGGAGAAAAAGAGAAAAGTCTTCTGGGTCAGGCATTTAAACAGCTGGGAATGAGTGCAAGGGCATATTACAAAACCATACGGGTGGCACGGACTATAGCGGATCTGGAGGGCTGTGAGGATATCCGGGAATGTCATATAGCTGAAGCACTCGGATACAGAATGACGGATTAAAAGGAAAGTGAGGAAAGATTATGACATATGAGGATGCGATGCTGTGGCTTGTTATGGGAAAGAATATGTGGCACAGGAAGATTGCCCTGCTGATGAGGAAGTTTGGAAGTCCGGGACGGGTCTGGGAGGCATCGTATGAACAGCTTGTGCAGAGCGGGATTTTGAAGGAAGAGGATGCTGGGGAGTTGTGTGAGAGCAGGGAAAACTTTGATCCGGCAGCTGAATGGTGTAAACTGGAGCAGAAAGGGATTCGTTTCCTTACGGACAGGTCAGAGGAGTTCCCTAAAAAGCTGTTAGATATTCCGGACCGGCCCTATGCACTTTTTATAAAAGGCTGTATACATAGTGATGAAACAGAAAAAAGAGTAGCGGTTATCGGGGCAAGGGTATGCAGTGCATATGGAAGATATGCGGCGGGAAAATTTGCCGGCGAGCTGGCAGAATATGGAATTGCGACTGTCAGCGGGATGGCAAGGGGTGTGGATTCGGCGGCACATCAGGGCGCGGTGGATGCCGGAGGAAGGACATATGCCATTTTAGGATGCGGGGTGGATATCTGTTATCCGCCGGAAAATAAATATTTGTATGACAGAATTATAGAGCAGGGTGCAGTGCTGTCGGAGTATCCGCCGGGAACAAGACCGAATGCTTGGCAGTTCCCGGAGCGGAACCGTCTGATTAGCGGGATGGCAGACTGTGTTGTGATTACGGAAGCAAGACAGAAAAGCGGTTCGCTGATTACGGTGAAGCATGCACTTGAACAGGGGGTGGATGTCTGTGCCGTGCCGGGCAGGATAAATGATGTATTAAGCAATGGGTGCAACCGACTGATTCAGGAGGGGGCATTTCCGGCAACCAGCACGTTGGATATTCTGTTTAACATGGGCATAAATGTGAAAAAAAATGAAAAAACAAAAATTTTTCTTGAAAAACAAAATGAAGTGTTGTATAGTGTTCTCGATTTGCAACCACAGACTCCGGATGAAATTATGCAGAAAACAGGTATGAATCGGGGTACTGTTTATGAAGGATTGCTCTGGCTTCTGATGCATGGATTAGCGGAAGAACCGGTTAAAAATTATTATATCAGAAAAGAATAGATACCCCCTAAATCCGGGTATAAGTATTAAAGTGGAGGTTATTATGGCCAAGTATTTAGTGATCGTGGAATCACCGGCGAAAGTAAAGACAATAAAGAAATTTCTGGGCAAAAATTATGAAGTGGCAGCATCGAACGGACATGTGAGAGATCTGCCGAAGAGTACGATGGGAATCGATATGGAACATGATTATGAGCCGAAGTATATTACGATTCGTGGAAAGGGTGAGAAACTTGCTGAATTACGCAAACTGGTAAAGAAGGCGGACAAAGTCTATCTTGCAACTGACCCGGATCGCGAAGGGGAAGCGATATCATGGCACTTATCCACGGCATTGAAGCTGGATGAGAGCAAAATGAAGAGAATTACATTTAATGAGATTACGAAAAATGCAGTAAAAGATTCGTTAAAAAATCCGCGGGAGATAGATATGAATCTTGTAGATGCCCAGCAGGCAAGAAGGGTGCTGGATCGTATGGTGGGTTATTCCATAAGTCCGGTACTGTGGCAGAAAGTAAAGAGAGGACTGAGTGCCGGAAGGGTACAGTCCGTTGCACTGCGCATGATCTGCGACAGGGAGGAACAGATCAATGCCTTTATTCCGGAAGAATACTGGACACTGGATGTCATGCTCAAAGTAAAAGGCGAAAAAAAATTGCTCGAAGCCAAATTCTATGGTACGGAAGAGGGCAAAAGGAACATTTCCGGAAAAAAAGAACTCGATCAGGTCATGGCAGAATTAAAAGATGCGGATTACCGGGTAAAAGATATAAAAAACAGCAGCAGGGAAAAGAAAGCCCCGCTTCCATTTACGACCAGTACACTACAGCAGGAAGCATCAAAGGTATTAAACTTTTCCACACAGAAAACGATGCGTATCGCACAGCAGCTCTATGAAGGTGTGGATATCAAAGGGCGTGGATCGGTTGGTGTGATTACCTACCTGCGTACTGATTCCACCAGAGTATCTGATGAGGCAGAACAGTCGGCAAAAGAATATATTGAAGAAAATTTCGGAAAAGAATATCTTGCAAAGAAAGATAAAACAGCAAAGAAGAAGGGAAAGATACAGGATGCACATGAAGCCATACGTCCAACGGATATCACATTGCATCCGGCCATTATAAAGGATCAGATCAGCAGGGATCAGTTCCGTCTGTACCAGCTGATCTGGAGAAGATTTACTGCCAGCAGAATGAGCAGTGCACAGTATGCAACGATATCTTTAAAGATATCTGCGGGAAAATATCTGTTTACTTCTTCTGCATCAAAACTTGCATTTGAGGGTTTCATGTCGGTATACAGCAGTACGGAGGATGAAAAATCAGAGGGAAATGCAATCGTAAACAAGATAAAGGAAGATACGGAATTTACTTTTGAAAATTTTGAAGAGAAACAGCATTTTACCCAGCCGCCAGCACATTTTACGGAAGCTGCACTGGTAAAGGCACTTGAAGAACAGGGAATCGGACGACCGAGTACCTATGCACCGACCATCACAACTATTATCCAGAGAAGGTATGTTGCCAAAGAAGAAAAGAATCTTTATGTGACGGAACTCGGAGAAGCAGTCAATAATATTATGAAAACAGCATTTCCGGTTATTGTGGATTCTAATTTTACGGCAAATATGGAATCCCTGCTGGATAAAGTGGAAGAGGGAACGGTTGACTGGAAAACCATTATCCGTAATTTTTATCCGGATCTCGATGAAGCGGTGAAGAATGCAGAACGCGAACTGGAGAAAGTTGAGATTAAAGATGAGGAATCCGATGTACAGTGTGAGGAATGTGGCAGAATGATGGTAATCAAATATGGTCCGCATGGAAAATTCCTTGCCTGCCCTGGATTCCCGGAATGTCACAATACAAAGCCGTATTTTGAAAAGATCGGTGTAGCCTGCCCGAAATGTGGAAAAGAAGTAGTTATCCGAAAAACAAAAAAAGGCCGCAGATATTATGGATGTGAGGCTGGGCCGGAATGTGATTTTATGTCCTGGCAGAAACCATCTTCTGTAAAATGTCCGAAATGCGGAGGTTATATGGTTGAAAAAGGAAATAAACTTCTGTGTGCGGATGAAAACTGCGGTTACGTGCAGGACAGAGATGCCGAAAATAAGTTGTCTGAAAATTAAAGAAAAAATATGATTAATTGCTTGAAAAAAAGAAAAAAATATGTTATATTCATAATAAATGAGGCGTGGGAGATCATTAGGGTGTAGTAGTAAAAAATAAGACAAGTAATAAAATCATCAGGAGGGCCGCATGAGCGTACAATTATTAGACAAAACAAGAAAAATCAATAAGCTGCTGCATAATAACAATACACAGAAAGTCGTATTCAATGATATCTGCAATGTATTGAGCGACATACTGGATTCCAATATTCTGGTTATCAGTAAGAAAGGCAAGATACTGGGTGTCGGTAAAAAAGCAGGAGTAGAGGAACTTACAGAACTGATTCACGGAGACATGGGTGCTATGGTCGACCGTATGCTGAATGAAAGACTGCTGAGTGTTCTGTCCACAAAGGAGAATGTAAATCTTTCAACCCTGGGATTTGACAAGGACAGTAACCGGAAATTTCAGGCAATCATTGCACCGATTGATATCGCTGGAGAACGTCTTGGCACATTATTTATTTACAAATGTGACAAACAGTATGAGATTGATGACATTATACTGAGCGAATATGGAACGACAGTAGTCGGTCTTGAGATGATGCGTTCAGTTAATGAAGAAACAGCAGAAGAAGAGAGAAAAGTCCAGATTGTAAAATCAGCTATCGGTACATTATCATTCTCTGAGCTGGAAGCTATGGTTCATATCTTTGAGGAACTTGACGGAAGTGAAGGACTTCTGGTTGCAAGCAAGATTGCGGACCGGGTGGGAATTACCAGATCCGTGATAGTAAATGCACTTAGAAAATTTGAAAGTGCAGGAATTATTGAATCCCGTTCTTCCGGCATGAAAGGAACTTATATCAAAGTCTTAAATGATGTTGTATATGATGAGATAAAAAAGATACAGTGCTAAGTCAAGTCCCCTGAAAAATTCAGGGGATTTTTCAGATCTGTGGGATGAAAAAGGGTTTTTTTGTAATTCACTGAAATATGTCTTGCTATTTTTCTATAAAATGGATATAATATTAGGCAGACTATAATATAGAATACATATAAATAAGTAAGACAAACTACGGAAGGAGTATTGAAATGATTAATTCCCACGCATACGATTATGTGAATGTACTGGAAAAGGCGGCAGATGCATCATGGACCAGATACAATGTAATTGCCAATAATATTGCTAATAAGGATACCCCTGGATACAAGAGGAAAGATGTTAATTTTGAAGATTATCTTCTGGAAGAACTCACAAGCGGAGGAACGCAGTCTATCAGGCAGAAGGTAGCGGGTGTGGAGCTTGATAATATCACAGCATCGACTTATACCGATTATTCAGAGTTATCCTATCGGCTTGATGGAAATAATGTGGATATTGATACGGAAAATGTCGAACTTGCATCAACACAGATTAAGTATAATGCATTACTTGATTCTGTGAATTATGAATTTAATATGCTGAAAGCAGCTATGGCGAAATAGCGGATAAAGGAGAAAAAATATGGGATTGTTTACAGCTTTTGATATCTGTGCATCCGGCATGAGTGCCCAGAGGTTGAGGTCAGATACCATTTCACAGAATATTGCCAATGTAAAGACCACACGGACGTCGGAAGGCGGTGCATATAAGAGAAAAACCGTAGTGTTTTCGGAAAAAAAAGCAAATGCATTCAATAATATATTATTGTCCAATATGGGAACACGCGGAGGCGGAATAAGCGGAACTGGTGTTAAGGTTACGAAGATTGTGGAAGATAATGAGACAGAGATGAATATGGTGTATGATCCTTCCCATCCGGATGCGGATGAGAATGGATATGTTACATATCCGAACGTAAATGTAGTGACGGAGATGACGAACCTGATTGATGCATCAAGAGCATATGAAGCGGATGTGACGGCATTCAATGCAGCGAAAGCGATGGCATCAAAGGGACTTGAAATAGGTAAATAATAACAGGCTATCATGTATAGCGGATGGGAGATAAAATGACGGACGTAACATCAGGATTAAGCGGAATTGGTCTTAATTTTTATACAGATGCAGTGAATTCAGTTACGGGAAGCGGGACGGACAGCAATAAGAGTTCTTTTTCGACGATTCTGGATTCGGCAATGAATACAATAAAGGAAACAGACAATTTATCACAGCAGGCAGAACAGGCGGCTGTAGATTTTACACTGGGTAATACGGACAGCACACATGAACTTACCATTGCACAGCAGAAGGCATATCTGTCCCTACAGTATACAGTGGCAATAAAGAATGCATTTCTCGATGCTTACAAAGAGATTATGCAGATACAGATTTAGTTGTGAACTTTAAAATAAAATAAAGAGTGAAGAAAGAATATGAATGAGAAACTAAAGGATATACAGACAAAAGCAAAAGATTTCTGGAATAAATATGATAAAAAACAAAAAAGACTGATAGTAAGTATCTTTGCAGTGGTGGTAGTAGCTGTTATCATTCTTGCAGTGGTGTTATCACGACCTACATATGAAACTCTGATAGAGTGTACAGATACGACGAATGCTGCGGATATTGCAGATACCCTTACTTCAAATGATATTCAGTATACAACGGAGAATAACGGACTTACCATAAAAGTTCCGAAAGAAAACCTGGTTAAGGCAACCTATCTGATCGCACAGAACGGATATACGGCGAAGGGATATGGAATCGATGACTATAAAAATGATGGCGGATTCAGCACCACATCAGAGGATAAGACCAGATTATACCAGAAGTATCTGGAAGATAAGATGGTAGGTGTACTTACTTCTTTTGATTATGTAAAGAGTGCGAATGTAACATTTTCCATTCCGGCAACCAATTACAGTGTGCTGGCAACGGATGAGGATCAGGAAACATTTGTCAGTGTACAGCTTACCCTGAAGAAGTCCGTTCCGGACGGTGCGGCAGAAGCCATGGCACGTTACTGTGCAACCGCAGTGGGAAGTGATTCTACAGCGAGGGTAACGATTATTGATTCAAATGGAAATACTCTGTTTCAGGGAAATGACAGTGCGGCACTGTCAGGTTCTAATGTAAATGCTTCGGAAAAAGAAAAGATTCGTCAGCTGTATAATGATGAAGTAATTTCGAATGTTACAAAATTATTAAACACAACTAATCTGTACAGTACAGTGTCCGTAGCACCGAGTCTTGATATTTCATTTGATAAAGTGGATAAGGTGGATACTGTTTATTCTAATGATGCTAATGTAAAACAGAATGATTATGTGTATGAACAGGAAGGCGGAAGTTACAGCGGCGGTGTGCCGGGTACGGATTCCAATGATGACGATACCACTTATCAGGTAGATACCGGGGACGGAAGCAGTACAAGTATTACGATCACAAAAAATGAATATGCGCCAAGTTCTTCCATTACCCATACGGAAGGCGAGCAGGGAACATTAAATAAAGCAAATTCATCGCTTTCCATTGCGGTGAATAAATATCAGGTATATGACCAGGCAACACTGGAAGAAAACGGACAGTTGAAAAATACGACATGGGAACAGTATAAGGCACAGAATAGCACGGTAACGGCCATGAATGTGGATTTTACGGGTGTTATCCAGGCGATTGCAGCAGGTACCGGTATTCCGGCAGCCAATATTTCTGTTATCGGATATAATGTGCCGGTATTTAATGATAAAGTAAGCACATTCAGCTTTACGAATACGGTACTTCCGATTATACTTGCAGTCATTATTGTGGGGCTGTTAGGATTTGTAGTATGGAGAAGCTTAAGACCGGTAGAAGTTACAGAAACCGAACCGGAATTATCTGTGGATGAAATCCTTAGTGCCACAAAGGAGAAGGAAAGCGTGGAAGATATTGAATATGACGAGAAATCAGAAGTTAGAAAAGCGATTGAGAAATTCGTGGATGAGAATCCGGAATCTGTCGCATTACTGCTTCGTAACTGGCTGAATAACGATTGGGAATAGTAATAGGAGGTCATAATCATGCCGAGAACAGCAACACAGGAAAACACGAGTGAAATTTCCGGAACAAGCAAAGCTGCGATTCTGTTAATCGCTTTAGGTCCGGAAAAGTCAGCGAAAGTATTTAAGCATCTGAAAGAAGAAGAGATAGAACAGCTTACTCTGGAAATTGCGAATACCAGAAGTGTATCGCCACAGATGAAAGAGGATGTTCTGAATGAGTTTTATCAGGTGTGTCTGGCACAGCAGTATATTGCAGAAGGTGGTATTGGTTATGCAAAGGAACTGTTGGAGAAAGCTTTGGGAACAGAACAGGCAGAGCAGGTTATCAAGAGACTTACTTCTTCCCTGCAGGTTCGTCCGTTCGAGTTTGTACGGAAGACGGATCCGGCACAATTGCTGAACTTTATCCAGGACGAGCATCCACAGACAATTGCACTTATTTTATCCTATTTGCCATCCGCACAGGCATCCATGGTTGTTTCGGCACTGCCTCCGGAAAAACAGGCAGATGTTGCAAAACGTATTGCAAAAATGGATCGTACTTCACCGGATGTTATTAAGGAAGTGGAGAATATATTGGAAAGAAAGTTATCATCCCTGGTTACTCAGGATTACACAATCGTTGGTGGTGTGGATGCCATCGTAGATATCCTGAATACAGTGGACAGAGGAACAGAAAAACATATCATGGAAAGTCTGGAGATCGAAGAGCCGGAACTTGCGGACGAGATCAGAAGAAAGATGTTTGTATTCGAAGATATCTTGTCACTTGATGACAAGACCATCCAGAGGGTACTCAGAGATGTTGATAATAATGATCTGAGTGTTGCCCTGAAGGGTACAAATGAAGAAGTACAGGGAGTTATCTTTAATAACCTGTCCAAGAGACTGGCAGAGATGATCCGCGAGGATATGGAATACATGGGCCCTGTACGAATGAAGGATGTAGAAGAAGCACAGCAGAAGATAGTTGGTGTAATCAGAAAGCTTGAGGACAGTGGTGAAATCATTATCTCGCGTGGTGGAGGTGATGAGTTAGTTGTCTAATATATATCGTTTTATAAATTTTAGCGGGAATGAAGGACCCAGAGTTATTGATAATAATGAAGTGATTTCAAAGAAAATCGAAAAAATAAAGGAAGAACTGGAACATCCGGAACACCAGGCAGAAACGGACGGATTTGTTCCCGGACTGAATGCTGAAATAGCAGAACTTCCCAATCCGGAGGAGGAAAGTGCGGCGGCACAGGAAACGGCAGAGGAGATTATTGAGAGTGCGAGGGCGGAAGCGGAACGTATTCTCAGTGTTGCGGAAGATAATGCGAAAGCCGTAAAACAGAATGCCGATAAGGAACGTATGTGGATTATACAGTCTTCTTCGAAAGAAGGATTTGATAAGGGATATCAGGAAGCACAGCAGCAATGCCAGGAAGAATTAAACAGGCGGCTTCAGGAGCTGAACCAGAAACAGCAGGAGATGGAGCAGGAAGTGCAGAAACAGAAAGAAGAAATGGAACCGGTTCTGGTAGAAACTATTCTTGATGTATTTTCGCATATGACACATCTGCTGATGGAAGATAAGAAAGATTTGATTTTGGCTGTTGTTAACAGTGCGTTTGAAGATATTGATATCAGTAAAAACTATCTGATCCGTGTATGTCATGATGATGCAGTATTTCTGAAAGAAAATAAGGATAAGATTGTTACAGCGGTAAGTGATGTAAATATTGAGATTGTGGAAGACTCACTGATGACAAAAGGACAATGCATGATAGATACTGATATGGGAGTTTTTGACTGCAGCCTTGACGGGCAGATTGATAAGCTGATGGAGGATATTAAGATCCTCTCCTGTTCCGGAAAACGGCAGTCATAACAGTGGAGACAGATATGATAAATGTGGATGTTGAAAAATATCTTGCTTTGAAAGAAAAAAAATATTATAGAAAGCTTGGAAAAGTTTCTAAAATCGTTGGACTGACGATTGAGTCCATAGGGCCGGATGCAAGGCTGAATGATTTGTGCAGAATCACATCGGATAAATCCGGAGGGCAGGAAGTAATGGCAGAAGTTGTCGGATTTAAAGATAACCGGGTATTGCTTATGCCGTTTGAATCTGTGGATGGAATCGGACCAGGGTCACTGGTGGAAAATACCGGTGATGTCCTGAGGGTAAAAGTTGGTCCGGAAATACTCGGAAAAGTAGTGGATGGTCTGGGACGGCCGATTGACGGTTCTGAAATTGAACATGGTGAGGCATATTCTGTAGAAGCACCGGCACCGGATCCGATGACCAGAGCGATTATTCATGAGGTACTGCCGTTAGGTGTCAAGGCGGTAGACGGACTGATTACGGTAGGAAAAGGTCAGCGTATTGGTATTTTTGCCGGCAGTGGTGTTGGTAAAAGTACATTGCTTGGTATGTTTGCAAGAAATACAAAAGCAGATATCAATGTAATTGCCCTGATTGGGGAACGTGGAAGAGAAGTGCGGGAATTCATAGAGAGAGATATGGGTGAGGAAGGCATGAAACGAAGTGTGGTAGTTGTCGCAACTTCGGATAAACCGGCATTGATCCGAAATAAAGCGGCAAAAACGGCGACAGCCATTGCCGAATATTTCAGAGATCAGGGAAAAGATGTGCTTCTTATGATGGACAGTCTGACACGATTTTCCATGGCACAGAGAGAGATTGGACTTGCTTCCGGTGAGCCGCCGGTAACGCGTGGATATCCGCCGAGTGTATACAGCGAGATGCCGAAACTGCTGGAACGTGCCGGAACGGCAGGACAGGGTTCAATTACCGGGTTGTATACCGTTCTGGTAGACGGTGATGATTTTAACGAACCGATTACAGATACGGCACGAAGTATTCTGGATGGGCATATCATGCTGTCGAGAAAACTGGGACATAAAAATCATTATCCTGCCATCGATATTCTTCAGAGCATTTCCAGAGTTATGAGTCAGATTGCAACAAAGGAACATAAACAGCTGGCAGGAAAATTAAAGACGGTTATGGCAACTTATAATGAAGCGGAAGACTTGATCAATATTGGTGCATATAAGGCAGGTTCCAATAAAAATATTGATTTTGCAATATCAAAAATAGACAAAGTAAACGACTTCCTGACGCAGGGTGTTGATGAAAAATATGATTTTGAGGAAGAAATGCAATTACTTCAGGAAATTTTCCAATAAAAAAACAGATAGAAGCTGAATTGCATCTGTAAAGGCAGAAATGGCAAAATTTGTATACAGGATGCAGAATATCCTGAATTTGAAATTAAAACTGGAAGAACAGGCAAAGATAGCTTTTTCCACTGCAAATGCAAAGCTGCGGGAAGAAGAAAAAAAACTGTCACAGATAAAGAAAGAACGACAGCTGTATGAGAACCGTCTGAAACGGTGTTCCGAAGGACGACTGGTAATACTTGAGATGCGCAGGTGTTCCGAAGCAATCGAAATAAAAAAGATGCAGGCGGAAGACCAGAAGAAGCAGATACGGCTTGCAGAAAGAAATGTGGAAATTGCCAGAAAAAAGCTGAATGATGTGATGATCGAAAGAAAGACACAGGAAATTTTACGGGATAAGGCTTTTGAAGAATTCAAACAGGAACTCAAAGAAGAAGAAAAGAAGGAAACAGACGAGCTTACCAGCTATCAGTACAATGGTAATGGAAAGGAATAGAAAATGCCGAGAAGAAATAAGCGGAATAATAATACGACAGATGATGTTGGAGTAGAAGAAAAAAAAGGAAATAAACTTGTATCAATTCTGATAGGAATATTAATTATCCTTGTATGGCTTGTAATATTTGCGGCATTGATTAAGTTTGATGTGGGCGGATTCGGAAGTTCTGTTATGAGACCGATCTTTAAGGATGTACCGATTATCAATAAAATTCTTCCGGATGCGAACGATACGGAAGTAAGTACGGATGAATATCCATATAAGAACCTTGCAGAAGCTATAGATTATATTAAGGATCTGGAAAAACAGATTGATAAATATAAGAAGGCAGGCGATGATTCTGCGACACAGATCGCAGATTTACAGGCAGAAGTTGACCGCCTGAAAACATTCGAAGATAACCAGGCGGCATTTGAGCAGGAAAAGCAGCAGTATTATAATGAAGTCGTGTTCGGTGCTTCCGCCATTGATTACGAGAATTACAAGCGTTATTACGAAGAAATCGAGCCGGATTATGCGGCCGAATTATATAAGCAGGTTGCACAGCAGTATCTGTATGATGAACAGTATAAAGATCTGGCAGAGGCATATACCAATATGAAACCGGCAAAAGCTGCTGCAGCACTGTATGAGATGACAGGTAATATGGATATTATTGTGGGAATCCTGAAAAATATGGAGGCAGATTCGAGAGCAAAGATACTGAATGCCCTGAGTGATCTGGATGCCGTATACTGTGCAAAGATTACGGCATTACTTGCACCATAATGGTAGCACCATCTGGTTTCAGATGATACTATAAAATACAATTATAAATAAAGGAGGTGTACAAATGGTAACCGGAAATATTAAAACACAGGCTTATCAGAATCCGGTAACGGCGGCAGGAAATACACAGAAAATATCAACAAAAACAGATTTTTCACAGTCCATCCGCCAGGCGGCAGGTTCTTATGCCGGTACGGATAATAAGTCACAGAATGTTTCCAGGAATCAGGAAGCAGCAAAAGACAGCAGTACAGCCAAGAATGCTGTGAAGTCAGAAATGACAGACAGGGATGCGAAGTCATCAGATGTCAGAAGCACAAAAACAGAAACTGCAGCAGTGGACAAAAACAGTGAAAAAGAAGAAACAAATCCGGAAATTGCGGCAGTGGACAAAAACAGTGAAAAAGAAGAAATAAATCTGGAAATTGCGGCAGTGCTTGCAGGCACACAGCTGCAGAATACAGCAGTGGATGTGGATGAAACAGTGGTTTCTGATTTTCTTCAGGATATTGCACAGCAGTTGGAAGTATCCGTGGATGATTTAATGCAGTCCATGCAGAAACTGAATCTTCAGGTTACAGATTTGCAGGATCCACAGAATGTACTGAAGCTTATGACCGATGTAAAGGATTTGAGCGGCACAGCAGAAATCCTGACCAGTCCGGGACTGATGGAAACTTTTAAGGAGATTAACAGCCAGGCAAAGGATTTTGCACAGCAGCAGATCCAGACGGCAGACATAACAGAAACTGTAGAAGTGGATAATGTCAATGTACAGGAGGTTCAGCAGATTTCGGCGACTGATGATATGAGCAGTGATGCACATAGCCGGAAATCAGATCAGCAGGATCCACAGAATGATATCACAGATTTGGGAAATAAAAATGCACAGACTGGTATGTCTAATCTGAGAGGACTGACTGAGAGAATTGAGGAGCTTGTGGCAGACCGGACGGATGTGGAAACTGCGGAAAATATTACAAAGCAGGTGGTAAACCAGGTAAAACTGACCATGAAAAATGATGTTACAAGTCTGCAGATGCAGTTATATCCGGAACATCTGGGAAAAGTATCCATTCAGGTGGTTTCAAAGAACGGAGTCCTGACGGCACAGATTGCGGCCGAGAATGAAGTGGCAAAGGCTGCGCTGGAGTCACAGCTTGCAACTTTAAAGGAAAGCTTTGATTCACAGGGAATCAAGGTTCAGTCCGTAGAAGTTATGGTATCTACCAATGCTTTTGAACAGAACCAGCAGTCGAATACGGAAAATTCGGATCAGGAACGCAGACATGGACGGCAGACAAAGAAAAACATCCTGACGGGACTGACCGGGGAAGATGATTCGGAACTTCCAGAAGATAACAGCCTTCAGGAAACATTGGGAAATACGGTTAGCTATACCGCATAAACAGAATAGGAGGATATATGGTTTCAGGACAGATTGTAAACGGACAGGTTCAGTCAACCTATACGGAAACGGATCAGACAAAGAAAAAATCCAGTGGTGCAGAGTTAGGAAAAGATGCATTCCTGCAGTTGCTGACAACACAGCTGCAGTATCAGGATCCGTTAGAGCCAATGGATAATACAGCGATGGTCAGCCAGTTAGCACAGTTCTCAGCACTGGAAGAAATGCAGAATGTGTCAAGTGCATTAAGTAATTCACAGGCACTTTCTCTGGTAGGCAAGAATGTCATTATAAAAGTTGGAAAATCTACAGAAAATGCCAATACAACAACGGTTGGTGGAAAAGTACAGTATGTACAGATTGTGGATGGAAAAGCCAAGCTTGCAATTAATGGGCAACTTTATGATTATGATGACTTTGATATGGTTGTGGATGACAAATATCTGGAAGAGTTAAAGAAGAAAGACGAATCTGATAAAACAACAGATACCGATAATAAGAAAGACGAGTCTGATAAAACAACAGATACCGATACAAAGGAAGATACAGCAGAATAAAAAATCAGATAAGGTGGAGAAAAGTTATGAATATAAATAATAATCATTTTTCTTCCATCCGGCAGGTGCAGGAAACTTACTTTCAGAATCAGCCAGGTATTTCCAGAAAGAACAGCGAGACGGCAGCATCTTTCCAGGAAATCTTAAAGCAGAAGTCGGAAGCAGCAGGCACTGAAAACAAACCGCTTAAATTTTCCAGACATGCAGATGCAAGAATGGCAGATCGAAATATCAGCCTTACCAAAGAACAGCTGGACCGGTTGGAGCAGGGAACAAAAAAAGCAGATGAAAAGGGAATCAGAGAATCCCTTGTTATTATGGACAATTTATCTTTTATTGTAAACATAAAAAACAGGACAGTGATCACTGCGATGGATCAGTCGGAGAATGAAGAGAATGTTTACACAAATATTGACGGAGCCGTTATTATTTAGCTGGACCTTTAAGGGAGCTTAGGTTTTCTGAATGACAGAGGAAAACAAGACGGACATAGTATTAAGGAGGTCATTTAATTATGATGAGATCAATGTATTCTGGTGTGGCCGGACTGAAGGTGCATCAGACAAAAATGGATGTAATTGGTAATAATATTGCGAATGTAAATACCATCGGATTTAAATCACAGAAAGTATCTTTCAGTGATTTGTTTTATCAGACATCCCAGATTGCAAGCGGACCAAATGAAGAGGGAACAAAGGGTGGTTCAAATGCAAGACAGGTAGGTCTGGGAACAACGGTAGCCCAGATATCCACAAACATTACGGATCCTGGTGGTACACAGTCAACAGGAAATGCTCTGGATGTTATGATAAACGGAAGCAGTTTTTTCATTATCCAGGGTGATGACGGCGGAGAATATTACAGTAAAGCTGGTAATTTTACAACGGATGGTAGCGGTAATCTGGTAACCGGTGGCGGAAATTATGTTATGGGATATACTGCTGCAAAAGATCCGGATACAGGTGATTATACCTTACAGAAGGATAAATTAAGACCGGTTTCCATTTATGGTGCGGAATATATGACAACAGAACCGGCACAGACAACATCTGCAACACTTTCCGGAAATATCAATGCACAGGACGATGCATTTGATACAAAGGGTTCCGGTATTATCAGTACAAAATTATATGCTTTTGACAGTCTTGGAAATAAATACGGTGTACAGTTCGATATCAAGAAAGTAAGTTCCACAGAATATACATTAAAACCATCTACCATTTATAACGGAACTACCGTAGAAGCCGGAATGTCTGCCGTGTTCAGCGGAGATGGTGTCAATGCAGACGGTTCTGTTACCCTGACATTTGATGGAACAAAGGGAACAATCACAAATGATCCGGCACGGTTTACCCTGAATATTACGGATGGTTCTGCAAATCTTCCTTCTTTTGCCAGTGATATTACGGTTGATTTTTCCTCCATGACCAGTTACGGAAGCTCCACTTCTGTTTCGGCAAATGCTGGAATTGATAATCTGGGAGCAGGAAAAGCGGTTGGTAATATGACGTCCTATGGTATTTCGGATGACGGAAGTGTCGTTGCTTCTTATACAAATGGTGACGTTGTTACCATCGGACAGCTTGTTACAGCACAGTTTTCCAATCCGTCAGGACTTGAAAAAGCAGGAAATAACCTTTTTGCACAGACATTAAACTCCGGAACAATTAATTACCAGACCATAGATGCTGCAGGTGAAAGCATGACAGGCGGTGCGGTAGAAATGTCAAACGTAGATCTTGCAACTGAATTTACAGACATGATTGTAACACAGAGAGGATTTCAGGCAAATTCAAGAATTATTACCACTTCTGATTCCATGATAGAAGAATTATTAAGCCTGAAGAGATAATAAAAGAGTTACGAATTAGGATATAAGAGGAAAGGACTTATGCATATAAGGCTTTGTTGCTTGTATGCATAAGTCCGTTTTATGGTCTTAATGCACAACTGATGTTGGAAAATTGAAAAATCCTTTGCAAAAATAAAAAAATTGAAAATATTGAAATTTTTTGTTGGTAAAAAAGGTAAAGTGTGGTAGAATAGTGCTATCTACGATAAAGTATTAAGTTAAAAAAAAAGAAGGTGGAAGGAAAATGGATTTAGCTTCAATCATAGGTATTGCAGCAGGTTTTATACTTTTGATATTTGGTATTGTATTTGGTGATACGATTGACTTTGGGATGATTAATAACTTCATTGATGGTGCGTCCATTATTATTACAATTGGTGGTTCGCTTGCAAGTACCCTTACCTCAAATTCCATTAAAGATTTTATGAATGGTTTCAAGTCTATCAGACTGATTTTTAAGGCACCGGTACTTAATATTGAAGGTTCAATTAAGCAGATTATTGATTTGTCGAATGTAGCAAGAAAGGAAGGTCTGCTTGCACTTGAAGAGGCCGCACAGGATATAGATGATGTTTTTATGAAAAAAGGTATTCTTCTGATTGTAGATGGTACAGATCCTGATTTGGTAAAAGGAATTATGGAAACAGAACTCAGCTGTATGGAAGAACGACATGCAAAGGTAAGCGGTTTCTGGGATACATGGGCATCCATGGGGCCTGCGTGGGGTATGATTGGTACCCTGATTGGACTGATTAACATGCTGCAATTCATGAACGACCCGACAATGATCGGACCAAAGATGGCAGTTGCGTTAGTAACCACGTTTTATGGTTCTGTTATTGCGAACTGGCTGGCAACACCAACATCAAATAAATTGAAGCAGAATAATGAACAGGAAGTTCAGCTGAAATCAATTATGATAGAAGGACTTCTTTCTATCCAGGCAGGAGAAAATCCACGAGTAATTGAGGAGAAATTAAAATCATTCCTGGCTCCGGGAAACAGAGAACTCATGAATGATAGTGAAGGCGGTGAATAAAATTGGCCAGAAGAAAGAAACAGGAAGCACCTGCTGGTTCACCGGCATGGATGAGTACATTCAGTGATTTGATGAATTTGCTTCTTTGCTTTTTCGTTATGTTATTCTCAATGTCTAATATTGATGAAGCAAAATTTGAAGAAATGGTTAAATCTTTCCAGGCAACTTTCAGTATTTTTGACGGAGGCGGTTCCTCTTTTACAGATGGTGTTTTGATTTCAAGCGGAGTGAGTCAGCTAGAAGAGTTGAATGATTATTATGAATCCATGGGAGAAAATCAGGATGCACAGAATCAGCAGATAGCAGAGTCACAGGAACAGTATGAGGAGCAGAAAAATCAGCAGCTTCTTGAAGCTTCTGAGCAAATGGGAGAAAATATACAGCAGCAGTTAAAAGTAGCCGGAATAGACAGTGGAAAAGTAGATGTCCAGGTGGAGACTCAATATGTCATGCTTACATTAAACGGTTCAGTTCTGTTTGATTCGGGAAGTGCAAATATAAGCAGCAATGCATATGATTTTATCAGTAAAATAGGAGACATACTTGTTCAGTATGACAAGCAGGATATCCAGATTATAGGACATACGGATTCTGTTCCACAGTCATCAAGTAATAAGAAGTATTCGGATAATATGGAACTTTCGCAGGGAAGAGCGTATTCAGTATATACATATTTAAAAGATAATAAAGGAATGGATGTCAGTACAATGGGCTGTATGGGACGCGGTGAAACGTCTCCGATAGCTTCAAATGATACGGCAGAGGCAAGAGCACAAAACAGGCGTGTGGAGATAAAGATATTTAATGAATACAGTTCATCCAATGTTCTGCAATAAAATGAGAACTGCTAAACGACATGGAGGTTTTTATAAATTATGAAGAAAAGTTTATTTAATATTATTTTACTTGTTTTGCTAGTGACAAATCTTGCAATGACGGCTATAATAGTATTTGCAATTGTACCGTCAGTAAAAAATTCCAACGAGCTGGTAGGTAAAGTTGCCGCAGCCATAGATTTGGAAAAAGAGGGAAAAAGCCAGCATGTAGGTGAAGGACAGATAAGTATCGATGACACGGATTTGTTTACTTTTGATGATAAATTTACTGTTGAGTTAAATCCGCTCGGTGATGGGAAGAGCCATATCGCTGTGTTTAAACTGACTCTTACATTAGATAAATCTAATGAAGATTATAAAAAGTACAAAGCAAAATTATCTGATTATGAAGAATTGATGAGAACGAAAATATCCGGAATTGTTAGCAAATACAATGAAACGGAAGTTGTAAATAACAAAGACCAGATTTTGGAAGAGCTTAGGGATGCACTCCGGGAAATGTATAATAATTCTACATTTATCTATAGTGTTGGATTTGGAGATTTCGTAACACAATAATAAATAAGATGTAGTTGGAGGTGAGATTCTGTGAGCGAGATACTATCGCAGGAAGAAATAGACAAATTATTAAATGCATATAGTTCAGGCGAGTTGGATGCAGATGAGTATAAAGAAGAAGAAAATGTCGATGTCAAAGTTTATGATTTTAAACGGCCTTCAAAGTTCTCGAAGGAACACCTGAGAACGCTCGAAAGTATATTTGAACATTATGGCAGATTGCTTTATACAAATCTTCCTGCATATCTGAGAAAAAATGTACAGGTAGATGTGCTCAGTGCAGAAGCGGTTACATATTCCGAGTTTTCAAATTCACTGTCTAATCCTGTACTGCTCAGTCTGGTTAATTTTGAACCGTTGCCGGGGAATATCGCAATAGAACTGGCAACAAATCTGGGCTTTTGTATTGTGGACAGGCTGCTTGGAGGAGAGGGCGTTGCTCTTGAGAAAAAGAGAGAATTTTCAGAGATTGAACTGGCAATTATTGAAAGAGTCATGAGTGTCTGCGTAGAATTACTACGGGAACCATGGAAGAATGTTGCAAATGTAAATCCCCGCCTTGAACGAATTGAGACCAATCCGCAGTTTGCTCAGATTATATCACCGCAGGAGATGACCGCTATTGTCACGATAAACCTTAAAATTGGTGATGTAGAAGGATTAATGAATATTTGTCTTCCTTATGCAACATTGGAAGATGTAATAGATAAGCTGAATATCAAATACTGGTATTCAACAATGCAGAATCATGAGGATGGTTCCTATGAGGAAGCGATTGAAACATTGATCGCTAGGGCAGAGATCCCAATTAAAGCGATTCTTGGAACAAGTAGTATGTCAGTAGCTGAATTCGTAAATCTTCAAAGAGGAGATTTGATAAAACTGAATTCAGGCATAGACAAAGAATTAACGGTATATGTTGGAAATATAAAGAAATTCATGGCATTGCCGGGTTCTGCAGATAATAATTATGCAGTTAGAGTAACATCTGTTATCAGGGAGGAATAGAAATGGACGGAATGCTTTCACAGGAAGAGATAAATGCATTACTGAATGGCATAGACTCCGAGAACAGCTCTTCAGATACGGATACATCAGCAGGTAATGCTTCTAGTAGCAATGCGATAGATGAAGCATTAACTCCGATGGAACGCGATATGATGGGTGAAATTTCAAATATCAGTATGGGGACTGCGGCAACAACCCTGTCTTCACTGGTAAATCAGAAAGTTGATATCACCACGCCGAAAGTAGAGTTGTCCACATGGCAGGATTTGGTTGATGAATATGACAGACCCTGCGTATTTATTCAGATATCCTACAAAGAAGGGATTAACGGAAATAACGTTTTTATCTTAAAGGATACGGACGTTAAAGTGATTGCCGACCTTATGCTGGGTGGCGATGGAACAAATATAGAGGGCCAGATTGGTGAATTGCACCTGAGTGCAATTTGTGAAGCTATGAATCAGATGATGGGTTCAGCATCGACTTCATTATCATCAATGCTGGGCATAAAGATCGATATCAGTCCACCAACAGCAAATATTGTTGACTTAAATGATGATATCGAAGGAGATGATATTACAGATTTCCTAAGTGGAGATTTTGTAAAGATATCTTTTAAAATGACTGTCGGAGATTTAGTAGACAGTGAAATTATGCAGTTGTACCCTGTAGAGTTTTGTAAAACTCTTTGTAATAAATTAGGCATGGGCGGACAGCCGTCCGAAACCACAGGCACGTCAGAACCTGAACCTGAGCCGGTTGTATCAGCAGCACCGCAGCCTCAGGAAACACCGACAGCACCCGTAAGTCCGAGTCCGACACCAAGTCAGCAGCCAGTGCCGGATGTAAATATGAATTACGGAATGCCGATGCAGGAAATGCCGATGCAGGGAATGCCAATGCAGGGAATGCCA
>UMLB01067815.1_pt1 | contig 21520 bp, 19 predicted proteins | sample 1966481 | NCBI WGS metagenome assembly UMLB01 (sample SAMEA4836192, study PRJEB28245) | human gut metagenome | biome: gut microbiome; material: fecal sample | place: Denmark | collected 2008 | reverse complement strand
CATCCAGTGCAAGGGCATCCACTGCGTTGCCCACCCAGCAGAACGCTGCATAGTAGACCGCCAGAAACAGCAGCGTACCCACCACGGTGACAAGGCTTTTATGCTGGGCGCGGCGGTTGAGCAGCGCTACTGCCCAGCCCAGCAGAACGGCCAGCACCATGGAAACTCCCGCCAGCGCCAGTGCCACCGGCAGCGCCGCCAGCAGGGCTTCGCCGGGGCGGGGTGCCGCCAGCGCATAGCAGACCACCGAGGGCACCCACGCCAGCAGCAGATAAATCAGCCCGGTCAGGTACACCCCGCCGCAGCGCACCGCAAAAATAGCGCCCGGCGGGATGGGCAGCGCCAGCAGCTGCTGGTTATCCCGGCAGCGGAACAAATGCCCGTAGCTGGTAAAGGCGCTTGCCAGCACGCTGACCGTCAGCGCCGAAAGCTCCATCAGCACAAAATAGAGCCAGTCCAGCCCCTGCGGCACCAGCGTCACTGCCAGCGGCAGCGCCATAGAGCCAAAGCTGAGCATGACCAGCAGCATCAGCACCGCAAACAGCAATGCATACCCGAATGCTCCTGCCCGGGAGCGCCGCTTGCCAGTTTTGCTGCTGCGCACAAAGGCCGCGCCCAGTTCCAGAAGCTGTTTTTTGAGCAATGCACGGATCATAGCGCTTCCCCCGTATCCTCCAGTTCCAGAAAGACCTCTTCCAGCGTGTCGTCACCACGTACCTGCTCCATGGCACCCTCGCGCACCAGCTGACCTTTACGCAGAATAGCTACCCTGTCGCAAAGCTTTTCGGCCACCTCCAGCACATGGGTGGAGAAAAAGATCGCCCCGCCTTGCGCACAAAAGGCCTTCATCTGGGTCTTGAGTTGATGGGAAGCCAGCGGGTCCAGCCCGACAAAGGGCTCGTCCATTAAAATCAGCTTCGGCTCGTGCAGCAGCGCCGCAATAATGGCAAGCTTCTGCTTCATGCCGTGGGAGTATGCCCCGATGGACTGCGCCAAATCCTGTGTCAGGCCAAAGGCATCGCCGTACTGCCGGATGCGCTGCGTCCGCTGTGCGGCGCTTACGCCAAAGATATCCGCAATAAAATCAAGGTACTGGATACCGGTCATATACTCGTACAGCTGCGGGTCGTCCGGCAGATAGGCCAGACGGTGCTTGCATTCCAGCGGGTTCTCCCGCACGGAAATGCCGTCCACATAAATTTCTCCGGCATCAAATTGCTGGATACCGCAGCAACATTTTAAGGTAGTGGTCTTGCCCGCGCCGTTGTGGCCGATAAAGGCGCACAGCTCCCCCGGGCGGATGTGCAGGCAAAGGTCCTGCACGGCGGGCTTGCCGCCATAGGTTTTGGTCAGATGCTCTATCTTTAACATGGGCTGCCTCCTTGCTTTCAGTTTCGAGCCAAGTATACACCTTCCGGCAGGGGGAAGGTCAAGCATTTCTCCGTTTTTTCTTGCGTTTTGTATAGGGCTGTGCTATACTTTTTGACGAACTGAACAGAAAACAGCAGGTGCGTTCCGTCACTTTGCCCCGCCGGGCGGCGGCAGGGACGTTAAAAGGGAAGCGGGTGTCAATCCCGCACGATCTCGTCACTGTGATAAGGGAGTCCACTGTCAGGGTGCTTTTGCACCGGTCACTGAGCCATCCGGCTTGGGAAGGCGGCAGCGGGCGTTGAGCTTTCAGTCAGGAAACCTGCCCGCTGTTGGTACCGGGGCTTTGCCGCCCCAGATCACGAGGAATTGGTTGTACCAAAAAGCCTGTAGGAAACGGGGTCTTTTTGCTTTGCCATTTCGCAAGCAAAAGACCCCGTTTTTTGCCGATTCTCTTTCCTGTACCCTTCTGTTCGGTGCCGTATTTCACCCACATCAGGAAAGGAAAACAAGATGAAAAAACGCAACATCCGCAAAACGGCGGTCGCTCTGACCGCTCTGGCTCTGTGCGCCGGTGTACTGACCGGCTGCGGCGGGGCTGCCTCCAGCACGGCCAGCTCTGTTGCTGCCAGTTCTGCCGCCAGCAGCGAGGCTTCCGGCGCAGACGCTGACGCACTGGCCGCACAGAACGTGGCAGACCTGATCGACGCCATCTATGTGCAACAGCGCACCGATGATACCGATGCCCAGTGCGAGGCCGCAAAGGCCGCTTGGGACGCTTTGACCGATGCCCAGAAGGAGCTGGTGGAGGGCGAGAACGCCGACCCCGACTACTTTGGCCGCGACACCGGCGATGCCTCCAAGGACGATGCCCGCAACGCTGATGAGATCGGTGAGAACGAGCTGCTGGTGGTGTCCTTCGGCACCTCCTTCAACGACAGCCGCGCTGCCGACATCAAGGGCATTGAGGACGCTTTGCAGGCCGCATACCCCGACTGGAGCGTGCGCCGCGCCTTTACCGCACAGATCATCATCAACCATGTGCAGGCACGTGATGGTGAGAAGATCGACAACATGCAGCAGGCGCTGGACCGCGCTGTAGCAAACGGCGTGAAGAACCTGATTGTGCAGCCCACCCATCTGATGCACGGTGCCGAGTATGACGAGATGAACGAGATGCTGGACCAGTACCGCGACAAGTTTGAGAGCGTTGCTGTGGCCGAGCCCCTGCTGGGCGAGGTGGGCGCAGATGCTTCCGTCATCAATGCAGATAAGGAAGCTGTTGCCAAGGCTGTTACCGCTGCCGCTGTGAAGGAAGCCGGTTACGACAGCGCCGCTGCTGCCGCCGCCGATAAGACCGCTTTCGTCTTTATGGGTCACGGCACCTCTCACACCGCCAAGGTGAGTTACAGCCAGATGCAGACCACCATGCAGACTTTGGGCTACGACAACGTGTTCATCGGCACGGTGGAGGGCGAGCCTGAGGACACCTCCTGCGAGGCTGTCATCGAGGCTGTGAAGGCTGCCGGTTACACCAAGGTCATCCTGCGCCCGCTGATGGTGGTGGCAGGCGACCACGCCAACAACGATATGGCCGGTGAGGATGCCGACAGCTGGCTGAGCCAGTTTACCGCCGCAGGCTGCTTTGAGAATGTGGACTGCCAGATCTCGGGTCTGGGCCGCATTGCGGACATCCAGCAGCTGTACATTGCACATACCAAGGCCGCTATGGATCTTCTGAACGGCTAATGGATTCAGAAGCCCTCTCCGGCGCTGCCAAGCATACGGAGAGGGCTTCTTTTATGGGCGCATTCCCCGCACGAGGAGAAAACGCCCCCTGCCCCGGCAGCTTAGACGCCGGGCAAAAATTTAGGATACTGAGGTATTTATTTTATGCGCTGCAAACAGTTTATCATCGTTTCTCTGGCCGGTGTGGTGCTGGCTGCTTCTCTGGCAAGCTGCGGCGGGGCTGTCCCCGCCTCCTCTGCTACGGCAAGCTCTGTTGCTTCTTCCGTGGTGGCTTCCTCTGCTGTGGCCGAAGCTGCCCTGCCGGATGGCGTACATACCGCTGATTTCGAGACCGACAGCAGTATGTTCCACCCCAATGAAGCCTGCAACGGCAAGGGCACCCTGACCGTGGAAAACGGCGTGATGACCTTCCACGTCAGTCTGGCTTCCAAAAAGATCGTGAACCTCTACCCCGGCCTTGCCGCCGATGCCGAGGCCAACAAGACCGCATGGCTCATCCCCACCGTGGACACCGTTACCTACGCAGACGGCACCACTGAGGAAGTGTACGGCTACGACATCCCGGTAGAAGCACTGGATACCAACTTCCAGCTGGCATTGCTGGGCACCAAGGGCAAGTGGTACGACCATATCGTGAGCGTGCGCAACGCCGAGCCCAAGACCGAGCAGGCCGCCGAGACCCCCGCAGACGGTGCATACACCGCTGCCGTGGTGCTGGAGGGCGGCTCCGGCCGCGCCACCGTGGACAGCCCCGCTGCCCTGACCGTGGCCGAGGGCAAGATGACTGTCACCATCGTGTGGAGCAGCCCCAACTACGACTACATGATCGTGGACGGCGAGAAGTATCTGCCCACCAACACTGAGGGCAACTCCACCTTTGAAATTCCTGTGGCTGCACTGGGCACCCCGCTGACTGTTACCGCCGACACTGTTGCCATGAGCAAGCCCCACGAGATCGAATACACCCTGACCTTTACCTTGGAGTAACCTTCCATGAAGCTGACCCGCGCACAATTTTTAAAGGCTCTGCCCGCCGCCGCGCTGGTGCTTGCAGGCTGCACCGCCGCGCCCACCGCACCCGCCGATACGGACGAGTTGGTGTTTGACCACGCCTACCCGCTGGACTACGCCACCCAGTTTACCGCCGACTGCTATGCGGACGGCTCTACCCTGCTGACTATCCCGGACGCACAGGCAAAGTTCCTTGTCCGGCCGGAGGGTGCTGCCACCCTGCGCACCGTGCCAGAGGGCGTGACTGTTTTGCAGCAGCCGGTGCAGAACATCTATCTGGTGTCCACCTCTGCCATGGACTTATTCCTCCATCTGGACGCGCTGGACAGCATTGCCCTTTCCGGCACACGCGCCGAGGGCTGGTATCTGGATGAGGCAAAGCAGGCCATGCAGGCCGGACGCATTGCCTACGCGGGCAAGTACAGCGCCCCGGACTACGAGCGCATCCTGACCGCAGAATGCTGCCTTGCGGTGGAAAATACCATGATCTACCACACCCCGGAGGTAAAGGAGCAGCTGGAACGGTTCGGCATTCCGGTGCTGGTGGAGCGCTCCAGCTACGAGAGCAGCCCGCTGGCACGGATGGAATGGATCAAGCTGTACGGCATCTTGCTGGGCAAAGAAGCCCTTGCCGAGGAGGTTTTTGCGCAGCAGGCGCAGCGCATTGCACCGCTGCTGGAGCAGCCCTCCACCGGCAAACGCTGCGCGTTTTTCTCCATTACTTCCAGCGGCCTTGCCACTGTGCGCAAAAGCGGAGACTATGTGGCGCAGATGATCGGCATGGCCGGGGGCGAATATGTTTTTGCAGACCTTGCCGACAGCGGCAACAGTCTTTCCACCATGAATATCCCACTGGAGGATCTTTACGCTGGGGTCAAGGATGCCGATGTGCTTATTTATAACGGCACCATCGAGGGCAGCATCTCCACAAAAGAAGAACTGCTTGCCCGCTGCGCGTTGCTGGCAGAATGCAAGGCGGTGCAAAGCGGGAACATCTGGTGCACGACGCCCAGCTTTTTCCAGCAGAGCATGGCACTGGCAGATTTTATGCTGGATCTCCACGCTGTTTTTACCGGGGAAACTGCCGACCCCGACACCCTGCATTTTTTGACCAAGATCACCTGAGGAGCCGCTTATGACCAGCCGCAAACGCCTTGTTTTTTCCTATTGCTGCCTTGCCCTGCTGCTGGCAGTGCTGTTTGCCGTGAGCCTGTTCTGGGGCAGCGTTGCGCTTACCCCGCAGGCCGTGCTTGCAGCCCTGACCGGACGCGGACAGGACGCGCTGAGCGTAGGCATTATCACACAGCTGCGCCTGCCCCGCGCGGTGATGGCCGTGTTGCTGGGCGCTGCGCTCTCGGCAGCAGGCTATCTGTTGCAGACCTTTTTTGCAAACCCCATTGCCGGCCCCTTTGTGATGGGCATTTCCAGCGGGGCTAAGCTGGCGGTGGCGCTGGTGATGGTGCTGTTTTTGAACTACGGCCTGCTGACAAGCTCTGCTGTGCTCATTCTGGCAGCCTTTGCGGGCGCTATGGCGGCCATGGCCTTTGTGCTGGCCGCTGCCCGCCGGGTGCAGCGCATGAGCATCCTTGTAATCTGCGGCGTGATGATCGGTTACATCTGCTCTGCCATCACCGAGTTTGTGGTGGCCTTTGCACAGGACAGCAGCATTGTCAACCTGCACAACTGGTCTCAGGGCAGCTTTTCCGGCATGACGTGGGGCAACGTGCGCACGGCAGCGCTGGTGGTGCTGCCCGCGCTGGCGGCGGCCTTCTGCCTTGCAAAGCCCATGGCCGCTTACCAGATGGGCGAAGCCTACGCCCGCAGTGTGGGCGTGGATGTGCGGCGGTTTTCCCGGCTGCTGGTGCTGCTTTCCAGCCTGCTGGCCGCCTGCGTTACCGCCTTTGCCGGGCCTATCTCCTTTGTGGGCATCGCGGTGCCGCACCTTGTCAAGCAGCTGCTGGGCAGTGCCCGCCCGCTGTATGTGCTGCCCGGGTGCTGCTTGGGCGGGGCGGCGTTCTGCCTGCTGTGTGATCTGATCGCCCGCAGCTTGTTTGCGCCCATGGAACTTTCCATCAGCGCGGTCACCGCTGTATTCGGCGCGCCGGTGGTCATTGGGCTGCTGCTGCGCCGCAACCGGGAGGATGTGCGATGAAGTACTCTGTTGAAACCAACGCCCTTGCCATCGGCTACGGCAAAGCTGCCCTTGCCCGGGATATCGCGCTGGGCGCTGCCAAGGGGCAGGTGCTGGCACTCATCGGCCCGAACGGCGCGGGCAAATCCACCCTGCTCAAAACCTTGGCGGGGCAGCTGGCCCCTTTGGGCGGCGCGGTGCTGCTGGACGGGCAGGAGCTTGCCCGCATCCCCGGCAACGCCCGGGCGCAAAAGCTGGCGCTGATGCTGCCCCACACCCGCCGCACCGAGTTGACCACCTGCTTTGAGTTTGCGGCGGCAGGACGCATCCCCTACACCGGGCGGTTGGGCATCCTTTCCGCCGAGGACAAAAAGCAGATACAGAATGCGCTGGAGCTGGTGGGCGCGGCGCATCTGGCCAACCGGGACTTCAACTGCGTCAGTGACGGACAGCGGCAGCGCATTTTACTGGCGCGGGCAGTCTGTCAGCAGCCGCAGGTGCTTCTGCTGGACGAGCCCACGTCATTTTTAGATGTAAAAGGCAAGATAGAGCTGCTGACCATTTTGCAAAAACTGGCGCATGAGCAGCAGCTTGCGGTCATCGTGACCCTGCACGAACTGGACATGGCGCAGAAGATCGCGGACGCGGTGGTCTGCGTTTCGCCGCACGGCGTTTCTGCGCCCATGTCCCCGGCACAGGCCTTTGCCCGGGAAAATATCAAAGCGCTCTACGGCCTGACCGAGGAACAGTACAGCGCTGTTTTTGGTCCACCAAAGTCGGAAAAGCCCCAATTTGAGCACTATGTGCGCAGCGGGCAGAAGCTGCTGCGTTGCGGGTACACTACCGGCACCTGTGCGGCGCTGGCCGCTGCCGGGGCCGCCCGGCTGCTGCTGACCGGCACAGCACCGGAAACCGTCGCCCTGCGCACGCCGAAAGGCATTGTGGTAGAGGTTGCCCCCCTGTTCTGCCGCACCGTTGCCGAGGGTGCGGAATGCGCCATTGAAAAGGACGGCGGCGACGATGTGGACGTGACCACCGGTCTGCCGGTGACCGCCACGGTGACGCTGCTGCCCGGCACGCCCGAGATATGTATTACCGGCGGCGCGGGAGTGGGCCGGGTGACGAAGCCCGGGCTAGACCAGCCGGTTGGGCAGGCCGCCATCAACCATGTGCCCCGGCAGATGATCACCGAGGCGCTGCGCCGGGAGGCGGAAGCCGCCTGTTACCCCGGCGGCTTTGCCGTGACTATCTCCATCCCCGGCGGCGAGGAGGTAGCCCGGCGCACCTTTAACCCCCATATCGGGGTGGAGGGCGGGCTGTCGGTGCTGGGCACCAGCGGCATTGTAGAACCCATGAGCCAGCAGGCCATTCTGGACACCATCCAGCTGGAGATGAATCAGGCGGCGCTGCGGGCAAAGGACCACCGGCGGCTCATCCTTGCCCCGGGCAATTACGGGTTGGACTATCTGCACGAAACGTATCCGCAGTTTGCTGATATCCCGGTGGTCAAGACGTCCAACTTTATCGGAGATACGCTGGATATGGCAGCGGCGGCGCACTTTGAACAGGTGCTGCTGGTGGGACACATCGGCAAGCTGTGCAAGCTGGCGGGCGGCATTATGAACACCCATTCCCACACGGCAGACTGCCGCACGGAACTGTTCTGCACCCATGCTGCCCTGTGCGGTGCTGACCGGAAGGTGTGCACTGCGCTGTACAATGCAGCCACCACGGATGCCTGTCTGGAGATTCTGGACACTGCCGGGCTGCGGAAACCGGTGCTGCAAAGCCTGCTTGCCGCCATCCAGCTGCATCTCGACCGCCGCGCGGGCGGGGCGTTCCGGGTGGGCGCCGTGCTGTTTTCAAACCAGCATGGCCCGCTGGGACAGACCGAAACTGCCGCCCGTCTGCTGAACGAATGGAAGGAGTAACGCACATGGTACATTTTGTAGGTGCCGGGCCCGGCGCACCGGATCTGATCACCCAGCGCGGTGCAGCATTTTTACAGGCTTCGGACTGCATTATTTATGCGGGCAGTCTGGTCAATCCGGCGCTGCTGGGGCTGGCAAAGCCGGGCTGTGCCATCTATAACAGCGCCGAGATGACGCTGGAGCAGGTACTGGACGTGATGCGCCGGATGGAAGCTGCCGGTAAAAACACTGTGCGGTTACACACTGGCGACCCCTGCCTGTACGGTGCCATCCGGGAGCAGATGGATGCACTGGACGCAGACGGAGTTTGTTACGATGATACCCCCGGTGTTTCCAGCTTTTGCGGCGCTGCCGCTGCGCTGAACGCCGAGTATACCCTGCCCATGGTCAGCCAGACGGTCATCATCACCCGCATGGAGGGGCGCACCCCCGTACCGGAGCGGGAAAGGCTGGCAAGCCTTGCCGCCCACGGCGCGACCATGGTGATCTTCCTGTCCATCGGGCTGATTGACAAGGTGCAGACGGCGCTTTTGCAGGGCGCGTATACACCGGACACCCCCGCCGCCGTGGTGTACAAGGCCAGCTGGCCGGAAGAAAAAATCGTGCGGTGCACAGTTGGTTCTTTGGCTGAGAGCACCCGTGCAGCGGGCATTACCAAGACGGCACTTATCGTAGTGGGAGATTTTCTCGGCACGCAGTACGAGCGCAGCAAGCTGTACGACCCCGCCTTTACCACCGAATTCCGCAAAGGAGAACCGGTATGACCCGCGCTTACCTTGCCTTTACGGATACCGGCCTTGTGCTAGCAAAGCGTCTGGCCGCTGCCTTGCCCGGCAGTGTTGCCCGGTGCGGGCAGGATGGTGTTTCTCTTGCAGAATGGGCAAGCGCACAGTTTGTGCATTCTGATGCGCTGATATTTGTAGGAGCTGCGGGTATTGCAGTGCGGGCCATCGCGCCCCACTGCAAGAGCAAGACTACCGACCCGGCTGTGGTAGTGGTGGACGAATGCGGGCGGTTTGCCGTGCCCATTCTGTCCGGACATCTGGGCGGCGCAAACGATCTTGCGCGGGCCATTGCCGCTGTATGCGGAGCCGTGCCGGTGATCACCACCGCCACCGATGCCCACGGCATTTTTGCGGTGGACGAGTGGGCAAAGCACCAAAACTGCATGGTACTGGAGCCGGAGCGCATCAAGCTGGTCAGCGGCAAATTACTGGCCGGACAACCAGTATATTACTGGGCAGATATTCCGGTAACAGGCACCGTGCCCGCAGGGTTATTCCCCGCTGATCCCCCGGAAAAAGCCGACTTTGCACTCACCCTTTGCCCCGCCGGGCAGGCGCTGCATCTTGTGCCGCGCATCGGGGTGCTGGGCATCGGCTGCAAGCGGGGCACAAGCGTTGAAACGCTGGAAGCTGCTTTTGCCGCCTTCTGCACCCGATACAGCCTTGCTGCGCAGGCAGTTACCGCTGCTGCAAGCATCGACCTGAAGCAAAACGAACCGGGCTTGCTGGCCTTCTGTCAGGCGCGTGGCTGGCCGGTGCGGTTTTACTCTGCCGCACAGCTGCGCAACGTGCCCGGACAGTTCACCCCCTCCCCTTTTGTACAAAGTGTGACCGGAGTGGATAATGTTTGTGAGCGGGCGGCAGTGCTGGACGCAGGCGGCAGCCTGTTTTACCCAAAATTTGCCTGCAGCGGCGTGACCTTTGCGCTGGCGTGCAGGCCCTTTGCCCCGGACTGGAGGTGGCAGAATGATTGACGTGATGGAAATTGACATTGACCGTCCCGAGAAGATAGTTTATGTCGTGGGACTTGGCCCCGGCGAACCTTTTTATATGACTCAGCAGGCCGCGAATACGCTGGAAAGCGTTGACGCCATCTGCGGATATAAGGTCTATCTTGACCTCATCCGCGATGAATTCCCCTGCGAGGAATACTATTCCACCGGCATGACGCAGGAAATCGACCGCTGCCGCTGGGCACTGGAAAAGGCACACACCGGCAAGCGGGTGGCGCTGGTCTGCTCCGGCGATGCCGGGGTGTACGGCATGGCAAGTCCCCTGCTGGAACTTGCCCCGGACTACCCGGATGTTGCCGTGGAAGTCGTGCCCGGACTGACCGCTGCTCTCAGCGGCGGAGCGGTGCTGGGTGCACCGCTGGCGCACGATTTTTGCGTCATTTCCCTTTCCGACCGGCTGACCCCGTGGGAGGTCATCGAGAAGCGGCTGGCTTGCGCCGCTATGGGAGATTTCTGCGTTGCGCTGTACAATCCCTCCTCCAAGGGCAGGCCGGACTATCTGGCAAAGGCGGTGTGCATCCTGCTGGAAAACGGCAAAAGTGCCGATACCGTCTGCGGCATTGTGCGCAATATCGGCCGGGAGGGACAAACCGCCCGCATTCTGACCCTTGCCCAGCTGGAAAGCACCACGGTGGATATGTTTACCACCGTGTACATTGGCAACGCTGCCACAAAGCAACTGGGCGGCAGAATGGTCACCCCGCGGGGGTACCGCAGATGAAGGCAGTGGTTTTCAGCGGCACTACCGAGGGGCGGGTGTTCTCCCGGCAGCTGGCGGCGCTGGGAGCGGAGGTTCTGGTCAGTGTTGCCACCCCGCTGGGTGCAGAGGAACAGGGCAAAGCAGACGGCATCACCGTGCACTGCGGGCGGCTGACCCCCGAGGAAATGACCGCTCTTTTACAGGGCGCTGCCCTGTGCATAGACGCCACCCACCCCTACGCGGTGGACGCCACAAAAAACATCCGGGCTGCATGTGCCGTGGCCGGGGTGGAGTATCACCGACTGCTGCGGGAAGAAAGCCCCTTGCCTGCCGGGAGCATGGTGTTTGCCACCGCCGCCCACGCGGCTGCATTTCTGGCCGGGTGCAGCGGCAATGTGCTGCTGGCTACCGGCGCGAAAGAGCTTGCCGCCTTTGCGGCGCTCAGCCCGGAGCGGCTGTTCCCCCGGGTGCTGCCCACGCGGGAGGGCATTGCCGCCTGCGAGGCCGCCGGTATCCCACATAAGAACATCATTGCCATGCAGGGGCCATTCAGCTATGCGCTGAACTGCGCCCTGATAAAACAATTCTCCATCCGGTATCTGGTCACCAAGGACGGCGGTGCCGTGGGCGGCTTTGCCGAAAAAACACAGGCCGCACAGGATACCGGTGCACAGCTGATCGTGGTGCGCCGCCCGGCTGAAAACGGACAAACTGCTGCACAAATTCTGGCACGCTGCAAGGAGGTTCTGGTATGATCTCTCTGATCGGAATGGGCTCCGGCTGCCCGGAAAGCCTGACCGCGCAAGGGTTGGCTGCACTGCAAAGCGCAGGGCTGATTCTTGGGGCAAAGCGCCTGTTGGAGCATTTACCGGCGGGGTGCACTGACAACTGCAAAGCCGTGTATAAGCCGGAGGATATCCTTGCGTGTCTTACTGCACAGCCGGATACGGACACCGCTGTTTTGTACAGCGGCGACACCGGGTTTTACTCCGGTGCGGCAAAGCTGCTGCCCCTGCTGCGGGCTATGGGCTACTCTGTCCGGGTGCTGCCCGGGCTTTCCAGCGTACAGCTTTTAGCCGCCGCTGTGGGGCGCCCTTGGCAGGACTGGATGCTGGTATCGGCGCATGGCCGCGCCTGCGACCCTGTGGCCGAGGTTTTGGCGCATCCACAGGTGTTTTTCCTCACCGGCGGCGGGGACACCCCTGCCACCCTTTGCGCCAAACTGACCGCCGCCGGGCTGGGCGCTGCTCACGCCCTTGTGGGCGAAAACCTTGGCTCCCCGGCAGAAGCCATTCGCTTTGGCCTTGCCCGGGAACTGGCAGAGCAAACCTTTGCACCGCTGAGCGTATTGCTCATCGAACGGGAGGCTTTGCCGTCCCGCCGCACCCCCGGCCTGCCGGACGATGCTTTTATCCGGGGCGCTGTGCCTATGACCAAGCAGGAGGTGCGCGCCGCCGCACTGGCAAAGCTGGCGGTCACCCCCACGGACACCCTATGGGACGTGGGCGCGGGCACCGGCAGCGTGAGCGTGGAGCTGGCGCTTGCCGCCCCTGCCGGGCAGGTATACGCCGTGGAGTGTGACCCGGAGGCCTGTGCACTGATCCAGCAAAACCGGGAGAAATTTGCTGCTTACAATCTGACCCTGATCGAAGGCAAAGCACCCGATGCTTTGGACGCGTTGCCCGCCCCGGATGCTGTATTTATCGGCGGCACAAAGGGCAATATGGACGCTGTTATAGACGCCGTACTGCACAAAAATCCAGTCGCCCGGCTGTGCATTACCGCCATTGCGCTGGAAACGCTCAGTGCTGCCGTAGCTGCCCTGACCGCCCACGGCCTTTCTGCGGAGGTGACACAGATTGCCGTCAGCCGCACAAAAACGGCGGGCAGTCTGCATTTGCTGATGGCTAACAACCCTGTGTTTCTCATTACGGGGGCACGGACATGATGCAGTTTCTCATCGCCGCGCCGCGCTCCGGCAGCGGCAAGACCACCGTTACCTGTGCCGTGCTGACCGCCTTGCAGCGGCGCGGGGCTGACCCTTGCGCCTTCAAATGCGGGCCGGATTATATCGACCCCATGTTCCACCGCAGCGCGCTTGGGGTGGAAAGCCACAATTTAGACCTCTACCTCTCTGCTCCGGATACGGTGCGCACGCTTTACGCCCGGTATGCCGCCGGGCACAGCGTTGCCGTATGCGAGGGTGCCATGGGCTTTTACGATGGACAGGGGCTGACAACCCGTGCAAGCGCTTGGGAGCTAGCCGATACGCTGGCGCTGCCGGTGCTGCTGGTAGTGCAGCCAAAAGGGGCAAGCATCACCCTTGCCGCCGAGCTGCAGGGGCTTTTGCAGTTCCGCACGCCCAGCCATATCGTGGGCATTCTGCTTAACGATTGCTCTGAAGCCTTGTACAAAACGCTGCGTCCAATGCTGGAAGCCGAGACCGGTCTGCCGGTGGTGGGGTATCTGCCCCATCTGCCGGGGTGCGTCATCGAAAGCCGCCACCTCGGGCTGAAAACCGCTGGAGAGATATCGGACTTACAGCAAAAGCTGGGCAAGCTTGCCGATGCCCTTGTGCTGAACTGGACACAGCTGGCAGTGTTGACCGACCGTCCTGCCCCGGCTGCGCCGCCGCTTGCCGCGCCGTGCACGCCCTCCGTTCGCATTGCCGTAGCGCGGGATGAAGCCTTCTGCTTTGCCTACGCTGAAACGTTGGACGCCTTGCGGGATGCGGGTGCAGAGCTTGCATTTTTCAGCCCGCTGCGGGATGCCGCCCTGCCGGAAAATATCGGCGGGTTGTACCTGCCCGGGGGTTACCCGGAGCTGTACGCCCGGCAGCTGAGTGAGAACATCGCCCTGCGTGCTGCTATCCGGGACGCAGGGCAAGAGGGGCTGCCCACCGCTGCCGAGTGCGGCGGCTTTCTGTACTTAGGGCAGACGCTGGAGGGCACAGACAGCAAGGTTTACCCCATGACGGGTGTGCTGCCGGGCAGCGGGCACAACACCGGGCGGCTGGTGCGCTTTGGCTATGCCGCCATGACGGCAAAGGCCGACAGTATGCTTTTCCACGCCGGAGAAACGCTGCCCGTCCATGAATTCCACCACTGGGATTCCTCCGAGAATGGCGCAGACTTTTCTGTGCGCAAAACCGAAAAAAGGCAGTGGGAATGCGGCTTTGCAAGCGCAAATTTGTACGCTGGTTTCCCGCATCTTTACTGGGCTGGCACTGCCCTGCCCCGCCGCTTTGTGCAGGCGGCGCAGCACTTTTTGAAACACAAAGGATGACAAAAATGACCGAAGCTGAACTGATGCAGCTGCTTGCTGCTATCACCCCGCCGGACGAAACCGCCCGCGCCGCCGCCCATGCCCACTGGGCCAGCCTTGCCAAGCCCTTGGGTGGGCTGGGCGCACTGGAGACCCTGCTGGAAGATGCCGCTGCGCTGACCGGCACGGCGCAGTTTGATTTTTCCCGCCGGGCGGTGGCGGTGCTCTGTGCAGACAACGGCGTGGTGGCGCAGGGCGTAAGCCAGACCGACCAGAGCGTGACCCGCGCCGTAGCCGAGAACCTTGCTGCGCGGCGCACCAGCGTATGCAGGATGGCACAGGCGGCGCACTGCGATGTGCTGCCGGTGGATTTGGGCATTGCCGGTGCGCCCGTACCCGGCGTGCGGGACTGCCGCATTGCCGCCGGGACTGCGGACTTTACCAAAGGCCCTGCCATGACCCGCGCCGAGGCAGTGGAGGCCATTGGCCGGGGCATCGCCCTGACCCGGCAGCTTGCCGCCGAGGGCTACGGGCTGGTGGCTACCGGTGAGATGGGTATTGGCAACACCACCACCTCCAGCGCCGTAGCCGCCGTGCTGCTGGCACAGCCGGTGCAGACCATGACCGGGCGCGGTGCAGGGCTTTCCGACGCAGGGCTTGCTCGCAAGGTGGACACCATCCGGCGGGGCATTGCCTGCAATGCCCCCGACCCCGATGACGTATTGGACGTACTGGGCAAACTGGGCGGCTTTGATATCGCCGGTCTGTGCGGGATGTTTCTGGGCGGGGCGCTGGCGGGTGTGCCCGTGCTGATGGATGGCTTTATCAGCGGAGTGGCGGCGCTGTGCGCCGTGCGGCTGTGCCCGGCTGCGGCAAAGGCCGTGTTTGCCAGTCACTGCTCCACCGAGCCTGCCGCCCGGCTTGTGCTGGACACGCTGGGCAAAACACCCCTGCTTACCGCCGGACTGCATCTGGGCGAGGGTACCGGCGCAGTGGCCAGCATCCCGCTGTGGGACATGGCGCTGGCGGTGTACGAGGGGTGCTATTCCTTTGCGGAGGGCGGCATTGTGCCGTATACGCCCCAATGCTGACGCTGGTGCTGGGCGGCGCTGCCAGCGGCAAAAGTGAATACGCCGAAGCCCTTGTGCTGCGCTGCGGTTTGCCGCGGTACTATCTGGCTACCATGCAGGTGTGGGATGCCGAGTGCGCCGCCCGGGTAGAAAAGCACCGCAAAATGCGCGCTGCGAAGCAGTTTGAGACCATCGAATGCCCGCTGCATTTAGAGACGGTGCGTCTGCCCTGCAGGGGCACGGCGCTGCTGGAAGACTTAGGCAATCTGACCGCCAACGAGCTGTACGACCCCGCCGGTGCGGGCGATGCTGCTGCCGAGCACATTTTGCAGGGGCTGGATAGCCTTGCCGCGCAGTGCGAAAATTTGATCGTTGTCTCCAACGAAGTGTTCAGTGGCGGCGCGGACTATGCCGGGGACACGGACCGCTATCTGCTGGCGCTGGCACAGGTGAACAACGCCCTTGCCGCCCGGGCAGATGCCGTGGTGCGGGTGGTGTGCGGCGTCCCCGTCTATTATAAAGGAGTGGAAAAATGATCGTTTTGCAGACCATTGCGGTGGCCTTTGCCATGTTTTCGGCGGTGCCGGTGCCGCAGTTTGTGTGGGACGAAAAGAATATGCGGTACGCGCTGTGCGCCTTCCCGCTGGTAGGGCTTTTATGCGGGGTGCTGTGGTGCGTGTGCGGGGTGCTGCCTCTGCCCGCCCCGGCGCGGGCGGCAGGGTTCTGCCTTGTGCCGGTGTGGGTGACCGGCGGCATCCATCTGGACGGCTATGCCGACACCTGTGACGCCCTTGCCAGCTACGGCGACCGGGAAAAGAAGCTGGAAATTTTAAAAGACCCGCACTGCGGTGCCTTTGCGGTCATCCGGCTGTGCAGCTATTTTGCGGCTTATCTCTGTCTTGCCGCCTGCGTGCAGTTCACGCCCCGGGTGGGTGCGCTGTGGACGCTGGCGCTGGTGCTGGAGCGGGCACTTTCCGGCCTTGCAGTGGCGGCCTTTCCCATGGCAAAAAACACCGGCCTTGCCCATACCTTTGCCTCCGCTGCCGACCGTACCGCTGTGCGCAACGTACTGACCGTGCTGGCGGTACTGCTTTGCGGGGCGCTGCTGGCTTTAGGCGGCGGAGCACTGGCGGCAGTTGCATTTTTGCTGTTTTTGTGGTATCACCATGTAGCCGTGCAGCAGCTGGGCGGCATTACCGGCGATCTGGCCGGGTGGTTTTTGCAAAAGACTGAGCTGTGGATGCTGGCGGCGCTGTGTGCCTGCCAGTGGGGAGGGCTGTTATGATCCTGATCACCGGGCCGCTTTACAGCGGCAAGCGCACTTTCGCCCGCACCCTGCCCGGCCGCCGCATCACAGATGCGCAGCAACTTGCCGTCGGGTGCAAAGACAACGCTGAACTTGAGAAACTTGCGGACAAATTATCCGCTTATGATATCGTGCTGTCCACCGAGGTGGGCGGCGGTGTGGTGCCCATAGACCCGGCAGAGCGTGCCGCGCGGGAAAACGCCGGACGTCTGGCCTGTATGCTGGCGACACGCGCTAAGTGCGTGGTGCAGATGTTCTGCGGCATCCCCACCGTTTTGAAAGGAGAATTGCCGGAATGCTGATCTATTTATTACGTCACGGCCTGACTGAATACAACGCCGAAAAGCGCTATCAGGGGCAGCGGGATATCCCGCTTTCTGCCGCCGGGCGCGCTATGCTGTGCCGGGCAGATATTTCCCCTAAGACTGTGTATATTACTCCCCTTTGCCGCACCCGGCAGACCGCTGAGGTGCTGTTTCCGGGCGCAAAGCTCGTAGAAACAGACGGGCTGAAGGAGATGTGCTTTGGCAGCTTTGAGGGGAGAAACTATATTGAGATGGAGCACGACCCGGACTACCTTGCATGGGTAGCCGCTAACTGCGAAAGCCCCTGCCCGGACGGCGAGACCAAGGCCGCGTTTTGTGACCGCATCTGCGCGGCTTTTTCTGCGCTGGTGGATAAAAGCCTTGCGGATGGCGAAGAGATGCTAGTCATCTTAGCCCACGGCGGCACCCAGATGGCTGCCATGGAACGCTATGCCCTGCCCCACAAAAATTATTACGAATGGTGCGCCCCCAACGCCGGCGGCTTTGTGCTGGATGCCAAGGACTGGGCGGCAAAGCGGGTGCTACATCTGGTAAAGACCGTGCAGTACACGAAGGAGGCGCGGGAATGATCGGCTACGCGGTACTGGGCGGCTTTGTGCTGGACACGATTTTCGGCGACCCGGCGTGGCTGCCGCACCCCGTAGTGTATATGGGCAAAGCCATCTCTGCGCTGGAAAAAGGGCTGCGTGCCCGTCTGCCCAAAACCCCGGAGGGCGAGCTTTGGGGCGGACGCATTTTAGCCTTTTGTCTGCCGGTGGGCACCTTTGCGCTTGCAAGCCTTGTCTGCATAGGAGCCGCCGCCCTGCACCCGCTGCTGGGGCTGGCAGTACAGATGTTCTGGTGCGGACAGGCCCTGGCAGCAAAGGGACTTGTGCAAGAGAGCACGAATGTTTACCGGGAACTGACAAAGCCCGACCTGCCCGCCGCCCGTATTGCGGTAAGCCGCATCGTGGGGCGGGACACGCAGGCGCTGACCGCCGAGGGCGTGACCAAGGCCGCTGTGGAGACCGTGGCGGAAAACGCCAGCGATGGCGTAATCGCGCCGCTGTTGTATATGCTGCTGGGCGGCGCTCCGCTGGCACTGACCTACAAGGCCATCAACACCATGGACAGCATGGTGGGCTACAAAAACACGCAGTATCTCTATTTTGGCCGTGCAGCGGCAAAGCTGGACGACATTGCCAACTACCTGCCCAGCCGTATTGCCGCCCTGCTGTGGGTAGCCGCTGCCGCCCTGACCGGCAACGATGCCCGCAGTGCGTGGCGCATCTGGCGGCGGGACAGGCGCAACCACGCCAGCCCCAACAGTGCCCAGACCGAAAGCGCCTGCGCCGGTGCACTGAATGTGCAGCTGGCCGGGCCTGCCTATTATTTTGGTGAATACTACAAAAAGCCCACCATCGGCGATGCCGTGCGTCCCATTGAGCCGGAGGATATCCGCCGCGCGAACCGCATGATGTACGCCGAAAGTCTGCTGGCGCTGGCGCTTGGGCTGGTGATACGAGGTATTTTATGATGCAGCTTGTACATGGCGGCGACTGGGCCGGTTACCGGGCGCAGTACGGACAGGACGCGCTGGACTTTTCGGCCAATGTCAGCCCGCTGGGACTGCCGGAGGGGGTTGCAAAGGCCATCACCGCCGCGCTTGCCACCGCAGACCGCTACCCTGACCCCCTCTGCCGCGCGCTACGGGCAAAGCTGGCAGTGCACGAGAAGATGCCCATGGAGCACATCCTCTGCGGCAACGGCGCAGCAGACCTGATCTTCCGGCTGGTGTGGGCGGCAAAGCCCCGCACCGCGCTGCTGCCCGCCCCTACCTTTGCAGAGTATGCCGCCGCGCTGAAAACCGCAGGCTGCACCATCCGGCGGAATTTTTTGCGGGAGAGCGAAGATTTTGCAGTGACGGAAGCGTTCATTTCCGCTGTGGACGAGGACACCGACATGGTATTCTTCTGCCAGCCCAATAACCCCACCGGACGGCTGACGCCGCTAGCGCTGGTGGAGGCGCTGCTGCACCGGTGCGAAGCTTGCGGTGCGCTGCTGGTGGTGGACGAGTGCTTTCTGGACTTTTTACCGGAAAGCGAAGCGCTGTCTGCCAAAAAGCTGCTGGCAAGCCCCAACCTCATCATCCTGAAAGCCTTTACAAAGCTGTACGGCATGGCCGGAGTGCGGCTGGGCTACTGCCTGTGCAGCAACACCGCTCTGCTGGATAAGATGCAGGCCGCCGGGCAGCCGTGGGCAGTTTCCAGCCTTGCACAGGCGGCGGGGCTGGCGGCGCTGGACGAGACCGCCTATGTAGCCCGGGTGCAAGTGCTTATCGCGCAGCAGCGTCCCATTTTGCGGGATGGTCTGCGGGCACTGGGGCTGCGGGTGCTGGATGGCAGCGCGAATTATCTGCTGTTCCAAGCGCCGGAAACACTGGGCGATGCCCTGCGGCAGCGCGGCATCGTGCTGCGCAGCTGCGGCAACTATCCCGGACTGGACGGCAGCTGGTACCGCACCGCCGTGCGCACCGCGCCGGAAAACCAGCAGCTTTTAAAAACCTTACAGGAGGTGCTTGCATGAGCCGGGCAAAATGTATCATGGTGCAGGGCACGATGAGCGGTGCGGGCAAAAGCCTGCTGTGCACCGCGCTGTGCCGTATTTTTGCACAGGACGGCTACCGGGTAGCCCCCTTTAAAAGCCAGAATATGGCGCTGAACAGCTTTGTCACCCGGGATGGGCTGGAAATGGGGCGTGCGCAGGTGGTACAGGCACAGGCCGCCGGCATGGAACCGGATGTGCGCATGAACCCCATTCTGCTCAAACCCAGCAGCGATGTGGGCAGTCAGGTCATCGTGAACGGCGAGGTGCGCGGACAGATGCCCGCAGCCGCCTACTTCAAGCTGAAAAAGAGCCTGATCCCGGACATTTTAGCCGCCTACGACAGTCTGGCCGAAAAGGTGGACATCATCGTTATTGAGGGCGCAGGCAGCCCGGCAGAGATCAACTTAAAAGCGGACGATATCGTCAATATGGGGCTGGCAGAGCTGGTGGATGCACCGGTGCTGCTGGCGGGAGATATCGACCGGGGCGGCGTGTTTGCGCAGCTGTACGGCACGGTAGAGCTGCTGGAACCCGCCGAGCGGGCACGCATCAAGGGGCTGGTCATCAACAAGTTCCGGGGCGATGCCGCCATCCTGAAACCCGGCCTTACCATGCTGGAGGAAAAGACCCATCTGCCGGTGCTGGGCGTTGTGCCCTACCTGCGGGTGGACATCGAGGACGAGGACTCCCTCTCCTCCCGACTGGAAAGCAACACTGCCGTCAAGCCGCTGGATGCTGCCATTCTGCGGCTGCCGCATATCTCCAATTTTACGGATTTTATGCCACTGGAGCAGCACCCGCTGCTGAGCGTGCGGTATGTGCAAAGCCCCCGGCAGCTGGGCGCACCGGACGTGGTCATACTGCCGGGCACAAAAAACACCATAGACGACCTGCTCTGGCTGCGGCAATGCGGGCTGGAAGCTGCGGTACAGAAGCTGGCAACCTCCGGCACGCCAGTGCTGGGCGTATGCGGCGGCTACCAGATGCTGGGTGAGACCCTTGCCGACCCCGAGGGCACTGAGAGCGGACGCAACCAGACCGTGCGCGGGCTGGGGCTGCTGCCCATCCAGACTGTGTTTACGGACGCAAAGCACCGCACACAGGATACCGCCACCGTCACCGCGCCGCAGCTGGCGGGGGCAGTGCTGACCGGTTACCAGATCCATACCGGGCGCACCGCTGTGCAGGGCGTGCCCTTCTGCCGCCTTGCAGACGGCAGCGCCGAGGGCTGCGTAAAGGACAACGTGGCGGGCACTTATCTGCATGGATTGTTCGATACCGGGGAGCTGACCGAAAAGCTGGTGCAGCTGCTGTGCAGCCGCAAGGGCATCTCCCCTGCCAGTGCGCCGCTGCTCTCCATGCAGGAGTACCGTCAGCAGCAGTTCGACCTGCTGGCCGACGGCGTGCGCCGGGCGCTGGACATGAACGCCCTGTACGCCGCCATGGGACTGGAAGGGAGGAACACCGTATGACCCCACAACATCATCTGCCCGCCGACATTGAGCGGACGAGCCTTTCTATCATCACCGCAGAGCTGGACGCAATGGGTCTGACCCCGCCGCCGGAGACTGCCGCTGTGGTCAAGCGGGTCATCCATACCACTGCGGATTTCGACTACGCCCGCAATTTGCGCTTTACCCCCGGCGCGGTGGCGGCGGGCGTGGCGGCGCTGCAAACCGCTGCGCCCATCGTTACCGACACCAACATGGCGCTTTCCGGCATTACAAAGCCGGGCCTTGCGCGGCTGGGCGGCACCGCGCTGTGCTACATGGCCGACCCGGAGGTGGCCGCACTGGCAAAGACCAACGCCACCACCCGGGCGGTGGCGTCCATGCAAAGAGCCGCCGCCGAGCATCCCGGTGCCATCCTTGCAGTGGGCAACGCCCCCACGGCGCTGCTGACCATTGCCGACCTGATTGAAACCGCCGGGCTGCGCCCCGCGCTGGTCATCGGAGTGCCAGTGGGCTTTGTGAACGTGGTGGAGAGCAAGGAGCGGCTGTTCAGCGTCTGCACCGCCCACGGTGTGCCCGCTATCGTTGCCATGGGGCGCAAGGGCGGCAGCAATGTTGCCGCTGCCATCTGCAACGCGCTGGTGTATTCCGCCGCCGGGATGCTGGACCCCACCGACCGGGGATGGAAATAATATTTTTATTGTTCGCGTTCAAAGTGCTCTGCGGCGCACTTTGAACGCTTTTTTTAACCAATTCTCCCCTAGAGGGGTATTCTTTCATTGGCTGGTATGGTATACTCGGCTTAGTTCAACAAATCGGAATTTATATA
>UMLB01060172.1_pt1 | contig 21627 bp, 21 predicted proteins | sample 1966481 | NCBI WGS metagenome assembly UMLB01 (sample SAMEA4836192, study PRJEB28245) | human gut metagenome | biome: gut microbiome; material: fecal sample | place: Denmark | collected 2008 | reverse complement strand
GGGCGGCATCCGCCGTAGGGGCCGACGTGGCCCGCGGCGCCGCCTGCCTTGCGCCGGGGGTATTCGGGCGGCCCGGCTCTTGTGGCTTTGTGGGCCCGGCCAAATGTTAAAAATAAGGTGAGAAACGCATTTTACTTCTGTTTTGTAAGATAATTAAAGTGTTGAAGGACAATTCAAAAACAGTCGCCGCCAAACTCTTTTTCCTCCTCGTGTGGCCATAATCTATATTAGAACAATTTTCAACATGCGCTTATTTTAGCATTGAAAAGGCCGCCGTCTCAAGTATTTTGTGTATTTTTGCACGCGAAAAAGCCTGCTGCGCATAGGGCGCCATGGCGCCACAAGCTGTAATGCGTGCCTGAGTGATGTGGCCCGGGTGGCTTCCCGGACAAGGCTTTAAACAAAGATGAAATGGCAATCGCATTTTGCCCGCAACTTCTTAATGATTCTATTGTAACTTCATGGCTTTCAGTAAGATACACTGCCGTGAGGTACTAAAAGGTTTGCTCTTTGGGCAAGAATGACACATACGTAACCCCTTTCTTATGTGCAGCGTTGACGACAGTGTGACGGCTTTGCCTAACGAAGAGTCCGGCGAGCGGAGGCAGTGGTTTGTGCTATGCGACATGAAGCCGGTGCACGCCAAGTTGCCGGCCTACAAGTTGCTTGCCATGCGTGGAATTGTATGTTTCACGCCCATGCACGAACGCGTATTCACGCAGGGAGGAAAACGGCGGCGGGAGTTGGTGCCCGTGGTGCAAGACTTGCTCTTCGCGCGTTCCACGCTGTCGGTGCTCACGCCCATCATCGAGGCCACGCCAACATTGCGTTACCGCTTTGTGCGCAATTACCACAACCGCCACATGACCGTGCCCGACGAAGAGATGGAGCGCTTCATGCGTGCGGTAAATACGACCGACAGTCCACGCTATTACCGCCCCGACGAGATAACGCCGGCAATGCTCGGACGCACAGTCCGCATCGTCGGAGGCCCCCTCGATGGCTACGAAGGCCGGCTCCTCAAGCTGCGCGGCACACGCACCCGCCGCCTGCTCGTAGAGCTGCCCAACCTCCTCTCCGTCGGCGTCGACGTCAGCCCCGAGTATGTCGAGGTGGTTTAGTGTTGCTGTTTTTACCGTCATTATTTTAGTGTTGCTTTTTTGCAAGATGGTTGTTTAGGATATGTCATGATTGCCTGTAAGCTAAATATAAAAGCGGGTTTATGTAGCAAAGTAAACTTTTCAAGCGTTGGTTGATATGGCGAAGCAAATTAATAACTATATTGTATTTGTCTTTTGTCTTTGATAATTTTGTGCTAATAAAAATCATTTAGCTTATTAATGTTCTTCATTCAATAAGCATAACTATAGACATTGGCTGTTTGCATCATGATTGAAGAACGTTAGATTTCATTAATGCTATTAGGAATACGATAACTTCTGTACCATGATATGAGTGATATGCCGATTAATTTCATAATAAAAATGGAATAAAGATAGTGAAGTGCTGAAATATGAAAACTTAAGAGTGTGTCATATTTCTGTTTTATAATATTAACATCAAAATTGTTGTGTAGACAAAACTTTACTTCTTTAATTGCTGACCAAATGGCATTTAGCGATTCTTTGTAACGGTTTCCGAATTATCTCTAAACATGATTAATTTATTAAAGAAATTAACAGGAGGCTCTGAAAGGTCTGCGGTAGTCAAGAAAAACATATTAATGTCTTTGCTGATTAAAGGTATAAGTATACTTATTTCTCTGTTACTTGTTCCTTTGACCTTAGGTTATGTATCTGTCGAAATCTATGGTGTTTGGTTGACGATTTCTTCAATCTTGCATTGGTTGACATATATGGACGTTGGATTCACTTTGGGATTGAAGAATCGGTTGGCAGAAGCGTTAGCAAAGGAGAATTATGAAAAAGGGCGTAGCCTCGTCTCAACAACCTATTTCATAATGATAGTTATCTTTGTTCCTCTTGCTATACTACTTTACTTTATAAGCCCACTTGTGGACTGGTGCGCGGTCTTGAATGTTCACCAATCCAATCAAGGGGTCATCCTTAAGACCATACAAGTACTGTTTGTATTTGTCTCTCTTCAGATGATAGTTAATGTGTTTGTAGCAGTTGTAGCAGCTCATCAGAAGACAGCACTTTCTTCGCTATTTAATGTCATCGGGCAATTCTTCTCGCTAGTCATAATCGCAGGGATGACACACTTGTTAGAGCCATCTCTCTATAACCTCGCGTTTGCTTATTCAATGATGCCGATTGTGATAGTTGCTATTTCTTCTGTGGTTTATTACAGGACGTCAATGCGGAAGATTGCCCCATCAGTAAAGGCAATAAATCTATCTTATATTAGTGATTTGTGGAATCTAGGTGTGAAGTTTTTTATTATCCAGATACAGCAGATTGTGTTGTATCAGGCAACCAACCTTCTGATTTCTCACCTTGATGGGCCAGAGGCGGTAACACAGTATAACATATCATACAAACTGCTCAATGTGGTTGTAATGGTGTATACAATCATTTTGACACCACTTTGGCCGGCTTATACTGATGCTTATGCCAAAAAGGATTTTATGTGGATGAATAGCATATATAAGAAGATGAAGAGTATCTTTCTTTTATTGTTCGTTCTCATTATAGTTATAACCTTGTTGTCACCATTATTATATCACGTTTGGGTGGGAGATAAGGTATCAATACCTCTTATTCTTACTGCAAGTATCTCTGTTTATACTTTAATACATTGCTGGGATTCGCTGCAAGTGATGCTTATCAACGGGATTGGCACAGTTAAACTTCAGAGCTATGTAATCTTTATAGGTTTGATTCTGCATATACCATTGTCTCTTTTCTTGGGTCAATATATCGGCCTATATGGAGTAATAGCGTCAATGTGCATAATCAATCTAATATACGCTTCATTCTTTACTGTACAGATAAAAAAACTTCTGAGCCAAACGGCAACGGGTATTTGGTCAAAATGATTTACGTATGAAGCCATTTATGATATTGAAAAAATTGAGACTCGCTTGGCGTTGGATAAAAATAGCATTTCCAACAAAAGATCAATTTGGAGCTTGTGGCAAGAATACAATCTTGTTGTATCCCTTGCGCATATATAGCCCCAAATCTGTATATGTAGGAGACAATGTCAAGTTGTCTTCTGGCCTGCATATTCTTAATGCGCCCAATGAGAAAGTGACAATAAAGAAATACTCCGTTTTTGCCGCCAATTGTGTAATTGCGCCTAACAGCCACCGTTCTACTGTTTCTGTTCCGCAGTTTCTTCTTGGAGCATCGCATGTAAACGATTTCTCTTCAGATATAGTTATTGAAGAAGATGTGTGGCTTGGTACTGGTGTGACTATTCTGTCAGGGGTAACCATCGGAAGAGGGTGTGTTGTAGGAGCTGGCAGCCTTGTGACTAAGTCTTTGCCGCCTTACGCAGTTGCAGTTGGTTCACCGGCACGCATTGTTAGAAAAAATTTTTCTATAGATCATATTTTGCGTCATGAGCAGTCATTATATCCAGAGGAAGAAAGACTGACAAGAGAGCAATTGGAAGAAAACGAACGGCGTTTTTTTGCGGACATGAAAGAATACGGGACAGATGAAGGACTTGACGCGGATGCTCTTGCTCGCATTGAACATATGAAGCACATACTCCATTATGTAGAACCAGATTTAGGCAAAGATGAATAACATAAAAAATGGTAGTAAAATTACGTTAGAGAAGGTTTACTTCTTCATAGTTTTTCTATATGCTGCCCGTGCAACAATATTCACAACAGTAATAGACTTTCGATTAAATCCTATTGGTTTTGCATTACTATTCTTACCAGCAATATATTTATGTCAAAAATATAAACTGGCTATTTCCAAGGGCAAGATAGCTGTCGTATTTGCTATTTTGACCGCATGGATGGCGATACATTTCTTAATTGATGTAAAGTTTGATATATTTACTTATTATGTGATTTATGTACAACTTTTTGTTGGCTATGTCGTGTTGAATGTTTTCAAGGATAAGATTTTTCTTTATTATGAAAATATTACTGTTGCATTGTCTTTTGTTGCTTTACTTCTATGGAGTATAATGCAGGTGGTTGGGGTACCTGCTGTGGCATCATTAGGTTTTATGCAACCATCATCTAGCATTAGTTCTGCATCTTTGTTGATTTTCAACACACCTCAGATTTCTGACTATGATGGATATCTTTTGGGGTTAACTCGCAATTGTGGTTTTGCATGGGAGCCAGGTCTTTTTGCTTGTTTTTTGGCTTTAGCAATTTATTTCAACTTGATAAGAACACATAAGATTATAGGTAACAAGAACTTATATGTTTTAATAGCCGCCATGATAAGCACGTCATCTACTACAGGATATTTTTTGCTCTTTATTCTAATGGTTAACTATTATATTTTTCAAGGGGCAAAGTCGCACTATAAAATACTCGCCCTAATATTTTTGATTCCTGTTGCTATATGGGGAAGCCATTTGCCATTCATGGGTGATAAGATAAAACAAACATCAAGTGCTGAAAATTTTATTTCAGAAAATTCTACGCACTTAAATTACCTTGACAATGAGGGGTATTCTATGACAGTCCAGCGATTTGAGGGCATATACCTTGAATTCTTAAATTTTAAAGATGCGCCAGTTTTTGGATATGGGAGTAAAGGCAACTCTTATATGAACACACAGATTTCCCCACATCTTGTTGTTTCTAGTGGGGTTATAACTGCTTTCTCTCAGTTTGGGCTGATTATCGGCATTCTTATAACACTTGTTTATATTAAATCCGCAAAAAAATTTGATGAACGATACAACCAAAAATATCTGATGCTATTTGTGATATACATATTCATGTCAATAAGTTATAATTTCAATCTGATAGCTTTATTCATAGCCATAATGTGGTCTGGATTTTTGCTTGACAAAAGACAAACCCTTTATTCACTTAATATTGTTAAGTCATAAATAAGAAGTCATGGCAAATAAACATCCTTTCATATCAATCGCCACTCCATGCTGGAATAGCGAAAAAACGATAGAGCGGACAATCAAATCAGTTCTAGCACAAACTTTCACAGATTACGAGTATATAATAGTAGATGGAGGTTCAACAGATGGAACTCTGGACATCATAAAGAAGTACGAGCCATTTTTCGGAGGCAGAATGAAATGGAAAAGTGAACCAGACAAAGGCCTGTATGATGCATTTAATAAAGGCGTAGAACGTTCGACTGGGTTATATTGCTGGAACGTGAATAGCGACGACTACATTGAACCCGATGCATTGCTAAAAATCCATTCGTTCATACAAAGCAAAGCGTGGGACAAATGCCCCATCATCGCTGGAAACATGAATATTGTTGATGATAAGAGTGGGGCCATTATCTCAACAAGTAAGGTTGGTTATGAAAATATTAAACGAGGATTTAAAAACGACTATATAGGAGTTGTACATCCTGCTACCATTGTTCCTAAGGAAACATATAATCGTTTGGGAGCATTTGACCCTTATTACAAAATAATAGGGGATACTGATTGGTTTCATCGCGTATATGAAGCTGGTGAACAGTTTGCAATATTAGATGTTGTCCTGACAAATATGAGCGATGGAGGTATTTCGTACCAGTTTAACTTCAAAAGAAGTTATAGGGACAGGATTTATTTTCTCAACAAATTCTATAAAAATCCAGTAAACCGTTTTTTTCGTCTTGTTATTTGGGTGAAATCATTTTATTCTATAAAATACTCTCATAGATTCAGAAAGAATAAAATTCAGTAGTATTATTCCCTTTACAATGTAAGTACTTAACAATTTTTACACATTCACTAGATGAACATTGTTTCTGTAAAGGATTGCTATGGTTGCGGTTTGTGCGCCACAGTCTGTGCAAAGCATATTATAGAAATCTGGCTTAATTCCGATGGATTCTATGAGCCGAGAATAACAGAATCATCAAAATGCACCGATTGTGGATTGTGCATGGATGTATGCTCATATACGCATGACGAATTATCACTGAGCGGGGTGAGTGCAAAAAGCTATGCAGCATGGAGTAATGACGCTGCTGTGCGACGCAAATGCAGCAGCGGTGGAGTCGGATTCGAACTTGGTCGTACACTTATTGAACAAGGTTATAAAGTGTGTGGAGTAAGATATAATTCGGAAACAAACCGCGCTGAGCATTATATCGCCACCACGATTGAAGAGCTAATCCCGTCTATCGGCAGTAAATATATTCAGAGTTACACGGTCGATGGCTTTAAGGCAATTAACCGTAAGGGAAAATACCTTGTTACAGGAACTCCATGCCAAATTGATTCGTTCAGACGATACATTCAAAAGTTTAGGTGCGAAGACAATTTTGTGTTAATGGACTTTTTTTGTCATGGAGTTCCGTCTATGCTGCTTTGGCAAAAGTACACAGCATGGGCAGAATCGCAGGTGGGAAAACTCACTTACGTGTCATGGCGCAATAAGTTCACAGGCTGGCACGACTCGTGGGCAATGTAATAGATGGCGAGAATACTGGCGAGAAGGTAAATTGGCATGATTCTTACAACTTGTTAATAAAGGAAAAAAAAGGTTTTCTAAATTCCAGGCTATCGCAAGGAGACTTTTTCTATAATTTATTCCTCAGCAATAGCTGCTTAGGAAAAGCTTGTTATGAAAAATGCAAGTATAAGTATAACAGGTCTGCTGCGGACATCCGTATAGGCGATTTTTGGGGCAAAACATACCAAGATAATGAGGACGGAGTTAGCGCGGTAATTGCTTTCACAAAGAAAGGTGATGAAGTTCTAAAGCTTTGTAATTGCACACTAGTAAAGCATCCATTTAACATCGTGGCGGAAGGTCAGATGAAAGACCCACCGCAACGAGTTGAAAATGTTGTAAATAATGCATTTCGCGGGTTAAAGGATGCAAATAAAAGCGTAAAGCAAGTTTATTATACGCTAAAAATAATGAGGCGTTTAAATAAGCTCAAAGGGCTGGCTTTTCGTCCGATTAATGTTGTAAAACTGCATGTTTTTTCGAAATATAATAGAAAATGAGTAAAATAGGCTTAGTCACTATATACCAAGTGCCTAACTACGGATCAGTCCTCCAATGTTATGCAACACAAAAGGTATTAATAGAATTGGGGCATGATTGTCGTATAATTAGATATAAATTTCCAAATGAATGGCATTATAGACATGGATTAAAGAGAGGAAGCTCCATTAAAGCTTTTCTCAGAAATCTTTTTCCAAGGAAGAAGGCAAAGGTCTTAAATGCTTTTAGAAATGAGCAGTATCATTTCACAAAGAAATATAATTCATTAGATGATTTATATCGGGAGGATTGGAGTGATTATGATTGCTTCATCACAGGTAGTGACCAAGTATGGAACACAAGATTTACGTATGGAGATAAGTTTTTTCTCTTAGACTTTGTACCAAACGAAAAGTCAAAGTTTGCGATAGCGTCAAGTTTTGCATCTAAACATCTCCCTGAAACTTTTCACAATACGTTTAAGAATGGGCTGTCCAAATTTTCAGCAATTTCAATTAGAGAAAACAATGGTGTTAGCATCATTAAAAATGAGTTGAAAATAGACAAGCCAATTAAAGTAATCTTAGATCCGACGCTTTTATTGAGCAAAGATGAATGGTTGGCGATGAACAAAGGTTTAGCCACAACTCCACAACGCCCTTATATATTGTTCTATATGTGGGCTTATGCTTTTGAACCTCGCCCATACATTTATGAGGTAGTTAGGTATTTTCAAGAAAAACAAAACTGCGATGTAATTGCTCTTGAGGGATATGAAGAAAATACGTACACAAAGTCTATGGGTGTGTTAAATAGGGGAAATGCATCCATTGAAGAGTTTATAGATTTGTTCTCCAAAGCAGAAATGGTGATAACGAGTAGTTTCCATGGAACAGCTTTTGCCCTCAATTTTTGCAAACCTTTAATTTCGATTGTTCCAAATAAAACTGAAGATGATAGGCAAACCACTTTAATTAAAGCATTAGGTTTAACAGGGTGCATTGCTAGGATTGGGCAACGTTTAGATTCTTTAAACCCTTTCTACAATGAGGCAGACGAACAAGCTAAATTGGCTGAGCTTAGGGCCGATTCTATAACATGGATAAAAGAGAATATAAAATGAAGATAAAAAGCCTTACTGAACTTAGAGAATACATTCAATACGAATCGGAGCAATATAACAGATATATGTTTGCTTCTCGCGCTAGGCGAATTATGGCATGGTTAAAAGAAGAACCTGCCTATGAAATTATGAACTGGCAAATCAAATCGCGAAAAGCAGATTATTATCATTATCGTGTAAAGTCAGGTGAGGGGTCGCTTATAGATAAATTGAGATACCTATATTTCACGAAAAGGAAAAATCATTTAGCAAAATGTCTTGGAATAGAAATCGGAACAGAAAATATAGGTAAAGGACTGTTATTGTATCACTACTCTGGCGGTTGTGTCATTAATGGTGGAGCAATTATTGGAGCGAATTGTCATCTTCATGGTAATAATTGTATAGGAAATGGTGGGGGGAAGATGTTGGATTGTCCCATTATTGGAGATAGTGTTATGCTTGGTGTAGGAGCTAAGGTTATTGGTAATGTTAGGGTTGCAGACCATGTTAAAATTGCTGCCGGTGCTGTTGTCGTTAAAGACATATTAGAAGAGGGTTGTACAGTTGCAGGTATTCCTGCTCATATAGTTAAATCTCCTAAATATGAATAATCCTAAAGTCAGTATTATAGTTCCAATATACAATGTGGAGAATTATCTTGATCGGTGTGTGCAATCATTATTAAATCAGACATTGATGGATGTTGAGATAATCCTAGTGGATGATGGATCTTCAGACAAGTGTCCTAAGATGTGTGATGAATATGCTGAGCAAGATGAACGTATAAAGGTAATTCACAAGTCAAATGCGGGGTTGGGATATGCCCGTAATAGCGGCATTGAAATAGCAACCAGTGATTATATTGCATTTATAGATAGCGATGACTATGTTGATGTTAACATGTTCAATACTATGTATGACTATGCTATTGAACATAGTGCAGATGGAGTGTTTTGCGGATTTAGAAAAGAGTTGAAGCCTGGCGTATGGGCAGACAGCCATGAAGTTGACAATGATATCATTATGGAGCATGAAGAAATATATAACTTCATGTTAAATATGATTGCTTCTGGTCGTAAGATAAAAAAGGAGCGCTTACACCAAATGTCTGTTTGGCATGCAATATATCGACGTGAAATAATCGCTCATAATAATATTAGGTTTCAGTCTGAAAGAGAAGTCGTTTCAGAAGATATTCCTTTTCAAATAGACTTTCTGATGAAAGCATCAAAAATAGCATATTTAAAGAATAGTTTCTATTACTATTGCCTTAATGGAGGTTCTTTATCAATGACTTTTAAACCTGAGAAATTTTCAGGATATTGTAAACTAAGACACTGCTTGTTATTAAAGAATACTGACTCAGAATATAGAAATAGGGTAAATCGATTGTTTGTTGGTTACACACGTTCTTATTGCTATAAAGCAAGTCAATTGAATCTTCCGAACATAAAAAAAATATATAAACAAATATTTAGTCATCCAGCATGGGTGGAAGTAAAAAAGCAATTCGACGCTTCATTCTTACCAATGCATAGCGGTATAATATACCGTTTGATGTCAAGACAGTACATAGGGCTATTATATATCTTCATTAAGTGTACACAGCGAATTAAAAAGCAAGTTATTAGCTGGTGATACGATTACAAGAAGAGCTTAATTTAATCATGAAAAAAGATTCAATTCGGTATGGGAATAATACTTCATGCCTAAAAGTCTGACTTCATAATAATGAGTCATGGTACATATTCCATTATATACGTTACCTGCGGTATGTGGAATTTTACCACGGCAGGAATGCGTTGCTATATTTATGGCATTCCTTTCTCTGTAAATTATTGGGGCTTATGCTTAGATTTGCCATCTATCCAGACGCGATTGGCCCAGTGCTGAAATATCATACAGGGGATTTTGTTCACATTGTCCCCAATGTGTGCATTGGGAAAAATTGCAGATTGTTGCCAAGTGTGGTGTTTTGCAATAAGAGTGGAAAAGCTGCTGATAGCCAGGCTGTTGTTGGTGATAATTGCTACTTGGCGCTTGGCGTTAAGATTTTCGGCAGTATAAGGATTGGCAACAATTTGCCGGTCTGGCTAAATGCCGTGGTTACTAAGGTTATCCCATATAATGCTGTGGTAGGCGGTGTGCCTGCAAAAATACAAAAGATAAAAGTGTCAACATACGTAAATTTGGGGAAGGTAAAACGGAATTCCTTCATTAATGTTTGTGTTGCAAAGAAAAGGAGGTGTGTTGCATGATACGAACCAAAGAAGAACTGCGTGCTTATCTTTCTTTAGACCTCGCAAGGTTAGGAAGTCAACCGACATTAAAAGATTGGTTGTTGAAAAACGAAAAGTGGTACATTTGGCGCTACATGAAAACGCTACGTCATATGGAGTATCACCTCAATGCCGGCCACAAGATGCGTTACCTATGGTATTTCTTTTGGTATAAGCGGCAGTGTTATGACCTGAAGGTTGATATCAAGCCCAATAATCTTGGGCCTGGGTTTAGACTAGTCCATCTTGGTGCATTGGTCAGAATAAAAGTCGCATGCAACATCGGGCGGAATTGCACAATGCTTCCAGGGGTGGTAATAGGCAACAAACATTTTAAAGGCACTAACGAGCAGGTAAACATTGGTGACAACTGTTACATCGGCCTTGGGGCAAAGATTTTTGGAACCGTTAATATTGGTAATAATGTAACGATAGGTGCTAATGCTGTAATTACAAAAGATATTCCTGATAATGCAGTGGTTGGAGGAGTGCCTGCCAAAGTGTTGAGGATAAAATCTGATGGATAAGTATATTACTTCATTAATGATAGAATTCCCTGTCAATGGGCAGGTGATTTGTCGGTTTATTTATAGCTAGTTCATGCAAAAAGTATTAGTTGTAGCCACATCACGCAAGACGCGCGGTGGCATAACATCAGTAGTTAAAGCTCACGAAACCGGGGAGCAATGGAAGAAGTACCATTGCCGATGGATACAGACACATAGAGATGGCAATGCAGTGCGCAAGTTGTGGTATCTTGTCACAGCTATTATTGAGTACCTGTCCCTTTTACCTTTCTACGACATTATCCATATACATGCAGGATTGAAGATTTCAATTAAGCGGAAAATAATATTTGCCAGAATTGCGAAGTTGTTTAAGAAGAAAATAATTATCCATTTTCATCCAGCGACAGAGAAGCACCTATTCGATGATGCATTCAAATATGACATAAAGAGGTTGTTTGATTATGCCGATTTGCTCTTGGTATTATCTCCACAATGGATTCGTTGGATTAATGAAGCATATCCTGAAAAACACTTTAAAATGCAAGTTCTATTCAATCCGTGTCCAAAAGTAAATAGGGATTTTTCCAAGAAAAAGAACAATATTCTTTTTGCAGGCACATTGACTGAAAGGAAAGGATACAATCGCTTGTTGGAAGCATTCTCAAAAGTCGCGGCTAAACATCCAGATTGGAAATTGGTTTTTGCTGGGAATGGAGAACTTGATAAAGCACATAAGTTACAAGCAGAGTTAAATATTCCAGATAGTCAAATAATTTACTTGGGATGGGTAACTGGAAAAGAAAAGGAAAAGGCATTTCAGGAAGCATCGATATATTGCTTGCCTAGTTGGGGAGAAGGTTTTCCCATGGGTGTTCTTGATGCTTGGGCTTATGGAGTGGCTGTCGTTACGACACCTGTTGGTGGACTAATGGACATCGTTGAAGACGGTATTAGCGGACTGTTATATGATGTGCATGACATCGATAAACTTTCCCAATGTCTTGATTTGTTGATGAATTCGGAAGAATTGAGGAGGAAAATTGTGAAGGAGGCTGATAAATATGTTGATAATGAATTTAGTATAAAGACCATTACGGCACAATTAGACAGCATTTATTCCTCTATCTAAAGTTAAATAGAATTGAGAAAATACCAGGTTTTGAAATCTTATGCCAAAACTAGCTTCAGATAAATTATGTACAGGATGCCTTGCTTGTTATGATTCATGCAATCACCAAGCGGTTGACATAGTGATGAAGAATGGGCTCGTTCACGTAAATGTGGATGCCGAAAAATGTATTGGTTGCAATCTTTGTGAAAGATCGTGCCCTATTGTTACGCCCGTAAGAAAAAATGAACTATCTCAGGCACACGTATATGGTGGATGGGCTACAGATGAGGAGATGCGAGTAAATGGCGCTTCCGGAGGTGCATTTACAGGATTGGCGCATAGTTTTTTTCATCTCCACAAAGGCGAACCAGTAGTTGTGATAGGAGCTTCTCTTGCTAACAACAGAGTATCGCATATTGTGGTAGATGATGAGAAAGAGTTATTCAAACTAGCCAATAGCAAATATATCCAAAGCGATACGGGTGGTATTTATCGCGTGGTTCGCGAACGACTTGGAGCCGGATACTGGGTGCTGTTCTCTGGATGTCCTTGTCAAGTAGCTGCACTTTATGGTGTTTTAGGTACAAGACGCGATAATAAACGCCTTATCACAGTAGAAGTAGTTTGCCATGGTATAGCAGGACAAGAGGCACTTGACTTACATTTGCATCATTATAACTCAAATCGCATATATTCATTCCGCGACAAACATTTGGGAACTCAGAATTGGGAATTTTCTCAATGCACCACGATTGAAATAGACGGGCATCCCCATAAACTTGCGCGAAAACAAGATGTTTTTTACGCGATTTACTCCGGATGGCTACTTGACAGGATGAGTTGTAGCAACTGTCAGTATGCAAGCATTGAACGAGTCGCCGATATCTCGTTGGCTGACTTTTGGGGTCTATCTGTACCAGAATATTATAAGCAGGGCGTCTCGCTTATTATGACAAATAACATGAAGGCTGATACTTTCGTTAAGGCAGCAGACAATGTGTATGTTTTTAAAGAGGCTCTCACCACAGCTATCGGGGGAAATCCTCATTTATTCACGGGTTATAAATTCATAAAATATCACCCGATGGTTGTTGCGCCAGAGATTATGAAGAAAATACTACCTGCGTCATTAAGATTTGCCATTCTTACCAACCGTATGCCGCATAAGTTGTTTTGGGCAATCTTTAAGATAGCGACAATGCTTCATATAAAATATCAAAAGAACAAACTAATACGCAGGCTATACAATGACAAGAGTCTATCTCATTTATTAATAAAACCAAATAGGGGGTAAAATGGCTGACTCCATCGGGTAAAAATTATTGTCCTTATGACGCTAATAGCTAAGAATGTTACATTAAAGACATTTGTATCATGAAAAGAATAGGAATAATTACAATTGTCAAAGTCAATAATTATGGGGCTGAATTACAAGCCTTTGCTCTCCAAAAGAAAATAGAGCAGTTAGGGTATAGCTCCGAGATTATTGATTACATATATTATAAGAATTGGCGTTTCCATGATACGAAAGAATCGTGTCCACTTATACCTATGGGTAATAAAGCACGAATATCATATTGGATAAAATACCGGCTTATTAACTTTATTCTAGACAAGATCGTACCGTTATTTCACAAGCCCACAAGCAAAAGGTTGCGGCGTTTTGATGATTTTCATAAATATAACACGAGATTCAGCCGTAGTTATCGTTCAATGCAACAACTTTATAATACCTGTATTGATTATGATATATATGTTGTTGGAAGTGATCAAGTGTGGAATCCAGCTGCATCATCATCTATAGAGCCGTATTTTCTTACTTTCGCTCCTAAAAATACCAAGAAATTTTCTTATGCATCAAGTTTTGGCGTAGCAACCATACCTTCTGGCATACAAGAGAGAATGGCGACACTGCTTGGTAATATTGATACTATCTCAGTACGTGAAGATTCGGGTATAACCTTGGTCAAACAACTAACGGGCAAAGATGCATTGTTGGTTGTAGATCCGACACTACTTCTTACTAAGGAAGAGTGGAATAATTATATGAAACCATATCCATCGATGCCTCGGCATTATGTATTGATTTATCAATTGTCCGAGTCTAATGTGATTGTTGATGCTGCTATGAAAATTGGTCGTGAAAGGAATATGCCAGTGTATCGTATTTGTAAGAGATCGTTTAGAGTTGAGAAGAATGATGGCGTGATAAATATATTGGACGCAGGTCCAGCTGAATTTTTATCACTAATTGCAAAAGCCGATTACTTAGTTACAAATTCTTTCCATGGAACGGCTTTCGCGGTTAATTTCAATATACCTTTCTATACGATTGTTTCATCGAAGAAGAACAACAATTCAAGGATGGTCTCATTGCTAAAGTTGCTGGATTTAAGTGACAGACTGGTTGAAGAAGATATTTGCGAGGATAGCATAGACCCTACTAAATCAATTGATTTCAAAAAGCCAAACGACTCTTTGACTGCCTTTCGTAACAAATCTATGACTTATCTATTGTCTAATATCCAGAATTAAATTGTATCGAAGCTGTTAGGAGTAAAACCATTGGTTACATGGATTTTGGATAGCAGGTTCAAAAGTTTATGCTGTTACTATAAGCGTATGTGTTAAGGATATCCATATAGATGCTTTCAATTTTAATTAACGCCTACGCCTGTTCCCCAAATATGGGCAGTGAGCCCGGTATGGCGTGGAACTGGTGCGTTCACTTGGCAAAACATTGCGAGCTACACATTATTACCGAGGGGGAGTTCCGCGAGAAGATAGAGGCGGCATTGCCGGTGCTTCCTTATGGAGACCGCTTGCATTTCTATTACAATCCCGTGTCGGATGAAGTAAGGATGATGTGCTGGAATCAAGGAGACTGGCGTTTCTACAAATATTACAGGGAATGGCAGTGGAAGACATATCTTATGGCCAATGAAATATGCCTGCATGAACACATCGATGTACTGCATCAACTTAACATGATAGGTTTTCGTGAGCCTGGTTATCTTTGGAAATTATCTAAAGAAACTAATATTCCTTTTGTGTGGGGGCCAATTGGAGGCTTGAAACAATTTCCATTGCGCTATGCTAGTGGCGGAGGCTTGAAATTGATGGTGGCAATGGCTGTTAAGAACGCCATAAATATTTTGCAGCTCAAATTCAGCCGACGCGTGGATGCAGCTCTTAGGCAAGCATCATGGCTTATATCTAGCATTCCAGACTCGCAGAGAGCGATAAAGAAACACAAGGGATACGATAGCGTTGTCATACCAGAAACTGGATGCACCTCTATGCCATCAAGCAGTGTAGATACAAATAGTAAAAATGTATCTAATGGATTCCGCATTTTGTGGGTCGGCAAATTTGATTTCCGCAAACGGCTTGACCTTGCCCTAAGGGCTTTTGCTGCGGCAAGTCATGAAGATGTGACATTGGTCATCTATGGAACTGGGAATGACGAGCAGGAGGCCAAAGCTTACGCTTTGGCCAAAGATTTAGGCATAGACGGGCACGTGGAATGGATGGGAAGTCGGCCGAATAGTGAGGTGAAAGAAGATATGAAACGTGCAGACCTTTTCCTTTTCACGAGTGTGAGTGAAGATACTTCTACTGTCGTGTTAGAGGCTGTGGAAAATGGCTTGCCCGTGCTGTGTTTCGATGCCTGCGGAATGGCAGCTGTTATTGATGAACAAGTGGGCAAGAAAGTCAAATTGACAAATACCGCTCAATCAGTACGAGATTTTGCAGCGGCCATCGAGTCTCTATATAGAGACAGAGCAAAACTTAAAGAACTATCTGCCAATTGCAGTCAACGTGCAGACAGTCTGTCCTGGAACAAAAAGGCAGAGAAAGTAGTTGAGCAATATAAACAGATATTGAAGGACAATGAAACAGCGTAACTCAGCATTGAAAAAATATAAATCTTTGCTGATTTAGCTCTCACGAAGAGCCACATGGACTCTCTCTACGGAAATATAGTTTTCTTACCGCAGAGGGAACTATCGGTGACATTTGAAGCCTTTTATGTACAGTATAATTGATTTACCGATAAACTTAACAAAATATTTTCTCTCAACAAACTAATCGTTTTGTCGAGAATCTGATTGTGGCTTGTATCCTACGATGCGTTGTCTGGAGATGGGCACATACCTTCAAAATGTGGATTACAACTGGCGTGAAGTATTATTAAAATTGTATAGACCAATGAAAGTTATATCCTTAAAGGCAATTGCTCCAAAGAGCACTTCGCATGGCGTTGGTCAAAAGCGTGTGTTGTTGAGCAAAGAAGAAGCGGAATCCTCGCTTACACAGATAGCCGTGACAACCTTGCAGGCTGGCGAAGTGGCGGAGAAGCATCAACACGCCACTATGGAAGAGTGTTTCTTCTTTCTAAGAGGCGTTGCAAAGCTGACGGTCAATGGCGAGGCAATGGAATGCCGGGACGGCGACTTCGTGCAGGTGAAATGTATGGAGTCTCATAAACTGGAGGCCGTAACGGACATAGAAGTTATGACTATTGGTGTAGCCATTGGTGACGAAACTACAAAATATAAGGTGGAAAGATAGTTTGAATCACATTGTGGGATAAAATCCGATCAATTATGTTGAAACTTGGAGAGTTGGACATCCTAGAATCTAAGGATGCATTGAAAGACATTCCAGAGGGAAAGAAGCTGATAAACACTATCAACGCCCATTCTTTCAATACGGCGCAGAAAGATGAACTATTTGCTGAGGCGTTGAAGAATGGCGACTATCTTATTCCCGACGGCGCGAGCATTGTGAAGGCTTGTCGTTTCCTTAACGCCCGTTCGCAGCCCAAAGAGCGCGTGGCAGGCTGGGATTTGTTTGAGTTTGAGATGGTGCGGCTCAATGAAAAAGGTGGGCGCTGCATGTTTATGGGCAGTTCGCCAAAGGTTCTAGGACAGATTGTGGAGAAAGCCAAGCGAATATATCCCAACATAGAGGTGGTAACATTTTCGCCGCCATATAAGCCTGAGTTTAACGATGAGGATAACAGGGCTATCATATCCGCAATAAACTCAACTAACCCCGATTTGCTCTGGATTGGTATGACCGCTCCGAAGCAGGAGAAGTGGACATATACGCACTGGGACGAATTGAACATCCATTGTCACGTAGGTACCATCGGGGCCGTGTTCGACTTTTTTGCAGGGACATATCAACGCGCTCCGCTTTGGTGGCAGGAGCATTCTTTGGAGTGGCTTTACCGACTTATAAAAGAGCCACGGAGGATGTGGAGACGCTATGTTATAGGCAATCCGTTGTTTCTGAAAAACATACACAAGGAGAAGAGGGGAATCGAGCGATAAATAGGCTCTTGATTAACATTGATTAACAAACATATTAAATTTATGAGAAAAGTAGCATTGATTACTGGTGTTACCGGTCAGGACGGTTCTTACCTGTCTGAATTTTTGATGTCAAAAGGTTATGATGTGCATGGAATTATCCGTCGCTCGTCGGTGGACTACAGGGAAAGGATTGCCCATTTGGAAGGCCTGCCCAACTTCCACCTCCATTTTGCCGACTTGGGTGACTCCATGTCGATTGTAAAGGTGGTGGACAAGGTGAAACCTACCGAAATCTATAACCTTGCCGCACAGAGCCATGTACAGGTGAGCTTTGACTCGCCTGAGTTCACAGCTGATGTGGACGCCACGGGCGTGCTCCGCGTGCTGGAGGCCGTGCGTGCCTGCCATCTGGAGGACACCTGCCGCATTTATCAGGCTTCCACCTCAGAGCTTTATGGCAAGGTGGAGGAAGTTCCTCAGAACGAGAATACGCCGTTCCACCCTTATAGTCCTTATGCCGTGGCCAAGCTTTATGGTTACTGGATTGTGAAAGAGTATCGTGAGGCTTACAATATGTTCTGCTGCTCGGGCATTCTTTTCAACCATGAGAGCGAGCGTCGGGGCGAGACTTTCGTTACGCGAAAGATTACACTTGCTGCAGCACGCATTGCACAGGGGAAGCAGGAGAAGCTCTATCTTGGCAACCTTTCGTCGCTTCGCGACTGGGGCTATGCCAAGGATTATGTGGAGTGCATGTGGCTAATTCTGCAGCATGAGAATCCTGAAGATTTCGTGATTGCCACAGGAGTTCAGCACAGTGTACGTGAGTTCTGTCAACTGGCATTCCGTTATGCAGGCATTGAACTGGAGTTTGAGGGCGAGGGCGAAAACGAGAAGGGCATCTGTGTGTCCGGTCCCGAGAACCTTGTTGGCAAAACACTTGTTGAGGTATCTAAGGACTTCTATCGCCCGACTGACGTTGTGAACCTCTGGGGGGATCCCACCAAGGCGAAGGCAAAACTCGGTTGGAATCCACAGAAGACATCTTTCGAGGAACTTGTGCGCATCATGGTGGATTATGACATGCACAAGGTGGCAGCTGAGGATGCGAGCGAGAAGGTGCGCAAGATGAACCTTGCCGAATATCTTGAGAAGGGTATTGTAAAATAACAAATCTTTGTTCCGTCGGATTTGCAGTCCGGCGGAACTTAGCATTAATGCATTATGGAAAAGAACGCAAAGATATATGTTGCCGGCCACCGTGGAATGGTTGGCTCGGCCATTGTGCGTGAGCTGGAGCGTCAGGGATATACAAACATAATCACTCGCACGCACAAGGAACTTGACCTGACAAGGCAGGAGGCCGTGGAGGCTTTCTTCGCTGATGAGAAGCCAGAGTATGTGTTTCTCGCCGCTGCCAAGGTGGGCGGCATCGTTGCCAATGAGTCTGCACTGGCGGATTTCATGTATGATAACATGATATTGGAGATGAACGTCATCCACGCGGCTTGGAAGAACGGTTGCAAGAAATTGGAGTTCCTTGGCTCGTCGTGCATTTATCCTCGCATGGCGCCGCAGCCTATGAAGGAGAGTTGCCTGCTCACTGGTGAACTGGAGAAGACCAACGAAGCTTATGCTTTGGCGAAGATTAGCGGACTTAAGTATTGCGAGTTTCTGAACCGTCAGTACGGTACCGACTACATCAGCGTGATGCCTACCAACCTCTATGGCCCGAACGACAACTACCACCCAGAGCACAGCCACGTGTTGCCTGCACTTATCCGCCGATTCCACGAGGCAAAGGAGGCTGGCGCAAAGAGCGTTACCTGCTGGGGCGACGGTTCGCCGTTGCGTGAGTTTCTGTATGTAGACGACCTTGCGAATCTCTGTGTGTTCCTGATGAACAACTACAGCGGAAACGAGACAGTCAATGCCGGTACTGGCAAGGAGCTCACTATCAAGGCTCTGACGGAACTGGTGGCAAAGGTTGTTGGCTACGATGGTGAAATCCGTTGGGACACTACGCGGCCAAACGGTACGCCACGCAAACTTCTCGACGTATCAAAAGCCACAGCCTTGGGCTGGACATATAAGACGGAGCTCGAAGACGGCATCCGCCTTGCATATCATGACTTCCTAACTAATCCGATGAGGGCAGAAAGGTAATATAAATATGCAACTTGTTCTTTTATCCGGCGGCTCAGGCAAACGCCTGTGGCCGCTTTCAAACGATTCTTATTCAAAGCAGTTTCTGCGTCTCCTGCCTGCACCAGACGGTGGTGAAGAGTCGATGGTTCAGCGGGTAGTGCGCCAGATAAAATCGTCTGCGCTTGGGGCAGACATAACGATAGCTACCGGCGAGTCTCAACGTGATGCCATTAGCTGCCAGCTTGGTGATACCGTGGGTGTTGTGACAGAACCCGAACGCCGCGACACTTTCCCTGCAATTGCTTTGGCATGCCTTTATCTTTCCAAGCAAAAAGGTTGTGCTGCCGACGAACCGGTGGTCGTTATGCCAAGTGATCCATATATTGATGATAGCTATTTCGATGCTATTGGCCGGATGGTTGAGGCTGTGAAGGGTGATGTTGCCAATCTGGTGCTCATGGGAATCCGTCCTGATTATCCTTCCACTAAATTTGGTTATATTGTACCAGAGGCGGCTTCCGGCAGCAATGTAGCCGACGCGATGAGGGTGAAGCGTTTCACGGAGAAGCCTACAGCGGAGAAAGCCGTTGAACTTATATCTCTGGGAGCCTTATGGAATGGGGGTGTCTTTGCTTTCCGACTTGGTTACCTTCTTGAAATTATTTCCAAATATGTGGACTGTGGCCATAGCTTTGATGAGTTGCGTTCGTGCTATTCTTGTTTTCCGAAGATTAGTTTCGATTATGAGGTGGCTGAAAAGGCAGACTCTGTTGCTGTTGTGCCATTTGCCGGGGTATGGAAGGATCTTGGCACATGGAATGCATTAAGCGAGGTTCTTGGCAGTAGCACTATCGGTAAATCTACACTCGACTCGGCTTCTGTAAATACTCATGTGGTAAACAGACTCGGTATACCGTGTCTTTGTATTGGGGCCAAGAACTTGGTTGTTGCTGCCAGTCCTGACGGAATTCTCGTTGCAGACAAGGACTGCTGTGAGTCAATCAAGCCTTATGTTGAGCGCCTGTGTGCACGCCCGATGTTTGAGGAGCGCCGCTGGGGAACATATAAGGTGCTTGAACACCATAATGGTGGAGAATCAAACTCCGATACGCTTGTTAAGCACATTTTCCTCAAGGCGGGTAAAAACATTAGCTATCAAGCCCATAACCATCGCTCAGAAGTTTGGACATTTATTGAAGGCGAGGGCGAACTGATGCTTGATGGTGAGGTAACAACGGTTCGTAGGGGTGATGTTGTCAATATTGCAGTCGGGCAAAAGCACGCCGTACGGGCGGTGACAGATCTTCGTTTTGTTGAAGTGCAACTAGGCTCTCCTCTTATTGAAGAGGATATTGTGAGATATGAGATGTCTTGGCCTGTTAATCATGGTTGATGCTCTCAATCTGTGAGATAAACTCCGAATCAATCATACAGTCCAGAACACGTCTATTATATCGTTGTCCAGACAGGTTGTTTGCTGTGCCGATGGCTTTGTTGGGCTACGTCGCGACATTTGTGTAAGCGTGTTTCCGCTGTGAATGGGCCTTGTATTAATGTGTTAATAACCATGCGGCTGTAATGACCTGTATTGGGCTTATTGTGACAATTCTACGTGGCAAAGGCAAAATGAAGAGGTAGTTCATGGTGTGTGAGACTATGCAGTACATTGGCATTGTCGTTTTGTCGTGTTTTTCTGCTTTGTTACTATTGGGTAGTGGAAAGAGAATGAGCTAGTCTGCAATGAGCAATTCGTTTAATGCTTTTGTAGACTCTATTTGAAATAATGTTATCTGTATTCACTGTAATAGCTGAGGTTATTTAGGGTAATACTGCAACAGTATGACGTAATGGGTTTCCGATGTATTCAGTAAATGAATACAATAACGTTAATCCTCACAGCCTGGTGGCTTATTATTAAGCCACCAGGCTGTTTTTCTATACTATTGTTTGAGACATCCGAAAAGCACAGGGTAATTTTTGTTGATGTTATATCCGGCTCGCCCATATCCAAGTAATCCCCAGAAAAAATACTTTATTGTAAAATAACGTGAGTTCGACGAATTCAAAACAAAGCAAGCTGTGTGT
>UMLB01002164.1_pt1 | contig 21852 bp, 18 predicted proteins | sample 1966481 | NCBI WGS metagenome assembly UMLB01 (sample SAMEA4836192, study PRJEB28245) | human gut metagenome | biome: gut microbiome; material: fecal sample | place: Denmark | collected 2008 | reverse complement strand
CACCTGAGCTACACCGCCAAATACTGGTGCCCACAAGCAGACTTGAACTGCTGACCTCTTCGTTACCAACGAAGTGCTCTACCTGCTGAGCTATGTGGGCAAAATGGTGGAAGTGCAAGGATTCGAACCTTGGAAGGCTGAGCCAACGGGTTTACAGCCCGTCCCATTTGACCGCTTTGGTACACTTCCATAATTTCGCTTGTCTCATGTGTAATTTTCAAGCTGCCTGCTCAAATATGCCTCTTCGGCAATTTCGAGCAAATGAATAATAGGTGAGGAAAAGATTGTTGTCAACAGCTACCACGCCCCCGCGTGTATCCATGTTTTTCAGCGATTCTCCCCTGCTCTTATACTGGCGTTTTACCTGTTCAGTCTATGTTTTTATCAATCTGCTCCCAAAAACGAACAACCCCGAGCAGTGCTCAGGGTTGTTTTTTCGTTCGTATTTCCCTCAAAAATAATGCGCAATTTTTCGACAGACGGTTTTTAGGTTAGCAATCTGCCTTCAGATAGGAATCGAACTCGTCTGTGATCTCTTTCGAAGGCTCCGCTGTGAGCTTCGAGACGATAACGATCACGATCAAGCTCAGGAAGAAGCACGGGAGCAGCTCGTAAACGCCGAAGATGCCGCCCAGCGGCTTGATAAGCTCATGCCACACCACAACGCCGATCGCGCCTGTGAGCATGCCTGCGACCGCGCCTGGCAGGTTCGTACGCTTCCAATAGAGCGAGAGCAGCATGAGCGGACCGAACGCCGCGCCGAAGCCCGCCCAGGCGTAAGAAACGACCTGGAAGATGATCGAGTTCTCGTCGATCGCGATGAAGATACCGAAGAGCAAGATCACCACGAGCGTGATGCGCGCCACGATCATGACCTGTGCATCGGTGGCGTTCTTCTTGATCAAGCCTCGGAAGATGTTCTCTGCAACCGCTGAACCTGAGATGAGCAGGTAAGACGAAGAGGACGACATGGCCGCCGCAAAGATGCCGGAGACCACAAGACCACACATGAAGGAAGGCAGCATCATCTGTGCGAGCACGATGAAGATATTCTCTGCCGCGGAATTCGTGAGGAACTCAGTAGGCAGCACCGCACGACCGATCAGGCCGATCGCAACCGCACAGAACAGCGAGATAACGACCCAGACCACCGCGATAACGCGGGATTTCTTGATCTCGTCGGAATTCTTGACGGACATGAAGCGCACGAGCACCTGCGGCATACCGAAGTAGCCAAGACCCCACGCCAAGCAGGAGATGATAGCGATGATGCCATATTCGGTGGGCTCGCCGAACGCCGGCAGACCATCGACGATGAGTTGATTGCCGCTGGTATCAACGATCGGCACCGCTTGCTGAGTGCCGTTCAAGAAGCCCGGCAGGGAATTCAGGAAGGCGACCGTATTCTCGACACCGCCTGCCTGCGCGACCGAGCCCACGAAGACGATCACGAGCGCGCAGATCATGATCGTTCCCTGGATCAGGTCGGTAGTGGAGACCGCCAGGTAGCCGCCCACGAACGTATAGAGGAACACAACGAGCGCGCCGAGCACCATCATGGTGGCGTAATCGAGCCCGAAGAGCGTTGCGAAGAGCTTGCCGCAGGTCACGAAGCATGAACCCACGTAGATGCTGAAGAACAGCAGGATGATGACCGCCGCGATGGTCATGAGGATGTTCTTCTTATCATGGAAACGATTCGAGAAGAAATCGGGAATGGTGATGGCATTGCCGGCAACCTCGGAATACTTGCGCAGGCGTTTCGCCACGAACTTCCAGTTGAGGTAGGTGCCGATGGCCAGGCCGATCGCCGTCCAGACCGCTTCGTTCGCACCACAGAAGTATGCAAGACCAGGAAGACCCATGAGCAGATAGCCCGACATATCGGAGGCTTCTGCGGAAAGCGCCGTAAGCCACGGACCGAGGCTTCGGCCGCCCAAGAAGTATTCTTCGGTCGAGCGATTCGACTTCTTCGCATAGATGAAGCCGATGATCACGACCACGATGAAATAAAGGAGCATTGCGAACAATACCCAAAAGTCACCAGTAACCATACATCTCCCTTTTCGTTTCTGTCTTCAGTTATGTTCGTTGCTTTTGGCCACCTTCACCGGTTGTTCTTGGGAAAATAGCCGCAGCGGATTATACTCTAAGCATCCCCTATAATGAGTGTTTCATACGGTTAAATTCCGCATATGGGACGCAATACGAAAGGAAAAGGTATGTCCACCTACGAAGAAATGACGCGAGACGAACTCTTGACGCTCAAGGATGCGCTGCAAAAGGAATACGACGAATATTGCGCGCTCGACCTTTCTCTCAACATGGCTCGCGGCAAGCCCGCGAAAGACCAGTTGGGTCTGAGCATGCCCATGCTCGATATCATTTCTTCGACCACCGAATGTGTTGATGAAGCTGGCACTGACCTGCGCAATTACGGCATTTTGGACGGCATCGAGGAAGCGAAGGTGCTCATGGCCTCGATGCTCGACGACGATCCGGCCAATGTTATCGTATTCGGCAACTCAAGCCTGAACATCATGTATGACACCGTCATGCGCTGCTGGGTGTTCGGCACGCTGGGCGCAACCCCTTGGAGCCAGCTTGAAGAAGTGAAGTTCCTCTGCCCCGTTCCGGGCTATGATCGCCACTTCGGCGTGACCGAGGCATTCGGTATCAAGATGATCCCGGTTCCCATGAACGAAGATGGCCCCGACATGGACGTGGTCAAAGAGCTCGTGGCGAATGATGCTTCTGTGAAGGGTATCTGGTGCGTGCCGAAGTATTCTAATCCAGGCGGCGTTACGTATAGCGATGAGGTCGTACGAGAGCTGGCATCCATGCCCACCGCAGCGGACGATTTCCGCATCTTCTGGGATAACGCCTATACCGTTCATCACCTCTATGACAATGTGGCTGATCAGGATCAGTTGCTCGATATTGCCGATGCTTGTGTTGAAGCTGGAAACCCAAATCGCTACTTCAAGTTCGGCTCGACTTCCAAGGTCACGCTTCCGGGAGCTGGCATCTCGGCTATGGCAGCAAGCCCTGAGAATATCGCGGACATCAAGGCACGCATGGGCGTGCAGACGATCGGCCATGACAAGATCAACCAGCTGCGCCACGTCAAGTTCTTGAAGGACGCGGATGGTATCGCTGAACACATGGCGAAGCATGCCGCTATCATTCGTCCGAAGTTCGAACTGGTGCTCGAGACCTTGAGTAACGGGCTTGAGGGAACGGGCTGCGGAAGCTGGAGCAACCCGCGTGGTGGCTACTTCATCTCCTTCGATGCTCCTGAAGGCACGGCAAAGCGCATCGTTTCGCTGGCGAAGGATGCTGGCGTGACCATGACAGGCGCAGGCGCAACGTATCCTTACAAGAACGATCCCGCGGACTCGAACATCCGCATCGCTCCTACCCTGCCACCGCTCGAAGAGCTTGACCAGGCCATGAAGGTGTTCGTGACTTGCGTGAAGCTTGCTGCGGTCGAGAAGCTGCTGGAGGATTAAGCAAACAGAGCATCTGATAGGCCAAGCGCCCTAAGCTGGAAAGTTAAGCTTGCCTAAGCAAAGGAACGCTGCCAGCAAGCAAGCACAAGGGAAAGAAGTTTGAATCTCCCCTTCTGCTACTTAAAGGACTCGCTTCATGCGGGTCCTTTTTTGCGTAGTGAGCCTTGCAGCGTGACCAAAGATTGCAGACAGTAGAGCATATAATAGTAAGAGCGAGATCTTGAAGGAGTGAACATGGAAATCAATGCAGTCAAACTTGATCCAGAGTGCTATCTAGCGCGCAACTGCACGCTTCTAGGTGACATCACCATTGGCAAGCATTCCTCGGTCTATCCCGGTGTGGTCATGCGCGCCGAACGTGAACCCATCGCGATCGGAACGAACACGAACATCCAAGACAACTGCGTGATACATGTTGAATATGACTTCCCTTGCACGATCGGCAACAACGTGACCGTTGGTCATAATGCCACGATTCATGGTGCAACCGTGAAGGACAACACGATCATCGGCATGAATTCTGTCATCTTGGATGGCGCAGTAGTGGGCAAGAACTGCGTTGTTGGCGCGGGCGCCGTGGTTACCAAAGGGGCTGTTATCCCTGATGGATCGCTTGTAATGGGCGTGCCGGCAAAAGTACGCGGTCAGCTGAGCGACGAAGAACGCGCCTACACGCAAACTTCAGCAGACGACTATCAGAGCGAAGCAAGCCAATTAGCCGAGGCGGGCTTCTTCTTCACGGGCAAAGATGTTCCACGCGACCTGCCGACCATCTGCTTGCAAGAACCTAGCGAACAGCCAGAGCAGTACAACTACCAGTGCTGGCGGTAGTGCGCTAAAGCCTCATCTTCGAAACAACCTGCATGATCGCCTTGGTTACAGGTGGCTGGAGCCGGCGGCGCACGTTCTTCAATTCCTTGGGGACGGCAATCTGCTGCGGGCATTTCCTTACACATGCACCACACTCGACACAATCACTTGCATAATGAGCGTCGGTTCCTAAAGCGCCAACGCTCATGAAATAGTTCTTCGCGCCTGTCAACCAATTGACCGAATACGAAGTGTTATACGCGTTGAAGAGCGACGGGATATTGATCCCTTTCGGACAAGGCATGCAATAGTTGCAGCCCGTACAGGGAACACGGAAGCTCTCATTGAATAACGCGAGCACACGATCGAGCGTTGCTTGCTCCGCTTCGGTAAGGCAGCCAGGTGTCGCGTCATCTGCGATAGCGATGTTATCGAGCAGTTGCTCTTCGGTGCTCATACCTGAGAGCACCACGGTGACCTCGGGCTGATCCCACAGCCAACGAAGGGCCAGACTGACTGCCGCTTGCGTTTCGCTCATATCTGATGGTGCACTTTGCTCGATGACCTCTTTTGCTCGCTCAGGAAGACGATCGACCAAACGTCCGCCCAGCAGCGGCTCCATGATGATGACGGGCAGTCCCTTGCTGGCAGCATAATGGAGGCCATCACGTCCTGCCTGGTAGTGCTCGTTGGCATAGTTGTACTGGATCTGGCAGAAATCCCAGTCGTAAGCATCGATGAGCTTCATGAATTCAGGGATCGATCCGTGAAAGGAAAAGCCGATCTGCTTGATGGCTCCGGTGCGCTTCTTCTCCGCGATCCACGCTTCGATGCCAAGGTCGACCAGGCGTGTCCATTGTTCGAGCGTGGACACGTTGTGGATGAGGTAATAATCAAGGTAGTCGGTCTTTAGACGCGCACATGATCTCTGGAAGCAGCGCTCGATGTCTTCGAGCGACTTGCAATTCGTGTGCGGAAGCTTCGTTGCGATGTTGACGCGGTTGCGCAGGCCGTTCTGGTCAAGAATCGTACCGAGTGCCTCTTCACTGCCAGGATAGAGATAGGCGGTATCGAAATAGTTGATACCCGATGCGATCGCCTCAAGGATGAGCAGCTCGGTGCGCAGCAGATCGATCTTGCCAGGCCGCGTGGTAGGAAAACGCATGCAGCCGAACCCTAAGATGGATAGCTTGTTTCCTGATCGCTCATCAATTCGATATTCCATAGCTCTCTGCCCTCTTCTGCTGCTCGCCTTCCTGACTCTATCCTCGCATACGATCTAGCGCTTATGTGAAAACCCTTCAAGTTCTCCATGGCAGCAAACCTGTCAAAATGGCGAATTTGCAGATTTGATAAAACTATTCCGCATTCGGAATAGTTTTTCGCCAATATTGAACTATGAAACTATTCTGAATGCGGTATACTTTTCTGGCTAGATTCCTACCATCCATGGAAGAGAATATGAACGGCACTAATATTACAAGCGCAGAAGCAGCCCGATTGCTCGGCGTAAGCGAACGCCGTGTGGTAGCGCTCATTCATAGCGGTGATCTTGAAGCGCAGAAATTTGGCAAATCTTGGGCAGTGAGCGAAGAGTCCGTTCGATCCCGCCTTGCTAGCGGAACTGTTTCAGGCCGACCCCCCTACGGGCAAAAGAGGCGCGATCTTATCCAGGCCTATACGCTCATGAATAAGAATGATGCCATCTTGCACTTCGTATTCGACAATGAGTCAAAGCGCGTTGTAAAGGTGGAGACGGACGAGCACGTGATCGCAAGCCCGGTCGGAGCCTGTAGAGGAATTGGTAAGCCAACTACAGCCCAGCTCACCTCTTGGATCACTGACCGCTATATCCCCGAAAACCGCATTGGTCTTCGTGAGATACTCGCTAAAACCGGCTGCAAAGATCCAGCAGAACTTCTCTTTCAAACGTTCGGGCAAAACCTCACCGATCAATATTGGTTCAGACCTGAAGGTTCTGATCTCGACTGGAATGAGATCAATTACTTTCATAATCCTTACGTAGGTAATGTTAACGAAAAAGGTCCCGGAAGCGGAACGCCTGGCATGCTTCCTAAATGGTGGGAGCAACGCGACGGCAAGAACTTTCTCATCAAGGGAAGCGATCAGGGAGAGCGCGAGCCTTTTGCCGAGTTGCTTGCCAGTAGGCTTTATAAGCGCCTGCTTGAGCCACAAGATTTCGTTGCGTATTCGATCGAAGAGTACGAAGGGAAACCTCATTCAGTCTGTGAGAATTTTATCACCGAACACACGCAGCTCGTTCCCTTACGTGAGGTCATGAGTTGTTTTCGCAGGCCACAATATGAGCCGTACAACTATGCTGAATATGTTGAGGTTTGCAACGAGCTAGGAGTAGCAGATATTGAGCGCCAACTTGCCAAGATGATCGTGTGCGATTTTCTTACGGCAAACATCGACCGGCACGATATGAACTTGGGACTCATTCGCGATTCGGAAACGCTGCAGTTCGTAGGAGTGGCCCCGCTTTTCGACAATGGTCGAGGGTTCTATTACAGCGCGCAACGCGAATCTGACTTTGGGTCGCGGCCGTTCTTCCACACCTCACATCCTTTTTCGGAATACCCTTCATCCCAACTTGCTTTGGTGCGTGATTACTCATGGTTCGATGCGCGAAAACTGGATGGGTTCGAAGATGAGATCGTTGAGACCTTATCAAGAAACGAGCTCTTGCCTGCGTGGTTCCCACGTGCTGCCGCAAAGCAATTCGAAATTCAGCTTGAACGCGTGATCGAAGCGCAGGAAGAGCACGATCGCTAGATCAAACGCTGGATTGCAGCAGGGATTTGGGCTGGTGAATCGACCGTGATGGTTGCAGCTTCAAGCTCGGATGGATCGCCGTAACCGTACGCACAACCGATCGAAGGAATGCTTGCCCGCGTGGCTACTTCGATATCGTGAAAGCGATCCCCTACCATCACCTGTGGGTATGCATGCTGAGGAGCTACCTGCTGATAGATCTGCCATTTTGGGATGAAACCGAATTCCTCAGCGCAATAGGTGGCAGCGAACAGGTGGTCGATGCCAAAAATACGCAGGTGACTGTCACAATAGGGTCTGCCGCAATTCGAGAGGAAAGCAAGATCGAAGCCTTGCGCATAAAGCTCTTCGAGCATCTCCTTCACCCCAGGAAAGAGCGCACCCTTCCCCGCATGCAGACCCTTATTCATGTCATCCGCGACCATCTTCGCAGCAGTGCGCCATGTTGCCTCATCGATGCCGGGAACGAAGGTGGTCCACATATCTTCGACTTGCCACCCGAGCCAGCGACAGATCTCTTCATCGCGCAACTCCTGCGGTTCGACAATACCTTGGTCCACGAGCCACGCATACGCTTTACGGAGCGCAGGGCTATAGAGCTTCATGCTGTCATGAAGCGTGCCGTCATAATCGAAGAATATCGTGCCCTTGCTCATACCGTCCCACTAAATCAATTGAGTCACATCATTCATAATGATACCGAATCACGCTTACACAGTCTGAAGACTCGTTCATCTTCCAACTCATACCAAGACTTCCTTAAAATCTTTTTTACAAACTTGCATAGTTGGCAAAGTCAGCGAGAAGAAACGAGGGCGAAAGCATGGGCTTGATGCGCGGGCGAGCGTACCTTGGTACGTGAGCGCAAGCGCAGAATGTTCAAGATCTGCTCTCGCAGCTTCGCAGCGTCAGCTATGAAGTCGATTGTTAAATCGACTTCAAAAGATTAACCATCTCAATAGCACCCGTCGCGCAATCGAAGCCCTTGTTGCCCGCCTTCGTGCCTGCGCGCTCGATGGCTTGCTCGATGGTGTCTGTGGTAACGATGCCGAACATGACCGGTACACCCGTATCCAGCGAAACATGCGCGATGCCCTTCGCCGCTTCGTTGCAGACCAGATCATAATGCGAGGTAGCACCACGAATGACCGCGCCCAAGCAGATGACTGCATCATACTTGCCGCTCTCTGCCATCTTCTTTGCCACCAACGGAATCTCGAATGCGCCAGGCACCCATGCTACGTCAACGTCTTCCTCTTTCACGTCGTGACGAACGAGCGCATCCATCGCTCCCGAGATCAACTTCGAGGTGATGAATTCGTTGAAGCGCGCACCAACGATGCCGATCTTGAGGCCCTTTGCAATGAGATTTCCTTCGAGTGTGTTCATGTGATTTCCTTTCGTTTGTTAGGTACAGTTGTTAGTTTTTCAAAAGCACAATTGCCTGATTCGCTGGTTAATTGATGCTCAAAAGATGACCCATCTTCTCCTGCTTGGTCTTCAGGTAGAAATGGTCATGCTCGGTCGCCGGAATCTGGATCGGCACACGATCGATGATCTCGAGGCCGAAATCTTTGAGTTGATAGACCTTATCGGGATTGTTCGTGAGCAGGCGCATCGTCTTCACACCCAAGCTCCGTAGGATCTGCGCGCCGATGTAGTACTCGCGCATATCACCTTCGAAACCGAGCGCCAGATTCGCCTCGAGCGTATCCATACCCATATCCTGCAGCTCGTAGGCACGCAACTTATTCACCAAGCCGATCCCGCGGCCTTCTTGGCGCATGTAGAGCACCACGCCACGACCCTCTTCTTCCACCTGGCGCATGGCTTGAGCAAGCTGATCACCGCAATCGCAGCGCATCGAGCCGAACGCATCGCCGGTCAAGCACTCGGAATGAACGCGCACGAGCACGTCTTCCCCATTGCCGATATCGCCCTTCACCAACGCAACGTGATGCTCGCCGTTGAGCTCGTTCACGAACACCCGCGCACGGAAGTTGCCATATTTCGTGGGCATATTCGTATTGGCGATTTCGGTGACGTGGTTCTCGTTCTTCTTGCGATATTCCTGCAGCGCCTTGATGCTGATGAACTTCAGGTCGAACTTCTTCGCCAGCTCGATAAGCTCGGGCGTGCGCATCATCGTGCCATCATCGCGCATGATCTCACAGCAGAGGCCGCACTCTTGAAGGCCTGCCAGGCGCATGAGATCAACTGTCGCTTCCGTGTGGCCGTTGCGCTCAAGCACGCCGTTCGGCTTTGCCATGAGCGGAAACATATGCCCTGGCCTGCGAAAATCGGTCGGCTTCGCATCTTGGTCGACCACCTTGCGCGCCGTAAGACCGCGCTCTTCAGCGGAGATGCCCGTAGTGGTATCCACGTGGTCGATCGAGACCGTGAACGCCGTTTCGTGGTTGTCGGTGTTCTCGATGACCATCTGCGGGAACTGCAGCTTCTTGCAAAGATCGATGCTCATCGGCATGCAGATGAGGCCCTTGCCGTGCACCGCCATGAAGTTCACGTTTTCGGTGGTGGCGAACTCGGCCGCACAGATGAAATCGCCCTCGTTCTCACGATCTGGATCGTCGGTGCAGAGGACAACCTTACCTTGGCGCAGGTCTTCGAGTGCTTCTTCGATGGTGTTGAATTTGAACATGCTTGCTCCTTCTTATCTCAAACGAACGTACTAACGTATTCTTTAAAACCCATTCATCAGCAGAAAATCTTTGGTGATCCCTTGCGTGTGCTCGGGCGACGAACTGCTTGGCGGACCAAGGGAAAGCAGCCGGTCCACATACTTGCCGATCACATCGGTTTCCAGGTTGACCTCATCACCCACGCGTTTCTGCGCCAGATTCGTTTCGGCGCGCGTATGCGGAATCACTGAGACGCTGAATGTGTCATCTGTGAGGCGCGCCACCGTGAGGCTGGTACCGTCAATAGCGATCGAGCCTTTCAGGATCACATGGCGAAGGATGCTCTGATCAGCCGCGATGGTGAACCAGACCGCATTGTCGTCAGTCTCGATGCGCGTGATCTTGCCCACACCATCGATGTGGCCTGAAACGATATGACCGCCGAAACGTCCGTTGGCTGCCATGGCGCGCTCAACGTTCACCTTGCTGCCTGCATGGAGCGCACCCAGATCCGAGCGATCGAGTGTTTCATGCATGATGTCCGCATCGAAGGTATGCGCGGTGAACGCCGTAACGGTCAGGCAGACTCCATTCACTGCGATACTGTCGCCCAGGTGAACATCGTCCAAGATCTGCGGCGCTTCGACCGTGATGATGGCGCTGTGTGCGCCCTTGCGCAGGGCCTTCACCGTGCCCACCGCCTCGACTATTCCGGTAAACATTTCTGCACCTCGCATTCGAGAAGGATGTCTTGACCAAGTTGCGTGATCGTTAGCGTACTACACTGGATCGCGTTCGCTGGCGTTTCAACCCCCAACCCCTGAACAGGGCTTGGCGCACCTACGCCGCCGAAGATCTTCGGTGCGATATAAGCTTGCACACGGTCGACCAAACCTTGGGAAAAGAACGACCAAAGCAGCGTTGCACCACCCTCGACGATTACCGAATCGATTGCTTTCTCTTTGCCGAGATATGCCAGCAACGCAGTAAGATCGACACGATCGTGTTCGGTGGGTTGCATCGTCTCACACACCGGCGAAACGAACACCTCGCAGCCCGCCTCTTCAAGCGCTTTGATGCGCTTTTGCAGAGCTTGCGCCGCTACCGCGATCAGCGTGGGGGTCTCGTGCGCTGTTTGCACGAGCTTCGAAGTAAGCGGGGTGCACGCCGAAGAATCAACCACCACGCGCAAGGGGTTCTTCGTTTCTTTGTTAGGAATGCGGCTTGTAAGCTCAGGATCGTCCGCCAGCACCGTTCCGATACCAACCATGATCGCCGCACACCGATGGCGATCCTCATGAACCTTCGCACGCGCGGCCTCAGAGGTGATCCAGCGCGATGCGCCTGTTCTGGTCGCGATCTTGCCATCGAGCGTCATCGCATACTTAGCGATGACCAGCGGCAAGCCAGTTTGGATGTAATGGAAGAACACTTCGTTGATCGCGCGGCATTCGTCCAAAAGCACATCTTCAATGACCTCGATACCTGCCTCGCGCAGGACCTCGAAGCCCTTGCCTGCCACGAGCGGATTAGGATCAGGCGCACCCACCACCACGCGCGCGATGCCCGCCTCGATGACAGCTTCCGTGCAAGGCGGCGTCTTTCCCCAATGACAGCAGGGTTCGAGCGTCACGTAGATGGTCGCGCCACGTGGGTCTTCCGTGCAATGCGCCAGCGCCTCGCGTTCGGCATGAAGCTTACCATAGGCAGTGTGCCAGCCCTCACCAATGATGCGGCCATCCTTCACGATAACGGCTCCCACCTGAGGATTAGGGTTGGTCCAGCCAGCACCGCGCGCTGCAAGTTCGAGCGCACGCGCCATGTAACGTTCATGCTCGTTCGCGACCTGCGTATCTTCACTGGTCGCATTCGCCTGTTCGTGCTCGCCCATCAAAAACACCTCCTTATCTCAACAGCCTCTGATCTTTTCCTTGGCCACTAGTGGCCAAGCTCTTCAGAGCTGCTGGCACAAGAAGGTGTCGTACATGATCGCACGTCGCAAACTTGCAAGCATATATGCAGTTGCTGTCATGAAAAAGCCCTGAAACATAGCGTTCCAGGGCATATGACCACAACGATACAGCGATCGATCTTCTTCCATCCAGACTATACTGTCGGTTCCGGAATTTCACCGAATCAGCCTTGTTGGACTTGCGCCGAACAAGGGTCGCGGACTGTTACCGCCGGTCGGGAATTTCACCCTGCCCTGAAGATTTATTTTGTTTTGCTTTACCAAACTATAGCGAATACAGCGCGACCGTCAATACTTACCGCACGTTAACTCGTGTAACGCACAGAATCCACTCTTAAGATGACAAACGACCGGGTAGTTTGACACCAGCATCCTTTTCATCAATACCGATCGTTCAGAAAACCGAATAGTGCATGACCCCACAACTCCCTGATTTCTTATTATATTGACATGTCAATGAAGTAGGGGTATTCTGCAAAAGGATAAGTTGATAAGTCAATGAATAAGCAAAACGACACCACTCCCCGTCTCATACAAGAAAGCGAGAAGGCACACATGCTCACCATACCTTTTGTATTCTCGCGGGTTATTGCGCGCATATCGATGGACGAGAAGAATACACTCACAAGCACAATGAAGCAATATGGTGTGGGGGCCAGCGAATACCCCGTGCTTCTTGCTCTGTTAGCCGGAGAGAGGCAAGGGATCAAAGGTGTATCCCAGCTAGAAATATCTTGCGCTGTAGCTAGGGACCCAGCTCTCACTTCTCGTGCTGTAAGGCAGCTTGAGAGCAAAGGTCTCGTTAAGATAGAGCAAGACGAGAGCAGAAAATCCAGAAACTCCATCGTGCTGACAGACGAAGGAAAAAAGTTGCTAGAGTTGCCTATACCAAGACAGAAGATTGGAACAACAAAGCCTTGAATACACTCGAAGCTGACCAACGCAAGGTCCTCGAGGATGCTCTTGAGACCATCCTCGAGAAAATGCTGCCCATATCATAGTGTCCATAAGAACAGAGTAAGATAGGAGATCTCATGGAACCAAAAGAACAACTCGCCGAAGTAATGAAGAACACCTCCCTGATCGCGCTTGCAAGCTCGGTCGAAGATCTGCCCAATGTGCGCATCTTGGACATCTTCTTCGACGAAAAGCAAAACGTGGTCGTCTTCCCTACTTCAGCTCTCTCGCTCAAGGTTAAGGAATTCGAAGCAAACGACACCGTGGCTTTCACCACGATTCCTCAAGGCCCTGGACCGGTGGTTCGTGTGCAGAATGCCACCGTCTCGAAGAGCGATTGGTCGATCGATGAGATCAAAGACACGCTCATTGCACATCGTCCTGGCTTCGAGATGATGCTGAAAGGCTTCGGCGAAAATGTTGTGGTCTATGAGGTTTCCTTTACAAAAGCGCTCATCGCTGAAAAGGGTCAGAAGACCATCGTCGAGCTGTAAACCACAAACTTGCGCTTTTACCATAAAGCTAAAAGAGAGACTCGCGGTTAAGCGGGTCTCTCTTTTGTTTAAGATTGTAGCTCTGTATACGATCTAATTCATCTTTGGCGCTGGTACCTTGATATCCAAGCGATCATAGAGTCCTTGCCAATCAGAGCATAAAAGGCATACGGTGCTAGGTGATAAAAAAGAACGGCCCGCAAGATGCGGGCCGTTCTACACGATTCAGTATGTCGAACTGGCTGGTACCAGTCTTACTCGATCGGGCTGGTAAGGTCCTTCGAACCCTCAACACGACCCTCGAGATACTTCCAGTAGTTATCAACATCGTTCTGGATCTCTTCGAGGATGTGCTCGTTGCCGGGCTTGAAGAGGTGCTTGAAGCGACCCTGAGGCTTCAGGAATTCCGTGACCGGAATGAGGTTCTTCTCACGAACCGGAGTGAGCTTCCAAACGCCATTCTCGACCTCGAACAGTGGCCAGAACTTGGAGTTCACTGCCAAGCGGCAGATCTCAGCCGTGTCGCCCGAACCAATACGCCAACCGCGTGGACAGGGAGCGAGGATGTTCAGGAATGCCGGACCGTCAACCGCAATAGCCTTCTCAGCCTTGTTGACCAGATCGCGCCAATTGCCAACCGTTGCCTGAGCAACGTAAGGTACACCGTGAGCAGCGATGATAGAGGTGAGGTCCTTGCGAACCTGGGTCTTACCCTGCTCAACCTTGCCAACCTCAGAGGTGGTTGCCCATGCGCCCTTTGGCGTTGCAGAAGAACGCTGGATACCAGTGTTCATGTAGGCGCCATTGTCGTAGCAGACATACACAACATCCTGGCCGCGCTCCATCGCGCCGGACAGAGACTGAAGACCGATGTCGTACGTGCCGCCGTCGCCGCCGAACGCAACAAACTTAATCTTGCGATCAGCCGGGATCTTGCCCGCGCGCTGGAGGCCCTTGTAAGCAGCCTCGACACCAGAGATGGTAGCACCAGCATTCGCGAACGCATTGTGAATGAACGGAACGTTCCATGCGTTATCAGGGAAGATGGTGGTAGAAACTTCCAAACAACCCGTAGCGCTTGCGCATACTACGTCGTAATCGTTAGAGCCCATGAGCACCTGGCGAACCGCCATGGATGCGCCGCAACCGCCGCAAAGACGATGACCTGGAGCCAACTCATCGGGGCGAGCAGATAATTCTTTGATATTAGCCATTTTGTGCCCCTTTCTTATTCTTCGACACCCAGGTAGGTAAGCGAGCTGTTGCCGCCCTGCTCAAGCTCGGTATAAACCTGCTTGATCTGGTCGAGCGTGATGTCAGCACCGCCAAGACCTGCGATGTAATCAGAAACTGGAATGTTCAAGCCTGCACGATAGAGCGCGTTGCGCACCTCAAGTGCAAGCGGAGCAGACGGCGAACCGAAGGAATCGCTACGGTCGATGACCGCGATACCCTTTGCGTTCTTGCATGCTTCTGCGATCTGCTTCTCGGGGAACGGACGGAAGACGCGCGGACGAACAACGCCGACCTTCTTGCCTTCTTCGCGAAGCTTGCGTGCCTCGAAGCGAACGTTACCCGCATTGGAGCCCAGGCAAACCACGATGTAGTCTGCATCTTCGCAGCCCCAAGCATCAACGAGATCGAACGGACGACCCGTGATCTCTGCCCACTCCTTGCCATGCTTTTCGATGATGTCGATCGAATTGGTGATGACATTGCGTTCGATGCGCTTCATCTTCATGTAATCAGGACCGAGCGTAGCGAACATGCCATGACCGACCGGATGCTCGGTGTCGAGCAGCGGATAGAGCGGCTTGTATTCACCCACGAACTTCTCGACCGTTTCGTCGTCTTCCATCACGCACACGTCCATGGCGTGGGTGGTAACGAAGCCATCGAGCGAGGTGATGACCGGAAGCAGCACGTTAGGATCTTCAGCAACGCGGAATGCGATTACCGTGTTGTCGTATGCTTCCTGAGCGGTCTCAGCGAAGAACATGATCCAGCCTGCATCGCGAGCACCCATAACGTCGGAATGATCGCCATGGATGTTGATAGGAGCAGAGATGGCGCGGTTCGCGTTAGCCATGACGATAGGGCAACGCATACCGGAAGCGATGTGGAGTTCCTCCCACATGTAGGCCAGACCCTGAGAGCTGGTTGCGGTTGCAACACGTGCACCTGCAGCAGAAGCGCCGATGCAAGCAGAAAGTGCTGAATGCTCAGATTCGACCGGAACATATTCAGTGTGAACGCGGCCATCTGCTACGAATTTATCGTACGTTTCGACGATGGTGGTCTGAGGAGTAATAGGATAGGCTGCCATAACATCTGGCTTTGCCTGGCGGATAGCCTCAGCGACCATCTGATTGCCGGTAGCGGAGAATGGTTTCTTTTCAGCCATGGTTTACTCCCCTTCCTTCTCTTGAGCCTGAGCTTCTGCCTCAGAGATGAGCGTGAGCGCATCGAACTTGCATTCGTTCACGCAAACGCCGCAGCCCTTGCAGTGGAACAGGTCGATGCCGGTCATTTCGCCATCTTTGACTTCGATGGATGAATCTGGGCAGTAGACCCAGCAGAGCATGCAGTTGGTGCAAGCCTCGCTATCCCAGATCGGACGCATGGAGCGCCAGCCACCGGTGTAGCAGTTGACCGAAGTGCCAGGGTTCGGGCAGACATAGCCTTCGGGATAATCAGAGAGCTTCCAGTTATCGAAGCCGTCGTAGTCGAATCCAGCGGTGCCGCTGTAAGAGATCTGCTCTGCCATTATTCCTGCACCTCCTCATATGCGCGATCGGCGGACTCGAGGTTCGCGTCGATCATCTCTTGGCTGAATTTCTTGCCGAACGTGATGACGAGACGCTCTTTCACGAGGTCGATCGGGAACAAGCCAGCAACCTTAGCGAGCGCGCCAACGATAGGAGTGTTCGGCATGTCCTTCTTGATGGTTGCCAGTGCGATGCCGGTTGCATCGACGGTAGCAACACGCATGGAAGCAGGAGCGTTCACTGCAGCGCGCGCTTCTGCGGGGGTCATGGTAGTGTTGAAGATGATGATGCCGTCTTCAGGCATACCTTCCGTTACATTGGTCGAAGCGAGCAACGTATCGTCCAAGACGATGACGATGTCCGGGTTCAAGATGTTGTTGTGGACTTCAATGGGCTCGCTCGACACGCGGGTGTAAGCCTTCAGGGGTGCACCCGTACGCTCAGGACCATACTCAGGCATTGCCTGGATGAAGTTGCCCTGCAACATTGCCGTATCTGCAACGAGCTTCGCTGCCGTTACCGCGCCTTGACCAGCGCGTGCATGCCAGCGAATTTCGGTCAGCTGTGACATACCTCTCCTCTCAACTTAGGCTGCGCTAAAAATGCGCTTTTTCATTGTAGCAACGAACCCCCAGACCGAAGGGTTCGTTCTTGGCATAACCGCATCAATTCGGTAAAAGGGGTGAGTGCGCGTGCAAGGCAAATGAATTGACGGTCTATCCATTGAACAGACACTAAACGAACAAAAAGAACGGATGGGAGCGGAAGGTCTTTCCTGCTGCGCGTTCGCACTTCAGCGGCGGAGCGGCGCGCGTGGACTAGCTCCAGAAGACGACCATCTCAACGAGGTTCTGGTAGGCCCACGGGTAGGCCTCAGAAAGCCACCCGGTTTCGGGAACGAAGCACATGAGCATGGAGTAAAAAAGGCTGATCGCCACCAGTGCCATGAGCACGTGCTGGCAAACCTTATAGGTGGCAGAACGATGGTCGATCGCCTCGTTCGCTATGAAGCAGAGCAGTACCACCGCCGCCAGGAACAGGAACGTGAAATCAGCATAGTAGCGCTGCAGGATGCCCGCCATCTGCGCATCGAGCAAGGCGACCACGAACCCAGCAACGATCATGAGAAGGATCACGCCCGCAACGGTTCGCGTCTCGTGTTGACGAATGCGGAAGCTCAACAGGCGCTTCGAGAAGAAGAGCACCCACAGGACCGGCAAGCACATAAAGATGCCGCCGAACGTGACCTCTTTCACCGTCTGGCCGATATAGGTGGTATCGAAGGGCGTAGGCAGCAGCCACGGGAAGGTAGCATCGGTGGAGGGGGTTTGCAGGAAGTAGGCGAAGAGCGCCGGGAAGAAGCGCCCGAACACCGTGCCACGCTGCGTCATATCGTTGAGCGTGAGGTTGTAGTTCGCGCCGAAATTCGTAGGAGAGCCGAAGCGTGCGTAATTGTACGCCATGACGCCGAGCGCAACGATCATGTAAGGCAAGACCAGGCAAGCGAACTCACGCATGCCCTTTCGTGTGGTGATATAGCGCGAAGTGATGAACTTGCGCCAGAACAGCGGGAAGGCCAGAAGCGAAAAGACGAGGAATTGCGGGCGGCACGCGACCACGAGCGCCATGCACAGCGAGCCTACCAAGTACCACTTCCCTGCCCGCTTACTTGTTCTCCCGCGCATCCAGAAGTAAAGGCCCCACACCACAAGCGCTAGCGCCATGATGATCGGCAGCGAATAGAACGTGGGGAACTTCGCGAGGTAGAGCATGCCCGAGCAGAAGATGAGCGGGATCTGCAAGAGCAGGAACAGGCCAAGGCTCACTCGTTTGAAGTGGAAGCGCGCGAAGCGATGGAGCAGTGCCGTGCAGCCGGCGATGAAGAGGATGCAGCATATGAGCACCCCGATCGCGGTCGGGAAGTTCGCGCCCGTTATCAGATAGAACGGCAGGTAGAAGATGAGCACGGGCAGCACGCCGAAGTAGACGTAGTAGTGGCCATCGTAATAGGCCACGTCGAAGAGCGGTTCTTCGCCGGTAGCCTTCTGAAATTCATCGCGCGCGCTCTTGTCGTAGGGGTTGTCCATCTTGACGAGCCATTCGGGCGGCTCTTCTTCCAAATAGAGCTCGCCCCGCATCATGGATTTCGCAAGCTCTGCGTATTGCTGCGCGTTGTCGCCACCCACCTCGAAGAATGTGACAGGCGATTTGCCGTCCCACGATCCTGAGTTGTAGCTTGAGGTTGCCACGCCCACCAGGTTCGAGCCCATGAGGATGAAGCTCGAAACGAGCGCGATTTCCACGAGCATCGTAGCGATGATACCCGCCTTCGCCTTGCGTTCATGCTTGACGATGAAGATGCGATAGATGGCAGATTTCGGGCGGAAACAATAGATAAGGAGGAGAACGCCGAGCACCAGCATGAAGCGCAGGTTGTTGAAGAAGAACGGCTCAGGCGCGTTGATCGTGAGCGACTTGAGCACCAACGGATAGAGCGTTTCGCTATCGCCGAAATCTATGCGCAGGTCATCGACGTAGCCGGTTGTCTCAAGATAGATGTACTGGCTTTGCCAGTTGTTCGTGCTCACGTCTACGAGCGGGATGCCCGCCGTGAATTCAGTGTCGTAGAAATACGACTCATGCGCCGAATCCGTGAAGTTGATCTGTATCGGAACCACTTGAGCGGGCTGCGCTTGGTCGAATTCGATGTGGATGTTCTTGACCTCTTTATTGAGATCGTGGATCTCGAAAAGGTGATTCGCCGCCGTTATGCGATACGATTCGCCCTTTGTCTCGGTGAAGGTGAGCTCATCGTCGAGCGAGATCGTCTCGTATCCGCTTGAGCGATAATGATTGATGTTGAAGAGGAATACTTCAAGAAACAGCGCGATCAGCACGATAACGAGCACATTGCGCGCAAGCTTCAGGCCTTTGCTGACCTGCTCGCGATGACGGTTTATGTGGTATTCAAAATCCATTGAGATTCATTGTAAAAGAACCCCTGCAGAAACAAAAGCGCGAGCGCTTTGATAGGTGCGCTCGGTGCGCTGGCCTTCATTTGCCTGATTTTTCGCAACCACCTGACCAATGGATGTGATCAATGCAAGAAAGAGCCGCTTCAGAGATCAGCATAGCGCAAGACAATGCCCCAGCCACAGCAACGCAATCAGGATCACCGTGCTCGCTAACACGTAGGACACATTCCAGTTCAAGGCTAATTTGAAGGGCGAACGTTCGACCAGTTGCGATACGGCAATGGTGTTCGCCGAAGTCGGGCACACCGCATTGCCGAGCGCCCAGCCCATAGCAAGGAGCAGCGCCAAGTACACGGGGCTAACCCCTAGCTGAGCAGCGCTCAGGGAACCGCCGATAACCGTAGTGTAGACAAGCGGGTGTACGCCAAAAGCTGAGCAGACCAACGCGAGCGCCATGACGAGGATGGTCACCGCAAGCACCCCTTCGTTCGTAACCTGCAGCAGAGCCGTCACCGCCATCTCTCCGACACCCGAATAGCTGATTCCCGAAGCCAGTACACCAGCTGCTGTGAAGAGGATCATCTGACCTTTCACATTGGGCAGTTTGACCGCAACGTACTCCTCTTTCACCTTTTGCTTGAACAGCACCGTGCGCTTGATAGCCGCCATCCAGATGATCGGAATGAGGATCGACATCAAGGCGACCGCCACGATGATCGAGATACCGAGGCACTGCCCGACCAGCATGACAGCAACGATATAGAGCACGGAGAAGAGGACCAGCTCGGCGATCTTCTTGTGATCGAGCGCGCCTGCGCCTGGCCGAGATAATCCAGCGCCCTTCCCCTTATCTGACGAACGAGAGGAGCCAGTTTCGAGATCGGTATCGACAGGATCGACGTTGCCCTCATTTGAAGAATCCTGCGCGCGGGAACGCCCAACGATGAAACGCTCACGGAGGGTTGTCATGATCCAGCCGATGAAGCCCGCCACGATCGCGAAGAGCAGGCCAAATGGCAGCACTGAGAGCCAGTCGGCGCCCGTAAGCTGCAGCGAGAGCGCGATGGTGGCGGTGGTGGGCGCCCAGAAAAGACACGTGATGAACCCGCGGCTGAGTGCGGTCGCAAGCACGCGGGCATTACCAGCGAAGCGGCTCGAACGAGCAACTTCGCAGGTGAGCGGCACAGAAGCGATGCTCACGAGCACCCCGAGAAACGCGGTCATCACGCTCACAAGACCATAGAAGCGGCTCTCGCTATTCCCAAAGCGCTCGAATAGAGCCTCAAGCGATTCGTTGTAACCGCCGTAGCGCACCGGCAAGCTGATGAGCGGAACCATGATGAACATCGCTAGCAGGTAGCCATTCTCCAAGAGCGCTTTTTCCCAAACATCGAGCGGAGCTTGCGCGTAAATGAGCAGGGATGCACCAACGAAGAGGAGGACCGCAGCGATCATGCGCGTCGATCCCTTCGTGGCGATGAAGCTCAAGATCACCGCGAGAACGAGCATGATGGTATTGATCAGCGCAAGGAGAGGCTGCGCAAGAAAGACATTGGCGATATAGCCGATACCGAAGCAAAACGTCAGCACACTGCGCAGCGTTTGCAAGCGATCTTCGATTTGGTTATGTTGAGAGAGAAAATGCTTCATAACAATACAAGCCCTCGAAGCAGGTGAAAGGTCATTCCGATCTCACGATCGCGGAATGGATCACTGCTTCGAAGGCTCTTTTACTTTTAGGGACGTGACCCTTATATATTTACCGTAGGCTTACAGATCGAGCGCCTTCTGGACATCAGCAAAGACAACTTCAGGATCTTGATCGCCATTGATCTCGATGAGCAAGCCACAACCGCGATAATAATCGATAAGTGGGGCCGTGGAGCTCTCATAAACATCAAGACGATTGCGTACGGTAGCTTCATTATCATCGTCGCGCTGATACATTTCGCCGCCGCACTTCGGGCAGACCTTATCAGCTTCCGTGCCGATGTAGCCACAGTCGCGGCAAACGCGACGTGAGGTCAAACGGCCGATGATAACTTCTTTATCAACATCGACGAGCAACGCTGCATCGAGCGGACGCTCGAGTTCAGCAAGCTCAGTTGAAAGTGCAACTGCCTGAGCAGAGGTGCGCGGGAAGCCATCGAGAATGAAACCAGCTTTGGTGTCATCATCCTTCAAGCGCTCTTTCACGAGACCGATCACGAGCTCATCAGGAACGAGGTCGCCTGCGTCCATGTATTTCTTTGCTTCGATTCCGAGCGGTGTTTGGTTCTTCACCGCTGCGCGGAGGATGTCGCCAGTGGAAATGTGGGCAAAACCATACTTTTCCACGAGCTTGGCGGCCTGCGTACCTTTACCAGCACCAGGAGCGCCTAACAAAACGATATTCATTATCTAATCCTTTCAATCGTTTTATCCCCAAACCCTTTATAAAAGCACCCTTCTCCAGCGCTTCATAGAATGACTGAAGAAGGGTTTGTACCTGTGATGAACTCTCTTAGGAGATCACGCCAGTTTATTTGAAGAAGCCATCGTAGTTGTACATCTTCAACTGCGATTCGATCTTGCTCATGGTATCGAGCGCAACGCCGATCATGATGAGGATCGAAGTACCACCGAACGCCTGAATGAGCGTGTTGTTGGTGAAGTAGAAGAAGATCGAAGGCACAACTGCGATGATTGCGATGAAGATCGCGCCTGGCAGCGTAACGCGACGCAAGACATTCTTGATGTATTGCACCGTATTAGCACCTGGACGAATACCGGGGATGAATCCGCCTTGCTTCTGGAGATTTTCTGCCGTGTCATTCGGATTGAACACGATAGACGTGTAGAAGTATGCGAAGAACACGATAAGAAGCGCGGTCATGATCCAGTTGACCGGACCTGCCGAGATGGCATTAGCGACCACGTTGAGCCG
>UMLB01025329.1_pt1 | contig 21856 bp, 18 predicted proteins | sample 1966481 | NCBI WGS metagenome assembly UMLB01 (sample SAMEA4836192, study PRJEB28245) | human gut metagenome | biome: gut microbiome; material: fecal sample | place: Denmark | collected 2008 | reverse complement strand
CGTGCTCCTAGGTATCGTGGGATTCATCTTGGTGAATGGCATCCCGCATCTTTCGCCAACGCTTTTCGAATGGAGCTACACCTCTGAAAATGTCTCGTTGATGCCGGCGCTCATAAGCACGCTCTATATGGCTTTGCTCGCGCTTCTGATCGCAGTGCCCATTGGGGTCTCATCGGCGATCTATCTGGTGGAATACGCAAAACCAGGAAGTCGGTTCGTGCGCGCGGTGCGCGTTACTACCGAAACGCTGCAGGGTATTCCCTCCATCATCTACGGATTGTTCGGCATGCTGTTCTTCACCACGGTGCTCGGCTGGGGGCTTTCTTTGCTCTCGGGCGCGTGCACGCTCGCCATCATGGTCCTGCCAGTGGTCATGCGTACCGCCGAAGAAGCGCTGATCGCGGTGCCTGCTTCCTATCGAGCGGGTGGGTTTGCGCTGGGCGCGGGGTATCTCCGCACGATTTTTCGGTGCGTGCTGCCGAGCGCTCTTCCAGGAATCGTAGGCGGCGTTCTGCTGGCGCTTGGGCGCTGCGTTGGTGAGGTAGCAGCCCTGCTCTTCACGGCGGGGACCATCGCGCAGATTCCCGATTTTGGTGGTCAGGGCATCTTCGCGCTCTTCGATTCCTGTCGAACGCTAGCGGTCCACATGTATGTGCTCGCCTCCGAAGGGCTGCATATCGATGAGACCTACGCCACTGCTGTTGTGCTGCTGGTGCTGGTCACGCTCTTGAACGTGATCGCCAATGTGGCAGAGAAGCGCTTGCGCGTGAAGTGATAGCTAAAGAGCGAAACGGCTGCCTTTGCTGCTGCTGTTTCGCTGAGTCGTATGAAAGAGAGAAACGTATGAACCTATCGATCGATCGAGCATCCTCTGAACAGCGTTCGGAGTTCGCTTGCGAAAATGCCTTCCAGCAGCCGTTGGGTGATCGTGAGCGAGCGCCTGAACGATATGAGGTAGATGAGCAGGTCAAGATGGAAGTTCGTGATCTGGATCTTCATTATGGCGATTTCCATGCGCTCAAGAATGTCTCGCTCAGCTTTCCAAAGAACCAGGTGACCGCACTCATCGGTCCCTCGGGTTGCGGCAAGTCGACGCTCCTGAAGACGCTCAATCGTATGAACGATCTTGTTGAAGGGTGCCGCATCGATGGATTGGTGGCGCTTGACGAGCAAGATGCCTATCGGGATATCGCAGTAACGGACCTGAGGCGTCGAGTGGGCATGGTCTTCCAGCAGCCGAATCCTTTTCCCATGAGCATCTATGACAACATCGCGTTCGGACCGCGCACGCATGGCATCAAGCGGCGCGATGAACTTGACGAGATCGTCGAGCAGTCGTTGCGCGATGCGGCGCTGTGGGAAGAGGTGAAGGATCGTCTCAAGAAGAGTGCGCTTGGTCTTTCGGGAGGTCAACAACAGCGTTTGTGCATCGCTCGCGCGCTTGCGGTACGTCCCGAGGTGCTCTTGATGGATGAGTCCACCAGTGCGCTCGACCCTATTTCCACTGCGAAGATCGAAGAGTTGGTCGACACCTTGAAGGAACGCTACACCGTGGTCATGGTGACGCACAACATGCTGCAGGCGCTGCGCGTTTCGGATAAGACGGCATTCTTCTTGTTGGGTGAGATGGTGGAAGTGGGGGATACCCAGATGATCTTCACCGAACCGCACGATCAGCGTACTGCTGATTACGTGGCGGGGCGCTTTGGTTAACGCGAGATCATGCTAGCTCCTGGCCAGGAGGCATGAAGCCGGCAGCGTTACGAGCAGGGAACAAGATGGGGTAGAGAAAGCTTTACAAAAACTTGACACGCCTCTTGGGTGCGCACTCACGCTCCGATGCTAGAATCAAGGGCATGATCTACTATGTTGAAGATGATGCCAATATTCGTGATCTGGCCGTCTATACGCTTTCGCAAGCGGGCTTCGAAACACGCGGCTTTCCTGATGCGGAACCCTTTTTCGCTGCCTGCGAACAGCAACTCCCCGATGTGATCCTGCTCGATATCATGTTGCCGGGTATAGACGGGCTCGAGATACTGCGTCGCTTGCGCAGCCACGAGGCAACCCAGCACCTTCCCATCATGATGCTCACCGCAAAAGGGTCCGAGATCGATAAGGTGCAAGGGCTCGAGTTAGGTGCTGATGATTATTTGGCAAAGCCGTTCGGCATGATGGAGCTGGTAGCTCGTGTTCGCGCTCTGTATCGTCGCGCGCAGGCGCCAACGGCGGCAACGAAGACCCCGAACGAGCTTCATTGCAACGGCATCGACCTTGATATGGACGCGCATACGTGCACGGTGCAAGGGGAACCCGTGAAGCTCACGGTAAAGGAATTCGATCTTCTTCGGATGCTGATCGCGCATGTGGGGCATGCCTTGAGTCGCGCGCAGCTCTTCGAGACGGTATGGGGTGAATCTTTCGTAGGGCATTCCCGAACGGTCGATGTGCATGTTCAGACCTTGCGTCAAAAGCTCGACCGAGCATGCTTAGGTGTTGGTAAGAACATCGAGACCGTGCACGGCATCGGTTACCGCATGCGTGCATGATGCATCGAGCGAGATGCTGTTCAAGAACGATCGCGCGAAGGAAACTCCGTGCATGGCATTAGGCAGGGTAAAGGGGTCAAGAGTGTGATCGGTGTTCAGGGTACGCATAAGAAAAGGCTTTCGACCACGATCTTCGTGACCGTGCTCTCTTTCTCTATCTTGGTAGTGGCCGTGGTCGCACTTGCGATGGGTGTGCTCGTCCACGCTTCCTATGAGAAGGACGCGGAAGACAAGATCCTTGGTGCTGCGCGCGAGACCGCGAGCCAGCTTGATAGCATGAGCACTCTTGAGCAGGTAGTCGTCTTGCGCGATCAACTGGGCAAGACCGTCCGTTATACGCTCATCTCGCCATCGGGCGATGTCCTCTACGATAGCACTGCGCCCGATCAGAACAGCGCATCTTCGATCGGGAACCACGCCGATCGTCCTGAGGTGCAGAGCGCTCTTGTAACTGGCGCAGGCATGGTTACGCGCTATTCTGAAACGCTCAAGAACGATACGATCTATGCGGCGGTGCGCCTTGATTCGGGCGATGTGTTGCGCTTGAGCGAGACGCGAGAATCGTTATTTTCATTCATGCATTCTCTGATCATTCCGCTCGTGATCATCTTGATCGTGGTCGTTATCATGGTGGTGTTCTTCTCACGGTTGCTGACGCGCCGCATCATGGCACCCCTCAACGGGTTCGATGCCGATGAAGGACTGGGGCATACGAGCTATCTTGAGATGGACCCTCTGCTCGGTCGCATCGAACAACAGCAGCAACAGCTTCGTGAGCAAAATCGCGAATTGATGCGTGCAGAGGATATGCGCCGTGCGTTCTCGGCAAATGTTTCGCATGAGATGAAGACTCCTTTGCAGGTGATAGCGGGGTATTCCGAGCTCCTTTCGACCGGAATGGTGCCCGCTGAGGACACGGTCAAATTCGCGGGCATCATCCATGAGGAGTCGCAGCATATGTACGCTCTGATCGATGATGTGCTTGCCTTGTCGCGATTGGACGAGCCCGTTTCTCCTGATGGGCTTTCAGATAGCATCGATCTGCGTGCTCTGGCTGAAAACGTGGCTGAACGCCTGCGTCCGCTTGCTGAGAAGTATGAGGTCTCATTGCGCGTGGATGGGCAGCACGTTCTCATCGATGGCAATGAGCCGTTGATGGAGCAGGTCATGACCAATCTGGTGAGCAATGCCATTCGCTACAATAGGCCTGGTGGTGAAGTGGTGGTCGTGGTCGATACCGAACGTGCGCCTGATGTTCTTGAGCGGTGCGACAAGGAAGCAGGTGTAGACGAGATGCGTTTCGGTCCGCGTTCGCATGGTGCCCATCCGATCGACTTCATGCAGGCAATCGTGCGGATCATGGATACGGGCGTTGGCATTTCTCCTGACGAACAGCAGAAGATCTTCGAACGTTTCTACCGAGTTGATAAGAGTCGCTCCAAAGAAACGGGCGGTACCGGTTTGGGGCTTGCGATCGTGAAGCACGCGGTCGAGCATCACAATGGCAGCATCGAGGTTGAGAGCGAGCTGGGAAAAGGGTCGGTCTTCTCTGTCCGATTCCCCCTGAAACGCTAAGCCTGAGAAAAAGAAAAGGTCAGCACCAAAAACTGATGCTGACCTGGTATACATGGTGGACGCTACTGGGTTTGAACCAGCGACCCCCGCCGTGTGAAGGCGATGCTCTCCCGCTGAGCTAAGCGTCCGTGTGAGTTCTTATTCTAGCATGCTAATAGGATTCTTCAAGAAATTTCGGTGGAAGCTTGTGCGTAGGATCGAGCGCGTCGATCGCAGCGCTAATGGGCTGCAAGCTGGGTGCAACGAATACCTTCGACGTGGAAAGCCCTAGCAAGCGTCCCTTCTCATCGGTCATCTCGGCTTCACAGATGCAGATTGAGCTCCCGCGTTTCACCACACGTCCTTCGCAGTGGACATGCATGCCTTCTTGCACGGCGCGTGTGAGGTTCGCATTCTGGTCGAGCGTGATGAAGCCAGCGTTCTCGGGCATTTCTGCATAGAGCGCCCAATAGGCTGCGGTGTCCATGATGGACTCGTAGACACCGCCATGCATGCCGCCGAAGCAGTTCATGTGCTTGCGTTCGATATCGGCTTCAACGATGCAACGTCCTTCCTCAAGTGAGAGGATGTCGATGTTCAAAAGTCGGAAATAAGGACCTTGATTGATGAGTTTGAGCACTTCTTCAATGTGTTCAGGATTGAGTTTCATGAATACCTCTTCTGTAAAAGATCGCATCTCTGGGCATCATTATAAAGGAGCTGCATGGTTCAGCGCTGTTCACGAACGATGAAGATTCCTTTGGGCGATGGCCAGATCGCGTTCGTCGCAGCAAAGGAAGTGTTCATCTTGTTAACGGTTTTTGAACTATTGGGTGATTTAGGGGCATCGTGATCGAATCTTTGCGCTGGCTGGACTATCCTAGTAACGTAAAAACCCAGATGAACAAAAATAGAAAGTAAAAGAGCTCGTAGGCGATGCTCGCGAAAAACCATGACGAACGATCACAACAAGCTTAACGTGAATATCAACGATGTTGCGCTCATCTTCGAGGGCGGCGGCATGCGCGCGAGCTATACTGCTGGCGCAGTGGTCACGCTGCTCGAAAACGATCTCAACTTCGGTGATGTCTATGGCATTTCAGCGGGTTCGAGCCATACTGTCAATTACGTCTCGCGCGATACGGTACGCACAAAGATGTCCTTCGTCGATCTGGTGGACGACCCTGAATTCGGAGGCTTGAAAACGTTCGTTCAGGGCAAAGGTTTCTTCAATGCGCATCATCTTTACGAAGGAGTTGCAGAAGACCCTGACAAATACGATTCGCGTTTCCACTTCGATTGGGATACCTTTTGTGCGAACCCTGCGAACGTTCACATTGAAGCGCTCGAGCGTGATACTGGCGAGACGGTCCTTTGGACCAAGAGCGACATGCAAAGCGCACATGAGATGATGCTGCGCGTTCGTGCAAGCTCTACCATGCCTATCTTCATGCCGCCTACGGTGGTCGAAGGGCATACCTATATGGATGGCGGTATCGGGTCGAGCTGGGGCATTCCGCTCGAAGCGGCGAAGCGCGATGGGTATGAACGCTTCTTCATCGTGCGAACGCAGGAGAAGGGGTATCGTAAATCTCCTATTGGGGGAGCGGGGCAGTTGCTGTTCAGAAGCGCATTCCGTAAGTACCCAGCTGTTTGGCAGAAGACGATCGAGCGTCCGCAGCGCTACAACGAACTTTGCGAAGAGATCGAACGTCTTGAAAGATCGGGAGCTGCATACGTTTTCTATCCCGACCAGATGACGCTCAGCAACCGCACGACCGATCTCGACCAGCTGCAAGCCGCTTATGATGCAGGTTATGCGCAGGCACAGCGCGAACTCGATGCTTGGCAGAAGTGGTTATCATGGCGGCCTTAAGTTCTTTTAAGCTTCATGAAGCCGATGAGTTTCGCTATTTCACGCCAAAGACGTGGTTCTTCTGGCGCGGCGTGATCATCAACTTCTGTGTCTTTTGCCTGGTGGGCCACTGGCTCGAGATTCCCTATTGCATGTTCATGGACTGGGCTTTTCATGTGGTGGCCGATGATTACGATGTGTGGACCGATCCGCTCTGGGTTCCTTATTGGGTATACGGGCTTGGGACCGTCTTCATCACGCTCACGCTATTGCCACTGAAGATCCATATACTCGAACAGCGAAAGACCATGTGGGGTGCTGTGCTCCAGTTCTTCGTGATCGCAGTGGTCATCTGCGCTCTGCTCGAGCTCGTGATCGGGCTTTTGATCAACCAGCCCGATGCAACGGGACATTATCCCTTCTGGGATAATTCGGCGCTACCCTTGAATATCTTCGGGCAAGCGTGGCTTGTGAACGATATCATCCTCGGGATCATCGCGGCTCTGTACGTGTTCGTTATCTTCCCCTTCACTCAGCGCGCGCTTTCGCTGCTTAAGCCGAGCACGTGCGACCTTATCTTCCTCTTCGTCCTCATCTTCTTCGGAGCGGTGTGCGTATTCTCTTATGCTGTGCCGCACTTCCCTATGCTCTACGATGCCCTGATGAGCCTCAATTTCCCCTGGCAGTCCTGATCGAGTTGTGCGCTGTGCTATTGCCCTTGCGCGATCAGGTTGCTCGCATGAAAGGTCGTGCTGTTGCCCTTGTGTGATCAGGGCGATCGCGTGAAAGGCTGCGCTCGTTAGGGGCTATCGCGGCAGGCGGATCGTGAAGGTGGTCAGCCCATTGCTGCTTTCTGCGCCGATGGTCCCGCCGTGCGCTTCAACGATCTCACGTGCGATGGCAAGGCCGAGGCCAGCGTTCGCACTTTGTCCACGCGATCTGTCTTCACGATAGAAACGCTCGAAGATGGCCTCAAGATGGGCGGGGGATATCTCGCGTCCTTGGTTGGTGGTCGCGAGTACGATCTCATCGTCTGTCACGACCGCGCTCAAGACCACTTCGCTCTCAGGGTCCGCATAAGAGATCGCATTCTTCACCACATTGCCTAGGGCACGTGCCATCTTAGAGGAGTCGATAAATGCCTGCTTATTCTCGGGTGCGATGGTGGTGATCGAGATGTCGCGGTCTTTTGCGGCGATCCCGAATTCATCGGCCACTTGATCGAGGAAGAGCGCGACATCGACATTTTCGCGTTCCAGCAGGATAGCATTCAGATTGTAGCGAGTGATCTCGAAGAATTCTTCAACGAGCGATTCGAGCCGTTCGGCTTTAGAGAGCGCGATGCCGGCGAATTCGGCGCGCTTCTCACGTGGCAGATCGGGTGATTCAGCGAGCAGGCTCAAATAGCCCACCACAGAGGTGAGGGGCGTGCGAATATCGTGCGCGAGATAGGCTACGAGCTCATTTTTGCGTTGCTCTGCCATCACGGCAGCTTGTTCGTGGTCGCGGATCTTCTTTTGCAGAAGCTCGATCTGTTGCGAAGAAATCATGAGTTCTTCGGGTAGGACGATCCTTCCGCCTTCGATCAGGCGTGGATCAGCAAGTGCATTCGAAAGCTTGTTGAAATAGCGGAGCGATCGGTTGAGCGTGCGAATGATTATCGCGATGATGCCGATCGCATAGATCACGATCGCGACGGGTATCTTCAAAGAGCGCAGGGTGTTGTAGAGGCTTATGTCGCGCATCGCAAGGCGCCCGTCTGCGGCAACCATCAGCTGAACGTTCTGTGGGCCGATCTGGGAGGCAAGGTCATCGTAGCGCGCCATGAAATCTTCATCGGCGAACCCGAGGGCAGCCCAAGGGTCCTTAGTGACCTCACTGGTGTCTTCATTGTCGTTCGTTTCTACAACGGTGTTCTTCTCGGCATCCAGCAGGGATCTTTCAGCTGGCAATGAGCTGTATACCCAGGTTGATGTTGCGTCTGCAACACGCTCACCGATGCTGTCGGAGAGGGAGAATTCGAAGAGCACGCAGAGCAGGGAAAAACATGCTGACCAGGCAAGGAGTAGCAGGATCATCCTGCCGAGCAAGCGGCTGCGCAAGATGCGTGTCTGTTCGCCGGTTTGCTTGGTTGCCTGCGCTCTTGCATGCCAAGCCGAGCCGCGTTTCGTCTGTTGGTCATCCGAATGGGCAGCAGTTTCGTTGCCTTCTTCAGCCTGCGAATCATACGAGACTTTCTTGGTTGGCAGGAATTTCGATCTAATGTTCATCGCTGATCGCTTTCGCCTACTGCTCGGTGTGGCCTGCGCCTGAATCGTCGTCGATCCTATAGCCTACGCCAAAGACGGTCTCGATGAATGCTTGCGAAGAATCGATCTCGGAGAGCTTCTTCCTTAACCTGCGGATATGCACCATGATCGTATTGGCATCGCTCAAGCGGTATTGTTCTTGCCAGACCTGTTCGAAGATGTCTTGTGGAGATACGGGACAGCCGGCGTTTCGCACCAGCAGCGTTAGAATGTCGAATTCTTTGGGCGTGAGGTTAAGGTCGAGTGCGTGCAAGGTCGCACTGTGAGCGCGCAGGTCGATGACGATATCGGCTGCTTCGAGCATCGTCTCGTTTGTGGGCAAAGCGGTGTTTCTGCGCAGGCGTGCGCGCACGCGGGCGGTCAGCTCGCGGGGCTTGAAGGGCTTGGTTATGTAATCATCCGCGCCAAGCGCAAAGCCGATCACCGTGTCTGCCTCTTCATCTTTGGCCGAAAGGAAGATGATCGGCACATCCGAGAACTGGCGAATCCTTCGGCATGCTTCAAGGCCGTCCATCTCGGGCATCATGATATCAAGGATGAGCAGGTCGAAATCGCTGTGTTCAACAGCTTCGACTGCTTCGATACCATTATGCGCTTCTGCGATTTCGAAGCCTTCTGGTTCGAGTATCGCGCGTATGAGTCCCAAGATCGCGGGATCATCGTCGGTTATCAAGAGCCGCGCCATGAAAAGCCTCGTTTCATCATTTCGGATATTCACCATTTTACTGGGCAGAGTGCTTTCTGTCTGTCTTGGAAGTTTCTTCAATGAGAAATGTAAGAGAAAGTTAAGGCATTGCTATGGGAAATGTAAGAGCCACTTAAGCGACGATTCCAGTATGGAAAAGCCAGCGAAAACGAGGTGGGAGATGCAGCAGGGTCGTTCCGAAAGGCAGTCGTTCACGCGCTACCATGCTTCATATGGCAGCACCCCTTCGTCCCGTTATTCGCGCAGTGTGGCGCTCTATCATGCGCGTCCACAACGAGAGCGCGTTGTGAACAAGCTCCCGCGGCTCGACAGATTCGCAGGCCACAGGGTATTTGCTACGCGACGTTCTGCGGAAGCGCCGCATCGCTCTCCGGTCCGTCTCATGGCGCTTGCTGCCATAGTGATGCTCGTTATCGCTCTTGTGGTCTTATTGGGCAACAGCAATGGCTCGAACGTGAATGCCGATGCTTACGGGAACGGATCGGGTGCTGCTCAGAGCACGCCTCGCAGTGAATGGCGAGCAGGTGAAGTTCCTTATCTCTACCAGATCGATCCAGAGTGGGCGGATGACTCTTATGCAGGTTCGACCATCGCTGAATCGGGGTGTGGCCCGACCTGCCTCTCGATGATCTATGTCTATCTTACGGGGCGAACGAATATGGACCCCGCGGATATGGCGGCGTTCAGCGAGTCTCATAAGTATGTTGATAGCGGCATGACCAGTTGGGCGTTCATGGATGAAGGAGCGCGCGTGTTGGGACTGAGATCGCGTGAATTACCGGCGGACTATCAAAGTGTGCGCAAGGCGCTCGATGCTGGATACCCGGTGATCGCAAGCGTTTCTAAGGGAGATTTCACTACGCAGGGGCATTTCATCGTTTTGGCAGGAACGGATGAAGACGGCAAGGTGATCGTGCATGATCCTAATAGCGTGGAGCGCTCAGCCAAAGTCTGGGATCTCGATCGCATCCTGTCCCAGACGCGCAACTTGTGGGCGTTCTCGGTCTGATGCTTTGCGGTTGTCTTGAGGATCATCGTATAAAAGAAGCAAGAGGTAGAACGCCCGTGAGCAGTATGCCTACGGGCGCTTTTGGGTGTTGGAAGTAGCGGGAGACTAGAAGCCCTGTACGGTCTGCGCGGCAGCGGGGCGGGGTTGGAAGCCCTGCGAGCTCTATTCTTTGCTGAAGCCTTTGATCAGAAGGGCTACTACACCACACAGAAGACCGCCGATCGGCCAAGGAAGCCAGAAGAATGCGATCATACCTGAGCGGTAGTCGCTTGGTGTGCCAGCTGCCAGCGAGCCGAACAGCATGAGCAACGCGATCATGGTCGCAATGATCATGATGGTTCCGCAGATAGCGCCGATGCGCTTATCGGTCTTTTGAGCGCGTACGAGTTCGGGCTTGTCTTCTTCAGGGATAGTTGGTGAGGCTGTGATCTCGGCTTTTTCAAGGAATTCCGAGGCTTTTTGGTTATATTGGGCAATATTAGTTCGCCCGAGGGTCATGCCGCCATGGATGATGAAGCATACGCCAAGCGCAATGAGCGACAGCATGATGCTCACCCCGAAGATGTTCTCGGAGTCTTCACCAAAGAGGATGACCGAGCAAACGCCCGCGAAGATGCAGGCGATGCCTCCAACGAGTTGGATACTGAAAGAGCTGCGCGCGCGGGATTTGTCTTCCTTCGTATAGAAATCTTCGATGTAGGGGTGTTCGCGCACGAAGTGAGCGTGCGCGAGTCCTGCAGGGATGATGAGCGCAAGACCTGCTATCACGCCTAAGAAGAGGAACAGCATGCCAAGCGTGGTAGCGATGTTCTCAGGGAGCGTGAAAAGGGGATTGATGGCGGGGTCGGTCGCGTTGAAGAAGGGGAGTGAGAGCGCGTTTCCGAAGATGATCAAGGCTACGCCGAGAGATATCTTCCAAGCGAAGCGACGCATGGTGCTGTCGTAGTCGAATACGTCTACAGGCGGAGTGAGAGGTTTTACCTTCGGGAGCTGAGTTGGCTCGTTGGTCGTAAGATCTCCTTGCACGAGATCATCTAGGGTACAATTGAAAATCTGACACAGCTTAAGAAGCTTATCCATCTCTGGATATGATTTCTCAGATTCCCATTTCGTAACTGCCTGTCTACTAACGCCGAGCAACACGGCTAGTTGCTCTTGTGTCATATTGTTCGCAGCACGCAGGTGTATGAGGTTATCTCGAAAGCTCATAGATTGCCACCTTCCTTGGTTATATTTTCGTTGTTCTTGTTGAGGCCGGCAATGAAAAGATTATGGGACTGTGTGGTATCACACCACCAACTTCAGGCAGCAATTTATAAGAAATCTTGGCAACCAGTGGTTGCGAATCGCAGGTCACAAGCTTGCTTTTGCGTTTTCTTTAGAAACAGACGGATTCCGTTGCCTTATGATCCTATTTAGCCTTAAGAATTCCCTCGTAGCTTATGAGTGTTGCAATCCTTGGAAAATATGCATTTCTTTTCCATTTAGCTCTCATGAGGCATCAGAAGAGTATTGAAAAGGTGTAGCTTCAACAGAGAAGAAGACGCTTCGTTGCAAGACGAATCAATCAAAGCAAAGCTTCTGTCGCGAATCTTGTTTGCAGGATCAGAGATCGAAGAAGGCAAGTTCGCAGATACTGATGAGCTCATCGCTCGCATCTTCCACCACTGCCAAGACTATTTCTGATTGGTTTGAGCGGGTCGTATCCCAAATATGTCCCGAATGTGTCAATCAGGACACCGATTATGAATCGTTAGAATGAAATAGGCCAGGAAATTGCTTCCTGGCCTATTGATTTTTATGGCTCCCCGGGTAGGACTCGAACCTACAACCCTTCGGTTAACAGCCGAATGCTCTGCCATTGAGCTACCGAGGAATGTTCGCCTCATCTCTGACGCTTGATAAATTATAGAGCAACAAGAAATCTTTTCAAGACGAATCACAAACTTTTCCAGGTGAAGTCGGTTTGCGGAGCGCCATGGGGAAGAGGGAAGAGCTCGCGCAGAAAATGCCGAAAAAAAGCGCCATCCGTTTTGGATGGCGCTTCGCAGGTTCGGGGTGTTCGCCTGAGCGTTAAGAGATCTTCGCGTGGATCTCTTGCAAGGAAGCGATGCCGCCCTCTTCGCTCGTTTCCACGGTCTTGATGCCCTTGGCAGACGCCAGCGCTGCCGCCATGGTGGTGAAATACGGCGTGTGCGCCTTGATGGCGGTCTTGCGGATATAGGAGTCGTCCTCAGCGCTTTCGCCGGTTGCGGCAGGCGTATTGATGACCAGGTCCATCTCGCCGTTCGTGATGAGGTCGACCAAGTTGGGACGGCCTTCGTGCAGCTTCTTCACACGCTCGACCGCAATGCCTTCAGCTTCGATCAGCTCTGCGCTGCCTTCGGTCGCATAGATATCGAATCTTGCATCCTTGAGCGCATGCGCCAGCTCCGGCAGCTCGTCCTTGTCCTTGTTGGACACGGTAACGAGGACCTTGCCGCCCTTGGGAAGAACGGTCTGGGTAGCCTCCTGCGCCTTGAAGAAGGCCTCACCGAAGGTCTTTGCCAGACCCAGTACCTCGCCTGTCGAGCGCATCTCAGGGCCGAGCACAGGGTCTACCTCGGGGAACATGTTGAACGGCAGCACGGCTTCTTTGACGCCGTAGTATTCGTAGCTCTTCTCTTTGAGCTCCGGAATGGGCGAGGGGCGCCCGGTAAGCGGCATCGTGATGACTTCGGTGGCAATGGGTACCATTTGGATGTTGCAGATCTTGGAGACCAGCGGCACGGTGCGGCTTGCGCGCGGATTGGCCTCGAGCACGTAGACCACGTCGTTCTCGATGGCGTATTGCATGTTCATGAGGCCGCGCACATGCATGGCTTCAGCGATACGCTTGGTGTAATCGCGGATGGTAGCCAGGTGCTCCTCTGAGATATTCACGGAAGGTAGCACGCACGCCGAATCGCCAGAGTGGATACCCGCAAGCTCAATATGCTCCATGACCGCCGGGATATAGGCTTCTTCGCCGTCGCAGATCGCGTCTGCTTCGCACTCGAGCGCATGGTTCAAGAAGCGATCGACCAGGATCGGGCGATCGGGTGTAACGCCTACGGCAGCGTTCATGTAGCTGATGAGGTTCTCGTCATCGTAGACCACTTCCATGCCGCGTCCGCCAAGCACGTAGGAAGGACGCACCATGACAGGGTAGCCGATGCGATGCGCGATCGCGAGCGCGTCATCTACCGTAACGGCCATGTCGGATTCAGGCATGGGGATGCCCAGCTCGTCCATCATGGCGCGGAAGCGGTCGCGGTCTTCGGCGAGGTCGATGATCTCGGGGCTGGTGCCCAAGATGTTCACGCCCGCAGCCTTGAGCTCAGCAGAGAGGTTCAGCGGGGTCTGGCCGCCGAACTGCGCGATCACGCCGAGCGGCTTTTCCTTCTCATAGATGGAGAGCACGTCTTCGGTGGTGAGGGGCTCGAAGTAGAGCTTGTCGGACGTGTCGTAGTCGGTCGAGACGGTTTCAGGATTGCAATTGACGATGATGGTCTCGAAGCCGAGCTTCTTGAGCGCGATCGAAGCATGCACGCAACAGTAATCGAACTCGATGCCCTGCCCGATGCGGTTCGGACCGCCGCCCAAGATCATGACCTTGGGCGCATCGGTCGCGCTGCTGTGATCAGGTGCGTTGTAGGTTGAATAGTAGTACGCAGAATCCTGCGTGGAGCTTACATGCACACCTTCCCAGGCTTCGGCGATGCCAAGAGCGATGCGCGCTTCGCGGATATCCTTTTCAGGAATGTCCATGAGCTGGGACAAGTAACGATCGGCGAAGCCGTCTTTTTTGGCCTGTTCAAGCATCTCATCCGGCAGCATCTTGCCGGGGTTCTCGTTGGCGTAGGTGAGGATCTTGTTCTCTTCCTCGACCAGTTCGAGCATCTGCTCGATGAAGTAGTCCTTGATCTTCGTGCGCTCGTGGATCTCGTCGATCGTGGCGCCCTTGCGCAGCGCTTCATACATGATGAACTGGCGCTTTGATGAAGGGGTGTTCAGCTGGCGAAGCAGCTCTTCCTTGCTCTGCTCGTGGTAGTTGCCCACGAAGCCCAGGCCGTAGCAGCCCTGCTCGAGCGAGCGGATCGCCTTCTGGAAGGCCTCTTTGTAGGTCTTGCCGATGCTCATGACCTCGCCAACAGCGCGCATCTGCGTGCCCAGTTCGTCCTTCACGCCCTTGAACTTCTCGAATGCCCAGCGTGCGAATTTGAGCACTACATAGTCTCCGCCGGCAACGTACTTATCGAGCGTGCCGTGCTTGCCGCAAGGGATCTCGTCCAGCGTAAGACCGGATGCGAGCATGGCCGAGATGAGCGCGATAGGAAAGCCCGTCGCTTTCGATGCGAGCGCAGAAGAGCGCGAGGTGCGCGGGTTGATCTCGATGATGATGTCGCGGTCTGACACGGGGTCGTGTGCCCATTGCACGTTCGTGCCGCCGACCACTTGCACGGCTTCGACGATGCGATGCGACTTCTCTTCCAAGCGCTTGATCACGTCTTCCGAGATGGTCTGCATGGGGGCCGCGCAGAATGAATCGCCCGTGTGAACGCCCATCGGATCGATATTCTCGATCGTGCAGATGGTGATCATGTTGTTCTTGGAATCGCGAACGACCTCGAATTCGAGTTCTTCCCAGCCAAGCACCGATTCTTCGACCAGCACTTCGTTGACAGGGGAGGCTTGCAGGCCGCGCGCGACCACCGTGCGCAGCTCATCGATGTTGTAGACAAGACCGCCACCCGTGCCGCCCATGGTGTAGGCGGGACGCAGTACGCACGGATAGCCAAGGCGCTCGGCGATCTCGACCGCTTCTTCGACGGTGTTGGCAACCTCAGAACGGGCCATCTCGATGCCGAGCGAAGCCATGGTCTTCTTGAATTCGTTACGATCTTCGCCGCGCTCGATCGCATCGACCTGAACGCCGATCACCTTCACGCCGTATTTGTCGAGAATGCCCTTGTTCGCCAGCTCCGCGCAGAGGTTGAGCGCCGATTGCCCACCGAGGTTCGGCAGCAGCGCATCGGGGCGTTCTTTGGCGATGATCTGCTCAAGGCGCTCACAGTTGAGCGGTTCGATGTAGGTGACATCTGCCGTGTCGGGGTCGGTCATGATGGTGGCGGGGTTGGAGTTGACCAGCACGATTTCGTAGCCAAGCGCGCGCAATGCTTTGCACGCCTGAGTGCCTGAATAATCGAATTCGCATGCTTGCCCGATAATGATAGGACCAGAGCCGATGATCAGTACCTTATGGATATCGGTGCGTTTTCCCATTTTCGCTCCTTGTCATGCGAACCTTCGTGCTGCCGTGCGTTTTGCGTCTTAAGGCAGGCGCGAAGCGTGCCAGTATTTCTTTTTCAAGGCTTCATTATAAGGCTTTTACCGCCCAGTCGTGATCGGGACTCTGTGTTTTTCGGCTTGGAAACAGGCGCGTGTCAAAATCGCGTTCATCAGGCTTGAAAAAAGAGGTAAGGCTACAATGTGGCTAGATTTCAAAGGACTACGAGGAAGGGAAGAGCCATGAGATTAGATGCTGGTCTTGATTCCATGGAAGATGGCTATGTGACCGAAGCCGAACAGGTTGATCAGGAGACCGAGATCGAAGATATGCAATCCTTGCTCGATGACGATATCATGGATCCCGATAGCCTCGATACCGATATGGAAGGCGCCTACGAAGGATTCCATGACAATGAAGGATTCAAGGGGATTCCCGTAGGGGGCTATACCGATTCACAGCTCGAAGTTGCGGTGCGGGATGGAACGGGGCTCGATCTTCCCGAAGAGGGCTTCCATGTCGAAGATGGCTTCGATCGCGATCTGCCGGCAGATGATATTCCGAATAGCGGCCGTATCAGCGATTTCGACGCCGAAGAACTCTCGAACGATACTTCCGAGGTAACGCTCGACGAAGCTGAGCCGATCGATTACGGCTTTGATGTCGAACGCTTCTCGTCAAGCGATGGCGTTGAGGAGAACACCACCGATGTGATCACCCAGGCGGTTGACGAGGAAGCATAGGAGACCACCTGCCCGCTTTCGCTTGACCTCGGTCCGTGTGTGACTTGGAAGTATTTTGTTCGGTTGTTCCAAAAAAGACACGATGGCTTCAAAATACGTTAGAATAACTAGACGCACACGGGCCCATAGCTCAACGGTGGAGCAGGGGACTCATAATCCTTTGGTTCTCGGTTCGAATCCGGGTGGGCCCACCATTAGATTCAACGACCAGAGCACGTCTCTGGTCGTTTTTGTTACAAGAGGAAGGGGTAGCTCATGGAGCAGACGAACGATATCGATGCGTTGATGGAAAAGATCCAGGCGCAGGAAACCACCTACGAATTCGATCGCATCGATGAAGACTTGGCGTTACAGATGGGAATCTACGTGATCAGGCGCGCACGTGAGATGGGAAAGCCGATCGCCACGCGCATCACGCTCAACCGTCGCACGCTCTTCGCCTATTCGATGCCGGGCACGAAGCCTGAAAGCGATAACTGGATCCGCCGCAAGGAGAACCTCGTATATGCGACCAATGGCAGTTCTTACTATTGGGAGTGCTGGTGCGAGAAGGGCGATCATCCTTTCGAGTGGCGTGGCATGAGCTATGCCGATTATGCGCCGGCAGGTGGCAGCTTCCCGCTGCGCATCAAGGGCGCTGGTGCGGTCGGTGCGATCACGATCACGGGCATGGCGAGCCATGAGGATCACGCGCTCGCGTTCGAGGCGATCGAAAAGGCGGCAACGGACTCGCTCGATGTCGACATCTCTTCTTTGTTCCCCGCCTAAGAGAAACCGCTGAGTGCTGCGAACACTGATATACTTTATAGGTTGTAAATTCACTGATCTATTGGGGAAGAGTTCCACATGAGCGTTGATAGTTTTGAGGCAAGCGTCAAGAAGAGCGATGCATTAAAAGAGGACCTGTTCGAGCATCCCACGAAGTACATCATGCTCACGGGTGATCGGCCGACAGGACGTTTGCACCTCGGTCACTATTTCGGCACGATCAAAGAACGCGTCAACCTTCAGAACAAAGGCGTGCCCACGCGCGTGGTCATCGCCGATTATCAGGTTATTACCGACCGCGATACCACCGAACATATCCAGGACAACGTCTATAACATGGTCATCGACTATCTTGCTTGTGGCCTCGATCCAGAAAAGACGCTCATCTTCACGCATTCTGCAGTGCCGGCGCTCAACCAGCTCATGCTGCCGTTCCTGTCGCTCGTTACCGAATCCGAGCTTCATCGTAATCCTACGGTGAAGTCAGAGATGGAAGCATCCGGGCATGCGCTCACAGGGCTTCTGCTCACGTATCCCATCCATCAGGCCTGCGACATCCTCTTCTGCAAAGGCAATGTGGTGCCTGTTGGCAAGGATCAGCTTCCTCATATCGAGATCACGCGTCAGATCGCGCGCCGTTTCAACGAGCGCTACGGCAAGGTCTTTCCTGAGCCAGAAGGGCTGCTCAACGATGCTCCTGAGATTCCTGGCTTGGACGGACGCAAGATGTCGAAGAGCTACGGCAACGCGATTAGCCTGTGCTTCACCGAAGAGGAGACAGCGAAGCTCATCAAGAAGTCTCAAACCGATTCGGAGCGCTTCATCACCTACGACAAGGAGAACCGCCCAGGCGTTTCAGCGCTTCTTACTACGGCGGCACTTTGCACGGGGCGCAGTGAAGAAGAGATCGCTGCCGAGATCGGCAACGATGGTTCTGGTGCGCTCAAGAAATACGTGACCGAAAGCGTGAACGCCTACCTCGCACCCATCCGTGAGAAGCGTCGTGCGCTCGAGAACGATCTTGATACGATCAAAGACATCCTGCACGAAGGCAACAAGAAAGCTAACCTTATTGCGGACGCAACGCTCAATGAGGTGCGCGAAGCGATGAACATGCTGTACTGATCAGCTGGTTGAAGTTTATGGTAGGGGTCAGTTCTCAGGAAAGCGATCGCATTCGCGCGCCAAAGTCTCGTGCGCTCACTGTTTGCGAATGGGTATGCCGCATCTGCTTCACGATCGTTTTCATCGTGAACATCCATTGTGCGATCAGCTTCATCGTTGATCCTGGCCCTTATGCTTGGAATTTCGGGCTTCGCGGCGATAGTGGGAATTTCGCAGTCCGTGGTCTTGGCATTACCTTTCTCATGTGGAACGCCACCTATCCCGTTTTCATCGCGCTCCCGAATCGCTTTAAAGTGGTAGGTGGCATCGTCCTAGCGCAGCAGCTCATAGGTCTGATAGGGGAGAGCCTCCTTTTGGCTTATCTGCCCCATGCAAGCTTTCTTTTTGCTGCGAGCATCATGCGTTTCATCTATTTCGATGCCTTCGGTCTTCTTATCATGACGATAGCGTTCGTATTGCTCTGCGTGTTCTCCTATAGAGCGAATCACCCTCAAGCGTAAGTTCATCCTCAATAGTATCCACTGGTTCAGATCAGAATGCGAAGACCCTTGTATATGGGGGTCTGATTGTTTTATGCGCACACGAGAGCCTGATCTTTTCCTGCATGCATGCCCGATGTATTTAGGGTGGGGGGGAGGTTCAGAGGTGCGCACTCAGATAAGGAAAGCTGCTCATCTTCTGGAAGGTTTGTCCCTAGTTGGCTTAGGGATACACGCTCAGGCAAGGAAAGCTTGTGCTTGTCACACCTTCTGAGGGAGCAGGAAGAAGATGAGCAAAAAAATAAGAGAGGGAGCATAACGCTCCCTCTCCCCGGAATCTACCAAGAGATATCTTGGCGGTATGGTGCGAATCTTAGAGATATTCGCGGGTGAGGTCCATTTCAGCAAGCTGCTCAGGAGTGAAGTCAAGAGCAGTACCAGCGATCCAAGTGCGGTAGTTGACATGACCGTCGTGGTCTTCAACGCCCTTAGCGATGGTGATGCGCTGAACGGTAGGAGCACCTTCCTCAAGCCACATAGCGCGGCAGTCGCGATAGAGGAGCTCGGTAGGACCATAAGGAGAATCCTCGAAGTAACCGTCGCCACCGAAAATCTCGAGCATTTCGTCAGAAACAAGACGAACGGTGTCGATGGAGAAGAGCTTACAAATAGCAGCCTTCTCAGCGATGAACTCGCCCATAGGATCAACGTCGTAATCATCGCAGAAGTCGATGATGGTACAACGGAGAGCGTGGAGCATCATCTGCATGTTAGCAAGCTTCATGCGGATAGCCTGACGCTTGATGATCGGCTTACCGAAGGTCACACGATCATGAGCACGAGCGATAGACATCTCGAACATGCGCTGAGCGATACCCAGGTTAGAGGTAGCGATGTGAACACGAGAAACAGCGAGGGAGTGCATAGCAACTTCCATGCCCTGACCGCGCTCACCAAGCATGAACTTAGGATCGATCTCAACGTTGGTGAACTTCAGACCAGTGTGGCCAGAACCACGGCAGCCCATCATGTGAGGCATAGGAACGAGTTCGAAGCCAGGGAGGCTCATGTCAACGAAGAATGCGGAGAGGCGCTCGTCGCCTTCTTTGTCAGGGTCAGTTACGCAGATAACGTAAGAGAACTGAGAGCAGTCGGTGTGGGAGATGAGCCACTTTTCACCATTGAGGATCCATTTGCCCTTCTCTTCGTCCCAAACTGCGGTGGAGTGCAGGTCAGCACCAGTGCCACCAGTCTTCTCGGTAAGAGCGAAGTTGGTGAAGATGGTCTTGTCCTGGAAGAGAGGCATATACTTCTCTTTGACTTCCGGTTGACCGAAGTCGTCGAGGATACGCCAGTTCAGGTCAGATGCATAGTGCATGTGCATACGCATGCCCGAAGGACCACGAGAGAACTCTTCCTGAACCTGCAGGATTTCCTTCTCGTTGAGGCCCCATCCACCGTACTCTACAGGAAGAGAATAACGATAGATGTCGTTGTCGATGTTGGACTGGTAGAACTTCTCGGGGAACTTGTTGGTTACCTCGATCTCCTTCTGCCATTCAGTGTAAGGGCCTTCGACGAGGTCGCGAACCTTGCGAAGGAAGTCCTGGAACTGAACATCGGTGATAGTTGCATTCGGATTCATAAACCCTCCTAATCGGTTTGAATATAGGCTTGACGCCTGACCCTGATGCGGCAGATTCCGGATAATCCGCTTTTGCAAGTTTAGCACTGCGCATCAGGAAGCTGTCCAATAGTTAATAGTCTTTCGATGGTTTATTAATCATAGGCTTAGGCTATCAATAGAATGAATCCATAGATTCGTGCATGAAATCGATTTGATTCGATAGGATTGCTCGCCAAAGCGGGGTATTGTATGTCTTCCATGAATGGATACCTTATCAATACCCTATTGAAAACCGTAGCTATTAATATAATGTCGCGCGCGTTCTTTATTAATAGGTTTTTGATCTGAGATTCGATTGATAGAACGTACCTATAGGTTATGCCTTATTAACATGTTAATTACCTATTGGACAGTTGTTTTAATCAACCTCAAACTCTTGTTAGGAAAAAGTCCGAATTCTAGGGCCTCAGGCGCTGGAGTAAATTCGCCTGAGGGGCTTTAGGCGAGGAGTAGGAGAAAACTATGGATTTTAGTTTTAGTGAAGATCAGGAGTTGATGATCGACAGCATCAAAGAATTTGCTGCGACATACTTCACCGATGAAGCCGTGAAGGAAATGTACGAAGTGCATCATGGTGTGCCTGATGAGGTTCAGGATGCTTATCGCGATCTCGGCTTTGCCTTCATGGGTCTGCCGGAAGAGGTTGGCGGCATTCCTGCTACGCGCATCGACCTTGGCATCCTCACCGAAACGCTCTATCGTGCGACTGGCTGCATGACTCCGTTCATGACCGCTATGCTCGCTGCGTATGACGTTGCAGAATTCGGTTCTGAAGAGCAGTGCCAGCTCATCGTCGATCATTACGAGAAGACGGGCAACTGCTTCGCTGCAATGTGCCTTTCCGAGCCTGGTGCTGGTTCCGACAACATGGGCATGACCACCACCACCAAGAAGCAGGCAGACGGCACGTACATCCTCAAGGGTCAGAAGACCTGGGTCACCAACGGTGCTTGCTCTTCTTATCTGGTTGTCATCGCTAAGGACGAGGATCCTGCTCGCGAGAACAAGAACATGTCCTTGTGGCTCGTTCCTTCAGACACTCCGGGTGTTTCCACTGCTGCTCTTACCAAGCTCGGTCAGCAGACCGTTCCGTTCGTCGATGTCTTCTTCGACGATGTCGTTCTTACTGAAGCAAACCGCTTGGGCGAGGCTGGCCAGGGCTGGCTGCTGCTCATGAAGAACTTTGAGTTCGAGCGCTGCCTCGTTGTTGCTCAGGGCCTCGGTCTTGCTGAAGCTGCTCTTGACGACGCTATCGACTATGCGCTTGATCGTGTCGCATTCGGTAAGCCGATCGCCGACAACCCGCGTGTTCAGGACCTCATCACCGAGTCCAAGCGCACCATCCTCTACACCCGTATGATGCTTTATTTATGCCTCTGGATGCTCGATCAGGGCATGTCCTGCAACGCTGAGGTTGCAATGCTCAAGTCCGAATCGACCAAGACCTGCTTGAAGGTTGCCGACAACGCTATCGAGATCTTCGGTGGCCTCGGCTACACCGAAGAGGTTCGCGTTGGCCGCATCTGGAAAGACCTCCGTGGTAATGCACTTGCTGGTGGTACGTGCGAGGTCATGGACTACATCGCTGGTCGTGCGATCGTCAACAAGTATCGCGCCCGCAAGAAGTAGTTAAACAACTGCGTTACGATAGTGACCCGCTCACGTGGGTCACTATTTTGAGTGGTTAAAGTAATACCGCTTCCAAATTTGTGCTTGAGAAAAAGAAAAGGAGCATGAAAGTTATGAAAATTGTTGTTGCTGTAA
>UMLB01033582.1_pt1 | contig 21890 bp, 8 predicted proteins | sample 1966481 | NCBI WGS metagenome assembly UMLB01 (sample SAMEA4836192, study PRJEB28245) | human gut metagenome | biome: gut microbiome; material: fecal sample | place: Denmark | collected 2008 | reverse complement strand
CACTGGCAACCGCCTATAAACTGGCGCTGGCCGTGGTACATCTCGCCGTAGGTGTCGCAGAGCGAGAGGGCTGCCATGAGCATAGGACGCTCGCCCCATGAGCGCGCAGCGCGGTTGATGTTGTTGTGTGCATACCAGTCGTCTACCATCTCGCCAAACTCGCGGGTGAAGACACACTTGTCTTCGGGCCAGTTGCCCTTGCCAATGTTGTCGGCCCAGTCGTACACCACGTCGTAGTTGTCTCTCACTCCTGCCGACTGCACATCGGCCACGGCAGCAGGACGGCCGGGATAAGGAAACTCGTCTTTGGTTATCTGCAGCGCCTTGATGGCGAAGTCTTCGGGATAGCGCGTCTCGTTGAGTATGGGCTCCCACATCAGCACACAGGTGTGGTTGCGGTCGCGGCGTATTATGTTGCGCGTGTTCTCATGCACAAGCTCGCCGAAGTGAGGATCCTTGTTCCAATACTGCCAGCCCGGAGTGGGCACAATGACAAACAATCCAAGCTCGTCGCAGGCATCCATGAAGGCAGGATCCATGGGGTAGTGGGCACAGCGCACTATCACCATGCCGGCCTTGCGCAGGCGCTTGGCGTCGCGCCACTGCTGACTGTTGGGCATGGCGTTGCCTACGTAGGCAAAGTCCTGATGACGGTTGCCGCCGACAAGCTGATGATAAGGCTTGCCGTTGAGCCAGAAGCCGTCCTTACCGCGGAATTCGGCCTTGCGGATGCCCATGCGCACCATGCCGCCGTCTACGCTCTTGCCGCCCTGCATTATGCTTATCTCGACGTTGTAGAGATAGGGCGACTCGGGCGACCACAGCTCAGGGTCTTTCAGTTTCATGGCAAGATATGCCGTAGCGCTCGACTTGGCGCCAACCTTAATCTTCTTTGTAACCGACTTGATGCGCTTTCCGCTCTTGTCTTTCACCACCACGGCCACCGTGGGCTGAGCCGCTGAGGCAGATGTGTTGCCCACTTCGACGTTGACAAACACGTCGGCGCTCTTTTCAGATATGTTGTCGTAGTGAAGGAAAATGCCGCCGCCTGCCACCTTGTTGGCCTCGAGCGCGTCGGTTATTGCCAGGGGCGACTTGCCTATGAGCCACACGTCGCGATACATACCGCCATGATAGCAGAAGTCGAGAGCCGTCTGCTTCTTTCCCGGCGGATAAGTCTTGTCGTCGCTGTTGTCGGCCTTCACCGCCACTACGCACTTGTCGCCCGCCTTTACGCCCTGTTCGGTCAGGTTTATGGTTATGGGCAGATATCCGCCCAGATGCTCTTTCACTTTTCTGCCGTTGACATACACCTCCTGCTTGCCCATTATGGCCTCAAAGTGCAGCGTGATGTCCTTGCCCTTCATGTCGGCAGGCACTGTGAAATGCTTGCGATACCAGGCAATGCCCTGATAGTTGCGGCATCCGCTTGCCTCGGCAGGCTCGAGTCTTACGCTGTGAGGGGCGCACACCACCTGCCAACGGCTGTCGTCAAAGTCGGCAGCAGCGGCACCCTGAGCGTCGCCAAGATGAAAGCGCCAGCCCTGGTTGAAGTTGTAGATAACGCGTCCGCTGCCCTGCAGGGGGAATAGCCCTGCCACGGAAGAGCCTTTGTAGGCTCCGGCCGTCAGCGAGACGAACAACAATAATAAAAGAAAAATCTTTTTCATGCTATGCTGATTAAATTGATGCTTTGATAAAAAGAAAACCCGCACCGGGCATGGTGCAATATCACTGCGGCCGTCTGCCTCGTGTACATTCCCATGGCTCGCGGTTGCGGGTGTGTCTTTAAAGTTATTCGGCAGACACCTTAGGGTCTATCACCACATGCTTGATGCGCTGGCGGCGCCATGTGTAGATGCAGTGAATCTTACCGTCGGATGTCTGGATTATCGAAGGATAAGAATACTGGCTTACGGGCGACTCCTCGAGCGTTATCCAGTGCTTCCAGTCGGTGCCGTTGTCAGACTTCATCACCGACAGCGGAGTGCGCGCTCCCTTGCCGTTCTTTATGCCCTTGGGTATAGGGCGGTCGTTGCAGATAAGCACATGAGAGCCGTCTTTCAGTGTAACGGCATCAAGACCACTATTATTGTTTGGAGTGTCAATAAGCTGCAGCTTGCTCCATGTCAGTCCGTTGTCTGAGCTGTAGGTTATGCCTATGTGCTCGCTGCGTGTGCGTGCCACGGCTGCCAGTCGGCCGTCGCTGAGCACCATTATTGCCGGCTGAATGGCCTTCACACCCTCGTCGGCCTTAACAAAGTCGGTGCGTTTCCATGTCTTGCCCATGTCGTCAGAGTATTCAAAATACAGGCGCCATCCGCCTTCCTCAATACTTGTAGGCGCAATGATGCGTCCCTTGCTCATTATGGGCTTGTTCTTTATCGGACCGAGATAGCCCTCCTGCAGCGGCTCGCGCTTGCTCCATGTCTTGCCGCCGTCCTTAGAGTGTATCATCCAGCCTGTCCAGTCGGCCACCTTGTTGCCAATCTTGAAGTAGATAACAAGGTCGCCTCCGGGTATCTGATATATCACCGGATTCCAGCAGGCCTTGCGCTGATAGCCCTCAGGATTCTTTCTTATCTTCTTGTCGAGTATAGGTCCTTTGGCTGCCGGGGCGTTGGTGCTGTCGAGTCCTGACAGACCAGCCAGCTTGGCTTCCTCACTTCCTGTCTTGAACACGCCGTCGGCCACAAGCTGAGGCGCCAGCCATTCTGTAGAGCCTTTAGGCTTGCGGCTCACCCAGATGCACACATCAGGGTTGCGCTCCTTAGTTCCGCCGAAGTAAGTTGCCACAAGGTCGCCCTTGCTTGTCTCTGCTATCGTGGCAGAATGACACTCGGGGAATGATGCCGACTTATACAGAAACTCGTCAGAAACTACGGCCTTGCCGGTCATGGGCATATCGGCAGTAATGTCGTATTTGCCCGAACCGATGTTCCTGATGCTGCCGTCGGGCATGTGCAGTTCGGCAGTGGTGTTTGCCGGAATTTCGACGTGCCATATCAGCTTGCCTGCCTTCTTGTGCCAGCGGCTTACTATTGTGCCGTAGATTGACTTGTAAGACGCGTTGATGTCGTCAATCTCGTCGACGTTGAACGCAGGCTTCATCACGATATGCTTAAAGCCCGGCTTGTTCTCGTCAGAGTTAATTCCTGCCACATCCTCATAGATCCACGACACTAGGTCGCCAAGCAGCATGACGTGGTTGCCGCTGTTCATCCACGGATTGGCAGTGTCGCCGTTCCACAGTTCCCATATCGTTGTGGCTCCGCTTTCGGCCATGTAGCCCCAGCTCGGATACTTCTTGTTGGTTGCCAGCAGCCATGCCATGTCGCCGCGGCCCATGTCGGTTAGTCCGTGCATAAGCCACTGCACGCCTATCACGCCGCAAGATATGGCTCCCTTGTTAAGGGTTATGATGTTGTGTATGATGTTCTTCTCAACCTCACCGCGCACATAGTCGTCGTCAATCATGCCGAACGCCAGCGGAAGAAGGTTGGCCGTTACGGTGTTGTTGCCGTAGAACGTGCTGTCGGGATAAAGCATAAGTCCCGGCACCTCAGCCGTGTTGCGGTTTATGGTGAGGAATTTCTTGTTGAAAGCATCCTTCACGCGTGCTGCCTCTGCGCTGAACTCAGCAGCGTCGGCCGGCTTGTCAAGAATCTTGGCAAACCTCTCCATCATCTTGTTCAGTCTGTAATAGTAGGCCGTAGCAATGAGAGTGCCGTCGGTTACGCGCTTGGGGTCACGGCTGTGTATCAGCTTTATGTCCTCAGGCGGCACGCACCAGTCGCCGTATTTGTCGCGCGGCATCAGTCCGTCCTTGCCGTATTGATACTTCATGTGGCCGAGCCAGCGCTTCACGTTGCCGTAGTAGCGGCTCATAGGTTCGGCGTCGCCATACTGGTTGTACATCATCTCGAGCGAGAAGGGCAGGGCTGAAGGCCATGTTATGTTGTCAGAATAATAGTTCCAGTAGGCAGGAGCCACGTCGGGTATGCAGCCGTCTTCACGCTGGGCCTCGGTTATGTCGCGTGCCCACTTGGCATAGAGAGCGTTGTTGTTGAATATGAAAGCCTCGCCGAAACATCCGCGAACACGGTCGCCAAGCCACGGCTGACGCTCGTCGCGCTGCGGACAGTCAACGGGCATGCCCTTATAGTTGCCCAGGATGCCCCACATGGCGTTATTGTAAACCTTGTTGAGTATGGTGTCGGCACATTCAAATGAGCCTGTCAACTCCATCTCGTCGCTTACCACTTCGCCCACGATGCCGTCAGCAGTTACATCGTCAAGACCTGTAATCTCGGCATAACGGAAGCCGTGATATACAAACGTAGGAGCCCACCAGCGGCCCTCCTCGTTGCCGGCAGCAACATAATAGTCGGTTGTAAACGCGTTGCGCAGGTTCTTTGTGAACAGACTTCCGTCCTCGTTGAGCTTCTCGGCATACTGAATCTTTACGCTGTCGCCGGCCTTTACACCGCCGATGCGCAGCTTAATCCAGCCCGCCATGTTCTGTCCCATGTCTATGATGTAGCCCTTGCCGCGCTTAGTTACGCTCACGGGCTTCATGGTCTTCACCACCTTCATGTTGGGACTCATCGCTCCGCGCAGTGTTCCCGTAGGTATGCCCACGCGCTCTGCCGCCATCCATTTAGAGTCATCGTAGCCCACAGAGGTCCATGCGCCCAGTTCTTTGCGGGCGTCATATATTTCGCCGTCGTACTCGTTGTTGGAGCGTATCGCACCGTCGGGATTCAGTTTCCATTTGTTGCTCGACGAGATAACCTTCTTCTTGCCGTCTGCAAACTCAATGACGAGGTTAAGACGGAGCTTGGGATAGCCGAAGTTGGCTATCTTGTAAGGCTTCTTCTTCTGCTGCATGGTGTAGAAGCGGCCGTTGCCAAGAGTTACGCCAATGGCGTTCTTGGCGGTCAGCATCTGTGTAACGTCGAATGCATTATACAGCACCGTTTTACGATAGTCGGTAGGAGCAGGTGCAAGAACCTGGTCGCCCACCTTCTGTCCGTTGATGTATGCCTCATACATGCCCAGTCCGCTGATGTAGAGCGTAGCACGCTTTACGGGCTTGTCTAGGTCGAACTCGGTGCGCAGATAGCGCGAGCTGAGCTTGCTGTGCACGTCCTCAACGTCCCACGGCATGGCCTTCTCAAGACCAATCCACTGTCCGCTCCAGTCGGCCTCGTTGAGCAGTCCGACGTTCCACATTGCCGTCTCGCTCCAGTCAGACTCGCCTTTTGTCGTTGTAACCTTCACGCGCCAGTAGCATGGCGTGTTGCTGCGCAGCTCCTTGCCCGCATATCTTATCCATTGCGACTGGTCGCCCTCGAGCGTTGCGTCCCAGAGGTCGCCTTCAAGCTTTGCGGCCTTTTCAGGTGTTGAGGCCACTATTATGCGGCACGACGTCTGCATTACGTCGTTCTCGTCCGATGTTATCATCCATCCCAACCGCGGCTGTGGCGTGTCGATGCTCATCGGGTTGACCATGCGTTCCGTCTTCAGTCCGGTCACGGCAACGGGGAACGACGCCTTACGTCCGTTCTTCTTCTTTGCCGCGGGAGCCGTCATGCAGAGACACAAGGCCAGGGCCGCCAATAATATTTTTCTAAACATGATATTTATATATATTGTAGTTAAAGTAGTTAAAGAAGTTATCGCCAACAAGTTGGCTAGGAGTTAAAGTCAAATGCCTATTTTAAGTGAAGAACGAAAAGTGAAGAGTGAAAAATCCAAATGCCTTGTAGCTTTTTCTCGCGAGCACTACATTAGCTAATCTGTCGGCGGATTTGCAATTGCCGTGTAAGTGAGAGCAGAAGCAAATCTTATTTGATTATGCCGAGCGCAGCCGACAATCAATAGAATTTATCCGCCAACTGCATTGTTAATTAAATTATTCTCGCACGCACTACGTTTGCTAATGTTAATGTGCCGGCGGATTTGTAATCCGCCGGAATTAAGTATGAGGATCTTCAATCCGCTAACTTCCTTTGTTCTTCTCTTTAGAGCACTTATTTTAACTCTTACTTCTTAAATTCTTAGTTCTTTTCCTTCAGCATTACGTCTGTCTTGCCGATGTAATTCTTGCTTGAATCAACGGCAATGAGCACACGGTCGCTGCCGCGCAGATAGGCTGCATCGTAGGTAAACTCAACGACCTTGCTGTCGTATTCGCCGAGATAAGTCAGCTTGCCGTCGGCCGGATTCATCCACCATACGTTCTTCTTTGCGCCGCTTATCTTTGTCAGGTCGATGCTCATGGGCTTGCCGCTGTAGTTGTATACGAGCAGATAGTCGTTGCCTCGGGTAGCTATTATGCGGTCGTAGCGCTCGCCGTTCTGTCCAGAGATGATGCTCTGGTCAGCCACGCGCTCTGTGAACGGGAAGCTGAGCATGAGCCATTTGAGATACTTCATCTGGTTGTAGCCCGGATCTTCCATAGCCTCCCACCAAGGTTTCTCAGCGCCGAACGATGCCTTCAGGCCCGGACGTATAAACTGCATCACAGAGTTGTGGCCGTAGGTGTGGCCGAAAGCTCCGCCGAATACAGCCCAGTAAGCATAGCGGCGTACGTCGTAGTCCATCCAGCGCGGAGCCGAGAAGTCGTGAAGTCCCTGCGGAATGTCCTCGTATGAAGGCTCGCCGTCGATAACAGGGCGCAGCGGTTTCTTCTCAAAGCTCATGTCAACATAGCGCCAGTTGTCCTCTTCGGTGTTCTCCTTAATAGTGTAGTCGCCGTCGCCGTTGCGCTGTCCGTAGCGGCGATGTCCGCTCTGGAACATGTTGAAGTCCATCCACTCGCGGTCGTTATACCACCATGCCGACGTTGTGCGTCCTCTCGGGTGGAAGGTCATGATGTGGTTCTTGTCCACCTTCTTTATGGCTCTTGCCATAGCGTCCCACACCTCAGGCTTCTTGTCGCCCATGATGTCGCCGCCGATCATCCATATAATGTTGGGCTTGTCCTTGTATCTCTCGCCCAGGAATTTGCCAAGAGCGGCAGCCTTCTTTACGTCCATATTGTCGATCATAGAGCCCCATATGCAGTCCATGGCGATGTAGATGCCGTTGTTGGCAGCCACGTCTACGATATAGTCGAGATGCTCCCAGTAGCCGTAAACACCCGGCTTAGACACCTTGCTGAAGTCGAACTCGGCGTTGTTGGCAGCATGACCATACACGTTGAACGTGGGGATGGCGTTGAGCACCTGTATCTGCTCTACGTTATATCCTGCCAGACGGTCTTTCTCGAGGAAATATTCGGCCTCCTCGCGGTTAAGACGTTCGGGCAGCAGCCATGCTGTGTTGCCCATCCAGAAAAACGGCTGTCCGTTTTCGTGCACTATGTAACGGTTGTTCTCAGACACCACGAGCCGTCCGTTGCTCCACGGCTTGTAGATTTTGCCTGCCGCATTTATTGCCAAAGTGCTTAGCAGCAGGGTTGCGATAAATAGTATTCTGCTTTTATTCATACTACTTTTTTATTGATTTTTGTTAGTTAATATTATTCTTTTTCTCGGTTAATTCATAAGGTTTGCAATCACTTTTCAATTAGTTTTGTAAAGTTGCTTTTGCCTCTTTATGTTCCAGCTTATCGCCGTTGCGTTGTGAAAGACGGCATATCGCGTTGCGAAACATGGTCTTTTACACGCCAAAAGGCCGCCTTTTGCGATGTTAAAGGTAGCCTTTTGCAACCCGTTGAATATCAGTAGGTTGCAGAGCCGGTTGCTTCATGGCCGATTTTGTGCCGCTTGGCCATGCCCGGCTTATATACGTAAAGTGGCGGAAATATGGGCTTTGTTCTGTTTTTCCCATATTCCGCCACATATATTATTCTGCTTCAAATGTGTACACAGCGCCCTTCTTGGTGCTTATGTCATACAGATATGTCTTCTCAGCCTCCGGCATCTTCTCGATGGCGTCAGGATAGTTTATCTTCTGACGGATGTCCGTTGGAGTTTCAAACAGTCTGTTCTTGTTCTCGCCCTTTGCAGCCTTCAGGCCCTTGCCCTTCAGAGGCACAGCCGAACGTATGCGCAGGTTGCCGCCAAGTTCCGACTTAACAGTTGTCTTTGTTATCTTGTTGTCCTTCCATGTCATGCTCACCTCAAAGCCTCCGCGCGCCTTCAGTCCGCTTACGGAGCCGTCTTTCCATGCGTCGGGCAGGGCAGGCAGCAGATAGACAAAGCCGTCGTGGCTCTGCATGAGCATCTCTGCTATGCCGGCCGTGCAGCCAAAGTTGCCGTCAATCTGGAATGGCGGGTGTGCGTCAAAAAGGTTTGGATAAGTTCCACCCTTCTTCTTCTCGTTGCGCACCAGTGTCAGCTGGTCGCCGATTAGCTTCCATGCGTGGTTGCCGTCGAGCAGTCGTGACCACAGACACACCTTCCAGCCCATGCTCCATCCCGTAGACGGGTCGCCGCGGTGTATGAGCGACTTGCGTGCAGCGGCAGTGAGTTCGGGTGTGCGGAACGGAGAAATCTGATTGCTCGGGAAGAGTCCGTACAGATGAGACACGTGTCTGTGCACGTCCTCCGGGTTGTCCCAGTCGTCCATCCATTCCTGCAGCTGTCCCCAACGGCCTGTCTGCATGGGCACCATCTCCGTGAGCTTCTGCTTCAGACTGTCGATTATTGTAGCCGTCTTGGTCTTGCCCAGTATGTCGGCAGCGTCAATTACGTGGTTGAACAGGTCGTAGAGCAGCTGGTTGTCCATCGTTACGCCTGCGGCAGTTGTTGCCTTGTAGGGGTGCTGGTTCTCGGGCGACAGACTGGGGCAGATAACCCACCAGTTGTTCTTAGGCTCGCGCACCATAATCTGATTGAAGAAGCGTGCCGCGTTCTCCATTATCGGATAGACGCTCTCGAGGAACTTCACGTCGCCTGTGTAGAGATAATGCTCCCACAGATGCTGGCACATCCATGCGCCGCCTGTAGGCCACAGACCCGACGGAGCCTTGTCTATGGCTCCCGTTACGCGCCAGATGTCGGTGTTGTGGTGCAGCACCCATCCGTCGGCACCATACATTATGTCGGCCGACTTGTGTCCTGTCTCGCTCACGTCCTTGATAAGACTGAACAGCGGACCGTTGAGTTCGGTCAGGTTGGTCGACTCTGCCGGCCAGTAGTTCATCTCAAGATTGATGTTGCATGTATATTTGCTGTCCCACGACGGCAGCATCTTGTCGTTCCATATACCCTGCAGCGTGGGCGGCTGTGTGCCCGGCTGAGATGTGCATATCAGCAGATAGCGGCCAAACTGGAAGTAGGTCTCAACCAGATGCAGGTCGGTCTGCTTCTTGAACAGCTCCACGCGCTTGTCGGTTGTGGTTGACGTAAAAGCGTCTTTGCCGAGGTCGAGCTTCACGCGGTCATACAGAGCCTTGTATTTCTTTACGTGTGCGGCCTTCATCGTGTTGAAGTCCTTAGCCAGTGCCTCTTTCAGGGCCGTCTCGGAGCGCAGCGTGTCGTTGCCGCTGATGTCCTTATAGCTGTTGAAGTTTGTGGCTATTGTCAGATAAATAGTGGCCTCGTCGGCACCGCTTATCTGCAATACGCCGTCGCGGCTGCTCATGCTTCCGCCTTTTACGGTTGCCGTAGCCCTGCCGGTAAATGTTACCTTGCCTTTCTGTCCTTCATGCCATCCGCTTATGCCGCTCAGCACAATCTCGTTGCCTTCCGACTTAATGGTTACGTCCTGCTGCGGCGATGTCATCTGCGCGTTGCAGGTTATCATGCCTTTCTTGCTTGCAGTGAGGTGTATGGCTATTACGTTTCCGTCGAACGACGAAATGTATTCTCTCTGATATGTTACGCCGTTGCTTGTGTATCTCGTTATGGCGCGGGCAGAGTCAAGGCTCAGTTCGCGGTAGTAGTTGGTGTACTCGCCGTTGCCCGGGAAGTTGATATACAGGTCGCCAAACGGCTGATAAGGCATACCGCTGTTGGTGTTTGCCTGCACGTGTGCCGTGGCCAGGTCCTGCGCCTCCTTGTATTTGCCTTCCCACACCAGCTGTCTCACCTTCGGCAGATACTCCTTTGCCTCCGGGTTGGCGTTGTTGTTGGGCCTTCCTGCCCATATTGTCTCCTCGTTGAGCTGCAGACGCTCAGAGCCCGGCGTGCCGTATATCATGGCGCCTAGGCGGCTGTTGCCTATCGGCAGGGCCTCTGTCCATGTGTATGCCGGTCTGTCATACCACAGCACATGCTTGTTTTCGGCCATTCCCTCTGTTGTTGTCATCAGGCATACGGCCGCCAGCAATGTTGTCTTTAGTAGTGTTTTTTTCATTTATTTCTTAGGTGTAAATCTTAGTGCGTTCTCGTCTTCAATCGTAACCTTGCTCTCGTCGAGCTTTGATGCGTCGAGCTTGAAGGTGTCAATAAAGAATTTATATACAGCGTTGCGCTTGTTGTCGCCGAAGTCGTGGCGCTCTTTCGGCAGGTGTATGTTGCTCACCTTGTCGGTAGCACCATAGAATCCGTATATGCGCTGCAGGTAAGGATATTCCAGTTCGGGCGTCGTCGATGTCCAGTCGCCGCCGTCGCTCACCAGCATCATCGGCTTCGGGGCAAACATTGCAGCCAGTTCGGCGTTGCATGTGCCTCCTCCTGCCAGCTGTATCGGCATTCCGCTCTCACACGGACATCCGCCGTCGAACCACGACGAAACGCTCACCACAGGGTTGGCAGCCGTAAATCTGTCGTCGAGCACCGTCAGCAGCACGGTCTGAGTGCCGCCGCCCGAGCCTCCGTTTACGCCTATGCGCTTGGTGTCAACGTCCTTGCGCTGTATCATCCAGTCGAGTATCCTTATACCGTTGAGTGCCTGCATCACGTGAGCCTCTGGTGTCTGGTGTGCCTTGCTGCCAACTTCGTCGGCTGATTCGCCCCATCCCCACAGGTCATAGTCTACACATATCGCGCCCATGCGTGCTAGCGTGCCCAGTCTCAGCTGCTGCACCTTGCCGTAGCGTCCGTTGCTGAAGTGTCCGTTGGGGCATATTATCAGCGGATGCTTTCCCTTGCTCGTCGGTGCATAGATAGAGCCGCACACAGTGTGGCCGTTCGCTGTCTTCAGTCTGAAGTTCTGCACGGTATATCCGTTAAACTTTCTTATCTTCGAGTATTCGGGTTTCTCCTTTGAGCAGAGCGGCAGCAGCTTGTCTATGCCGAGGCGCTCTCTCACTTCCTTGCGCAGCGTGTCGCGTCGTGCTTCCCATTCTGTTTTATTGCTGTAAAGCGATGTCAGCCAGCTTATCATCTTCTGTCCGTCTTCAGGCTGTCTGCGCGGATATTCGTAAGGCTTTATCTTATACAGCTTGTCGTTCTGCTTAACAGCCTTGAAGTCGAAGGGCGACAATATGTTGCTGAGAGTCTCTTCGAGAGAGTAGGGACGCACGCGGAAGTCGGCATACGCCAGTTTCAGTCCTGTTGTGTCAACGTTGTATTTCAGTCTTATTCCGAATCTTGCCGACACGTCGTTGAGCACGTCGCTCAGCGGTCTTGTAAATTTGTTTTCAAAAGTTTGAGCTCCGGCACTCATGCTCAGTAGCATAAGTGCCGGAATTATAACACGTTTCATTTCTTGTTTATTTTATAAGTCAGTTTACCCAGACCGTCCCTCTTGGCGGCCAGTTTGCCGTTAACGAAGAGCATGAGGCCCTTTCCCTGGTGATAGCGCTGTCCGTCCTTGTCGTAGACGATGGCTATGTTGTTGCCGCGATAGCTTATGTTGTCCAGGCAGAAGTAGTTCCATGTGCCTTCCGGTATGAGCGGATTGACAACTATGCTGCCGTCGGCCTGCGGTCTTAGTCCTGCTATACCGGTTATCACGAGGTCGGCAAATGTAGAGTGGTTGTAGTATCTGCTGCGCTCGCGGTCGCCCATCAGCCATGCTCCGTTCTTCTCGTCGAGATATTCGCCGATATACGGGCGTCCTCTGTGGTGCTGGCTCTCAACATACAGCTTCATCTGTTTGAAGAATGTAGAGTCGCCAACAACAGGCTCGGGATATGTGTTTATGTAGTTTGCCATGGCTGTAAGCGTCTGGCTTGTTGCGAAAGGCCATACGGCGCCGTCCCATTCGCATTTGCCTACTCCGTGTGAGCGGAATTCAGGATGTCTTCTCTCTGCCGTTGTAAGTCCGTAGGGAGCTGAGAATCCTTCCTCGTCCTCCACCTGTTTCCATGCCTCGTCATATTTCTTTGCGTCAGGCAGGTTGAAATACCATGGAATAAATCCTATGGCCTCGCGCACGGCAGCCAGAGTGTCGCCTCTCATAGTCTCGAAGAACGACTGCTTCTCGCTCCAGAGGTTTGTCTGTATCAGGCTCTTTATCGTGTCTGCCTCCATTGTGTATTCCTTCGCCTTCTTTGTGTCGCCTGCCAGCTTGTTCAGTTCTGCCAGAGCCATTGCGTTGCCGTACATATAGCTATTTATTGTCGGACGTGCATACTGCTTGCGTCTTCCGCCGCTGATGCTCTCTTCCATTCCGTCCTGCACGTCGCCCTGCCAGTAGAGTCCGCTCTTCAGTCGGTTGGTGCTCTTCCAGCGTGCGTATTCTTCTTCGAGCGACGGCTTCAGTGCCATTACGAACGATGTGTCGCCAAGCACCTTGTAAGCCTCATATATGGCAGCCGGGTTCCATGAGCTGAACTTGTTCATCTTCTGCATTGCCTTGCCGTTGTTGCCGCGATACCATGTGTTCAGTATCTGGTGCAGATATGTCGAGTCGCGCAGCCAGCGTGTCTCCATCACGTGATGTCCTATTGCGCAGGCAATGAGGTTGTATTTGTCGGCATAAGAGCGCTGAACGAGGAATTCGGTCATGCCCAGTCCTACAGGAGTGCGCTTGATGTGCTTGCGCAGCGACCACCAGCGGAAGTAGTAGATTTCTTCCATGTCCTTGTCGGGACATTCAAACAGAGGTATGTTCTTGCTCATCCATTCAGACGACTTGCTGTTGGGTATGTCCGTAACGATGTTCTCGTCCTCCATGTTGTTGAAGTATTCGGCATAGTGTGCGAAGTCGTCATACTTCAGCACTGTTGATGCTGAATCGGCGTCTGCCGATGCTGTCTTCACGTTGGCAATAGAGAATGATGCCAGCTTGTCCTGCTCGTCGGCACGCGGCATGTCAACATACTGGTCGGCAGGAGTCTCAATGCTCGGCTCAGTGAACAGGTCGCCTGTGCGGAATACTATTCGTGTTATGGCGTCAACGGGTGTGTCGAACATGCGTGCAGTTGCCTTCTTGCCGTTCACGAAGTATGTTCCCACGTGTCCGTCTACCGACAGCTTGGCTGTAATATGATATGTCTGTCCGGCGTCATAGTGCTTCAGCATGCCGCCATAGCGCGCTCCGCCCTTTACCTTCATTGTTGCTGCAGAGTCGAGCACGATGCGGGCGCACATGTTGCCCTTGTCGTCAAGGAACTCTATGTTGAGCTGTCCGTGGTCGTTCTGTGCGGGCTTAACGTCGAAGTCTACAGTAAGCTCCTTCGTAGCCGGTATCAGTTTCTCCACCTTGGCGTAGTCATACGGATCCTTGTCGCTCAGTGTCAGCCATTCGCCGTTGAGCGTTACGGGTGCCCACAGCGGCGAGTAGATGTTCCAGTCTTTCATGTCCTGGAGTTTGGCATACTTGCTGAAGCTGCCTCCTGCATGTTCTGTAGCCTTTATCTTTACAGGCACGGGTATGCACGACACCCACATGTCTTCCTTGTTGTTGCTGTATGTAACCCACAGGTTCTTGTCCGGCGGTGTTCCGTTACCTTCCAGTATGCCTCGTGTATACTGCGGTCCGTAGCTCTTGTAGTTGCCCCAGTGGCGTTCGGGTGTAACCTCGCCGTTCACCAGGTTGAGCGTAGTGTATTCCAGTCCGTCGTTGCTCAGCGATATAGCCAACGGCCAGCGATATTCAGCCGGGTTATATACAGTGGCATAAGTGCCGTCAGAAAGGCGCTGTCCCCATATCTTCGCGTTAGAGTTCACAAAGCCGTGAGCTCTCTTTGCCGGTTCTCTCCATGTGTTTCCGCCGTCGCTGCTTATGCTTGTCAGCGCATGCTTCCACAATCCCACCTTGCGTCCGTCGGGCAGAGTGTATCCGCTGAACGCCTTGTAGGGAGTCTTCAGCGGCAGTATGTCGTCGTTTCTGTCTGCCTCTTCAACCCACTGCATTCTGTACATCGGGTTAGCCAGAATCTCATCGCAGGCCTTAACAAACTCCTTGTCCTTTGCTTTCTTGTAGTAAGGATAGTCGGTGTTCTTTTCGTTAAATCCGTGATTATAATATATAAAGTATATAGGACCGAATGTGCCGTCGGCCTTTATCTCTCTTACCACGCGGCCTATTCCGTTGCCGTCGTTGGGGTCGTCTTTCGGAGTGAGGGCTACGCCGTAGTTGCCCATTGCAATGAGGCGGTTGCTCTTAGACACATAGAAGCCTACGCGCTGGTGCATGATGGCCTTCAGGTCTTTTGCCACAACGCCCGGCCATGTCGGCTTGGTGTATCCGTCGGGCACGTTGTATTCAGGGAACAGCTCAACGGGCTTAGTCCATTTGTATCCGTCTACAGAAGTCTGCAGCATGGTCTTTCCGGGCGGCTCATGCTCGCTTCTCGGGTCGGTCAGGTAGTGCATGTAGAATTTGCCTTTCCAGTATGCCATCATGGGCTGATGGTTATAGAGCCATCCCTGTTCGCCTCTCATGGTCTGAATGCTGTGAACTCCCACCACGGGCGACAGTCCGCCGTCATGTCGTGCAGGCGTAGCCACGGTCGTTCCGGTGTAGTGAACGGCGTCGCGGTTCTCCTTTATCAGGTTCTTCACGATCTCCTCGTCGGCCATGAACACCGTTCCGTGCTTGTGTCTTACAGGGAACTTTACGGCACCTGTCTGGTCCTGGAAGTTCTTGAAGTCCTTTGTTCTTGCCGCTCCGTATATGCCGTGGCGGTAAGAGTCGTAGTAGATGTAATACCATCCGTTGACCATTGCCGTTGACGGACCTTCGCAGAAGCTCTCTGTGAACGGCTCTGACGCCTTGCTCCATGGGCCGTAGGGCGACTTGGCAAAAGCCACCTTGATGTTGCGCTGGTCTCTCGAGTTGTCTTTCAGCACCATCACGTAGTCGTCCTTGCCTCTTTTTACGAGAGTGGCGTCAATGCTGCTGAAGTCAGGGTCGATAAGCACCTTGGCCTTGCTGAACTTCTTGAAGTCCTTTGTCGTAACGTAGTACAGACGGTGATTGTTGTAGTGGTCTTCCTTATAGTCGGGAAACTTGCCAGGTATGCACGATGCCCATATTATCATGTACTGCTTCTTCACGTCGTCGTAGAACAGTTCCGGTGCCCATACGTTCACCGTTGTAGGGTCTGTCATGACGTTTATCAGTCTTGGCTTGCTCCAGTGGATAAGATCTTTTGATGATGCATAACCAAAACCCTTGTCGCCCTTCCAGCTCGATGTCCATACCAGATGGAACGTGCCGTCGGGTCCTTTCACTATCGAAGGGTCGCGCATCACCTTCTGTTCTCCTACCGCCGGGCGCAGGAATGTGCCCTGTATGGTGTCCCATCTCAGTCCGTCATAGCTGTAGATAAAGCGCAGGCCTTCGTTGGCCGGCTCATGGAATGATGTGGAAACGTAAATGTCTTTCGCGTAAGAAAGATTTGGTGCCGTCGTTGTCAACATAACGATGGCAGACAAAAAAAGTTTTCTCATTTCAGTTTTTCTTGTTTATGTTATGACGCTCAGATTTTAGGTTTGTAATCATATTAATTAATGTAACTTTAAATTTTTTATTGTAACAATGCGTGCTTTTCTTCTCCTCAGTAGCCAGTTTTCCTCTTTTCTTATCCTTGTTGTGCCGTGCCGTCAGTGCCCCTATGTGCCTGACAGACTTAAAAATCAGTCATTCTGACGGCTTTTTCACGGCAGAAATGTTTTTGTTATACTTTTTTAAAGCAATTGAACCTCTTATGCATCATCAATGTAAACATATTTTGGTAATTTTGTACAAAAATTTACAAGCCGCCGGACTTGCGCCGTCCGCAGCCGCAGTTTTGCAGTATGGCGTGTGCGTGTTTTGCCTATGCAGCGGCACGTTGCAGGGCGTTGTCTGCCGATGACGGGTGCGGCATAACAGAGAGCGAACGTATAAAAACAAAAACATAAAGCCTATGAAGTTGAGAATATGTTTATTCCTTATGGCCACCATGATGCTTCTGAGCAATGGTCAGGCCAGTGTGAACGTGTTTACCGTAAAGGGCCGCGTTACCGACAAGGCGGGCAGGGGCATCAGCGGAGTGGTGGTCAACAACGGCATGGCCTTCACCCGTACCGATGCCAATGGCTACTGGACGCTGCGCACCGACACGTTTGTCAGCAAGTTTATAAGCATCTCCACGCCGGCCGCCTACAAGCTGCCTTCCAAGAACGGCATAGCCTCCGGCTTCTACGTGCCCGTCAGGACGGCCGTAAGCTCTAAGAGCTGCAACTTTGTGCTCGAAAAGCGCACCAAGCCTGCCGACAGGTTCAGCTACATAGCCATATCCGACCCGCAGATGCTCGATGCTGCCGACATGAAGAGATGGAACACCGAACTGGTGCCCGACATGCGTGCCGTGGTCGACTCGCTGAGCAAGACGCGCGAGGTGGTGGGCATCACCGTGGGCGACATCGTGTTCGACAATCTGCCGCTGCTGCGCAGCTATGCCGCGTCGTTCAAGAACATGAAGATAACCATGTTTCAGTGTATCGGCAACCACGACTTCGACAAGCGCTACAAGGGACTCAACAACGCGCGCCTTGGTGCCGGAGCCTACGGCGAGATGGCCTATGCGGCTGTGTTCGGACCTACCGACTATTCGTTCAACATAGGCAAGGCCCACGTCGTTACGCTGAAGAACATCAACTATAAGGGCAACAAGGCGTATGTTGAGACGCTCACGGAGAATCAGCTGCGCTGGCTCGCCAACGACCTGAAGTTTGTGCCCAAGGGCTCGCTCGTCATCCTCAACATGCACGCTGCCGCATGGAACAAGGACGACCCAGCCCAGAACATGCGCGGGGCTGCCTCGCTGCAGAAGTTGCTCGAGGGCTACAAGGTGCATGTGTTCTGCGGCCACACCCATTACTTTCAGAACGTGGTGGTCAACAGCAACCTCTATCAGCACAACATAGGAGCTGCCAGCGGAGCATGGTGGAACGGATGGCTCAACCGCTGCGGAGCGCCTAACGGATATATGGTGGTAGATGTCAACGGCAACAGTGTCGAGTGGCAGTATAAGGCCACGGGCTTCCCCTTCTCGCGCCAGATGACGCTCTACGACAAGGGCGACTTCGGCACGCAGCCCGGATATGTCGTTGCCAACATCTGGGACTACGACCCTGCATGCAAGGTTGAGTGGTATCAGGACGGCAAACTGATGGGCACCATGCAGCGCTTCACGGGCGTCGACTTTGAGTTTGGCTCGCGCACGCTTGCTGCCGGACGCCCCGCCAACACGTCGCACCTGTTCAGATGCAAGCCCGTGGGCAACTATAAGGAGATAAAGGTGGTTATGACCAACCGCTTCGGCCGCACCGTCTCTGACGTAATCAGACCTCGCGTCTCTGTCATAGCTCACCGCGGAGGTGCCGGACTTTATCCCGAGAACACCATCGAGGCAATGCTCAATGCCGTGAAGCTCGGCGTAACCGACCTCGAGATGGACCTGCACGTAACCAAGGACGGGGTAGTGGTGGTTTCGCACGATCCCTATGTCAAAGGCTACGGACAGAAGTATCCCATCTATTCGCTCACATGGAAACAGCTTTCGGCAAAGGTCATCGGCAACGTAAAAGACCCTGCCTTCCCCGACAGCAAGCGCCTCTACACCCATGTGCCTATGGTGACGGCGCTCATAGATTCTGTTGAAACATACTGCCATCAGCACCGCCTTGCGCCTGTAAGATACACCATAGAAATCAAGTCTGACGCCGCTCTCGACGGCAAGCTTACGCCCGAATACAAGACCTTTGCCGACCAATGTGTAAAGGCTCTCAGCACCCGCAACCTCGGTTCGCGCCTGCTCGTGCAGAGCTTCGACGTGCGCACGCTGAAGTATCTCCATGCCAAGTATCCGCAGATGCGCCTGCTCTACCTGATAGACAAGACGTCGGGCGGCTATGATGCGGCCATGACCAAGCTCGGCTTTGTGCCTTATGCCGTCGGTCCCGACTATTCCATGGTCAATGCAGCCTTCGTAGCAAAGGCAAAGTCTGCCGGAATGCGCGTCATTCCTTACACCGTAGACACCAAGGCCGATGCGCAGAAGATGGTTAAGGCGGGCGTAAATGCCATCATAACCAACTATCCCGACAGGATGTTCGGATGGATAGGCAAGTAGACAGCGGCTCTGCCATTATGTTGATTGCACCAAGGCTTAATGCCGTGAACAGATATTTTTTTTGCATAATATAAGCAAAGCGTTGCTGAATTTTCTTCTTGTGATGACAGGGCCGGGCTTTCAGCCCCCGGCCCTTTTTTGTGTCTTTGCGCCCGGTTAGCGCCTTGTGTATGCGGTTCAGGCTGTCGGGGGCTGTTGTCTGATGATTTGTGTGATGTTAAAATGTAAGTAAATGGCGCATTGTTCTTTCATAATGATATATCGTGTATGTGCGCTTTTGTTGCCGTATTAGTCTTCTGATAAGTCCGCTTTGCGCCTTTTGCTGCCTGTTTTCATGCGTTTTGAGTGCCGGTTTATGGCCGTCGGTCTGCAAAAGGTATGCTTTTGCCGTTTTATTACTATACATTTCGCTTTTCGTTATGCCGTCTTTCGCCTTCTGATTTGCGGTCTTTCGGCTTCCTGTTTGTGCCCTTTTGCACGGCGTCGTCATTCCTCTTGTTGCACATCCAGGCGTTATATATCTATATCTTTCTGATGTACTGCATTTTATTTTTGCACACAATTTTGCGCAAAAAATGGCACTGTTTCACCTAAATCTTATTCTGTCGCCGTTTAATCTCATCTTGCTAAATCAATATGTAAGATAAATTACAGTTATGCTTTCTTTGTGTCTTTTCTGTAGTCTTTGTGCTGTTTTGTTTGTGTATTTATTGGAATAATGACAATAAATTATCTATTATTATTGCATATTGATAATAAATTATTATCTTTGCTGCCGTATTTTATGATTAATAAGAGAGAATATGAGCAAATTGATAAGGCCTGTAGACTATAAGTCGCTGCTAAACGTCAGGCAGACGGAGCAGGGCATAAAAATGATAAAAGACTTTTTTCAGCAGAATCTTTCAACGGAGCTTCGCCTCCGCCGTGTAACAGCGCCGCTGTTTGTGCTTAAAGGTCTTGGCATAAACGACGACCTCAACGGCACGGAACGCCCCGTGACGTTTCCCATTAAGGATCTTGGCGACGCTCAGGCAGAGGTGGTCCACTCGCTTGCCAAGTGGAAGCGGCTCACCCTGGCAGAGTATGCCGTTGAGCCGGGCTATGGCATCTACACTGACATGAACGCCATCAGGGCCGACGAGGAGCTGGACAATCTTCATTCGCTCTATGTCGACCAATGGGACTGGGAGATGGTTATGACGCGCGCAGAACGCAATCTCGATTTCCTTAAAAGCGTTGTCCGCCGCATCTATGCCGCCATCCTCCGCACCGAGTATCTTGTGTGCGAGCATTATTCGGCTCTTAAGCCCTTTCTGCCTTCCGACATCCATTTCGTCCACAGCGAAGACCTGCTGCAGATGTATCCCGACAAGAGCGTGAAAGAACGTGAAGACCTGATATGCAAGAAGTATGGCGCCGTGTTCATCATTGGCATAGGCGGCAACCTGTCTGACGGCAAGCCGCACGACGGTCGCGCTCCTGACTATGACGACTGGACTACGCCCAACAGCGACGGCCGCAACGGTCTCAACGGCGACATCCTTATCTGGTATCCCACGCTTGCCCGTGCCGTCGAGCTGTCGTCAATGGGCATACGTGTTGACAAAGAAGCACTGCTGCGCCAGTTGAAGCTCACTGGTCAGGAACATCGTTCGAGTCTGTATTTCCACAAAAAGCTCCTTGACGGTGAACTGCCGTTGAGCATCGGCGGCGGAATAGGGCAGAGCCGCCTGTGCATGGTGCTGCTCCACAAAGCCCATTTAGGCGAGATACAGGCCAGCATCTGGCCCGAAGAGATGAGAAAAGAGTGTGAAGAATTGGGAATGGGGATAATATAATTTTAAGTGAAGAACGAAGAGCAGGCGCAAAAGCGCAAGCAGGCTTGAGCAATTAAAAATTAAGAATTAAAAGTGAAAATATGAATGCCAAGCTAGCATAAGACTACATGATAACGCAAAATAGGAAGTAATCGGATCACAGATCCTGATATTCCATTCCGGCGGAGCGCAGATCCGCCGGCACATTAGCGACGTAGTGCGTCTTACGGAAGTGAAGAGCATATTTAAGTGAAGAGTGAAGAACGAAGAGTGAAAAATCCATGTGCAAAAGTAATGCTTGCGTCAATAATCAACAAGACTAATGTGCCGGCTGATTTGCAATCTGCCGGAATAAAGTATAAGGATCTTTGATCCGCTTAAAAATACCGCTTGTTTAAGTGAGAAGCTGACGCAAAAGCGTAATTAAAAGTGAAAAGTCAAAATGTATAAGCTGGTTTAATACAACATGATAACAACAAAATAGGAAGTAATCGGATCACAGATCCTTATATTCAATTCCGGCGGAGCGCAGATCCGCCGGCACATTAGCAACGTAGTGCGTCTTACGGAAGTGAAGAGCATATTTAAATGAAGAGTGAAGAACGAAGAGTGAAAAATCCAAATGTCCTGTGGCTATTGTCAATGCATTGCAATTGATAATAACCAACAAGGCTAATGTGCCGGCTGATTTGCAATCTGCCGGAATAGAATATAAGAACCGAAGGTCAGCGTAGCTAATTTTTGATCCGCTTAAAATACCGATTATTTATGTGAAGCAGGTACAAAAGCGCAATCAGGCCTGAGCATTTAAAAAAATAAAAGTGAAAATATGAATGCCAAGATAGCATAAAACAGCATGACAATATAAAATAGGAAGTAATCGGATCACAAATTAGCTACGCTGACCTTCGGTTCTTATACTTTATTCCGGCGGAGCGCAGATCCGCCGGAACAATAGCCAACGTAGTGGTTGCGAGAAAAATGAAGTTGGACGCAAGTCAATTCGTATGTCTTTCTATGACAACAATCAACAAGGCATATGACTTTAACTCCTAGCCAACTCCGTTGGCGATAACTACTCTAACTCCTTTAACTCCTGACAAGAACGTAATTATGAATTCCTAGCTTACTTCCAGTCCGAGTATTTCGCTTAGTCGTTCGAAGGCCTTGTTTGTATTTTTCAGTTCGTCAAAGCGTTCGCGGTTTGTCGGTATGCGCTTTATCTCTTCAGGCTTTGCCAGTCTTAGCGTCAGTGTTATGTCGCTGTTTCTCAGTGCCTTTATCAGCGTGTTGCGTATTCTGCCCTTAATCTTGTTTATCTCTTCTAGCAGAATCTCGTTGTCAACCACCACCTCGATGTTCGGAAACTCCTTTATTGTCGGCATCATGTTCTTCATGCGCGCCGCTATTCCCGTCATCTGCTGTGGCATACGGTTGCACATGCCTACCCATTGCGTCAGCATCTCGTCCTCTGTGAACGTGTTGTGCTCACCGTTGTCCACCACCTCTACGTCCTGCTCCGCCACTATCTGCGGTTCTTCGCCCTGACGTCTCAGGTTGGCAAACGTCTTGCCGATGCTGCCCAGTTTCAGTTTTCGCAGATTCGTCGTCATAGCCGGCTGTGCGGCCTTTGCTCCGTCGCCTTTGCTCATGCTGTT
>UMLB01025191.1_pt1 | contig 22455 bp, 19 predicted proteins | sample 1966481 | NCBI WGS metagenome assembly UMLB01 (sample SAMEA4836192, study PRJEB28245) | human gut metagenome | biome: gut microbiome; material: fecal sample | place: Denmark | collected 2008 | reverse complement strand
GCGAGATGATCGCCCAAACTGGCCAGTTTGTTCCACGATTTCGTGCGTCCTTGATCACATAGACGATGGAAAGAATGTAGAGGATACCAACGACCACACCAGCGATCGTAACAACCGTTTGAATAGTTGAGCTCACGTGAAAACAACTCCCTTGTGCGATATACGAAAGCTACAGCTCCGCTAATTGTACGCGAAGTTTCTCGAGTCGGTCGGTGATGTCGGCAAGCTTCGCAGAATCCTTATCGATGATCTCTTGAGCTGCCTTGGCCAAAAAGCCTGGATTGGAGAGCTTCTTTTGGAACTTCGCTTGATCCTTCTCGAGCGTTGCGATCTCCTTTTCAAGACGCTTACGCTCCACCTCAAAATCGACCAACCCTGCAAGGAGCACATACACTTCAGTCTCCCCTGCAATCGTGACCGCAGACTCCTGGGGCTTCTCGCAGCCGATACCCAGTTCTTTCACCGTGATGAGCGCAAGGGCCTCGATGAGCGCTTGCTGGTCAGCGAAGAGCGCACGTGCCTCTTCATTTTCAGCTGAAACAACTACCTCGAGCTGCACCTTAGGAGAAAGCCCATAGCGCGAACGCGTGGAACGAACACCCGAGACCGCGCTCATGACCATCTCGATCGCCTGCTCTGCTTCAGGGTCGATATAGCTTGCGAGCGCTTGCGCATCAGGCCAGGAAGCCATCATGAGATACTCGGTTTCCTTCTCGCCGGGAAGCTCCTGATAGATCTGCTCGGTGACGAACGGCATGATAGGATGGAGCAGGCGCAAGGCCGTATCCAGCACGAAGACGAGATTGCGCTGGCACACGAGCGCGTCCTCGCCACCTGCCTGAAGGCGCGCTTTAGAAAGCTCGATGTACCAATCGCAGAATTCATTCCAGAAGAATGCGTAGAGCTCACGGGTGATCGCCCCGAAATCGTAGGTTTCATACGCTTCATCGAGCTTGGCAACGAGCGCTGCCAAACGTGAGAACATCCACCTATCGGCAAGCGTTGCCGGCTGCGGTTCACCTGGCGTGAAGCCTTCCAAGTTCATCATGACGAAGCGCGCAGCGTTGCGAATCTTGTTAGCGAAGTTGCGGCTCGCGATGATGCTGTCTTCGTTGAACTTCATGGCTTGCGAACCGGTGACCTGCGTGAGCAAACCGAAGCGCATGCCATCGGCACCATAGGTCTCCATGAGCACCATGGGGTCGACGCCATTCCCGCGACTCTTCGACATGGGCTTGCCATCGGCGCCCATGACCGTGGGATGGATGATCACATCTTCGAAGGGAATCTCATCGCAGCAGTATTCGGATGCCATGATCATGCGGGCGACCCAAAGGCCCATGATGTCACGTGCGGTAGAGAGCAGCTGCGTAGGATAGTATTTCTGCAGGTCAGGCGCATCCATGCCATCGATACCCCACCCTTGCGTAGCAAAGGGCCAGAGCTGTGAAGAGAACCAGGTATCGAGCACGTCTTCATCTTGACGAACGGGCGCACCGCAGACCGGACACACCTCAACCTCGTCGACGCACGCGTCTTCCCACCCGCAGGCATCGCAGTAATACATGGGGATACGATGACCCCACCACAGCTGGCGCGAGATGCACCAGTCCTTCAGATTGTCGAGCCAATCGAGATAGACCTGCGCCCAGCGCGCAGGATAGAATTGCACGTTGCCCTCTTCGACGACCTTCCTAGCCGGCTCCTTCAGGCGATCGACCGCGACGAACCACTGCTCGGAAAGCCAGGGCTCAAGCGTAGTGTGGCAACGGTAGCAATGCATGACCGAATGGGTATGGTCTTCGATCTTGTCGAGCAAGCCAAGCTCTTCGAATTCAGCCACCACCGCTTTACGCGCTTCATCGCGCGTCATGCCGGAGAATTTGCCGAAGCCATCGACCACGACCGCGTGCTCATCGAAGATGTTGATCTGTTCGAGATCGTTGCGCTGACCTATAGCATAGTCATTCGGGTCGTGAGCAGGCGTTACCTTCACGCAGCCAGTACCGAATTCTTTATCCACCACGAAATCGGCAACGATAGGTATCTCGCGGTTCACGATGGGAAGCATGACCGTCTTGCCCACCAGGTTCTTATAGCGCTCATCTTGCGGGCTGACCGCGATGCCAGTATCGCCGAGCATGGTCTCAGGGCGCGTGGTGGCCACGACCAGGTACTCCATGCCATCCACGGGCTCCGTGAGCGGATAGCGCAAATGCCACAGGTGGCTGGGCTCTTCCTCGTATTCCGCCTCGTCGTCGGCGATAGCTGTGGTGCAATGAGGGCACCAGTTCACGATGCGCTTGCCACGGAAGATAAGATCATCGTGATACCAATCGCAGAACACCTTGCGCACCGCGCGTGAGAGCGAAGGAGACATGGTGAACTGCTCGTGTTCGTAATCACACGAGCAGCCCATCGCCTTGATCTGATTGATGATGATGCCGCCGTATTCATCGCGCCACTCCTGGCAGGCTTCGATGAACGCTTCGCGGCCGATCTCGTGACGGTCGATGCCCTGTTCGGCCAGATGTTTATCGACCTTCGTCTGAGTAGCGATGCCCGCATGGTCAACACCGACGATCCAACGCGTCTGATACCCCTGCATGCGCGCACGACGAACGCACGCGTCCTGGATGGTGTCGTTCAGGGCATGGCCCATATGCAAAACGCCCGTTACGTTCGGAGGCGGGATGACCACCGTGTACGATTGCGCGCCATTCTTGCCAAATCCTGGCGTGCGCTCGAAGAATCCGTGCTCGCTCCACGCGTCGAAGAGCGGTTTCTCCCATTCGCTGTAGGGCTGTTTGTCTTGCTTTTGTTCCGTTGCCATGAATGATCCTTGCGGTCTTATGCGGACTGATCGTCGTTCTTTAGTTGTATTCCATCAGCTGCGAGAACGAAGACGCGCACACGGCGCGCCCGCTTGCGCAGGTGACTATTTCTTCGCTGTTCTCTTCTTCGTGAGCAGTTCGATCTCGGGCTTCGTGGTGCCCTCGATGTCGCTACGGCGCACCACCACGCGGGTAGGCTTGTGATAATCGGGAAGCTCGTACATCGCGTCCATGAGCACATCTTCGCAGATGGTGCGCAACCCGCGCGCGCCCGTCTTGTGCTCGATGGCTTGCTCGGCGATGGCCTCGAGCGCCTCGGGTTCGAAAACGAGCTCGGAATTCTCGTAGCTGAACATGAGCGTGTACTGCTTCACGAGCGCATTCTTAGGCTCGGTAAGGATACGCACAAGATCTTCCTTATTCAGCTGCGAAAGCGAGGTGATGACCGGGATACGACCGATGAATTCCGGGATCATGCCATACTTATGCAGGTCTTCAGGCAGCACTTGAGCGAGCAAGGCTGCATCTGCTTCCTGCTTGGACTTAGGCATATCCGATCCGAAACCGATGTTGGTCTTGCCGATGCGCTGTGCGATGATCTCGGGCAAGCCGACGAACGCACCGCCGAAGATGAACAGGATGTTCGTGGTATTGATGGGAATGAGCTCCTGCTGCGGATGCTTGCGACCACCTTGTGGCGGAACGCTTGCCTCGCAGCCTTCCACGATCTTCAACAATGCTTGCTGCACGCCTTCACCAGAAACATCGCGCGTGATCGAGACGTTTTCCGCCTTGCGTGCGATCTTGTCGATCTCGTCGATGTAGATGATGCCGATCTCGGCGCTCGGGACATCGAAATCTGCTGCTGTGATGAGCTTGAGCAGGATATTCTCAACGTCCTCGCCCACATAGCCAGCTTCAGTGAGCGTGGTAGCATCGGCAATAGCGAACGGCACCTTGAGCGTGCGCGCGAGCGTTTGTGCGAGCAGCGTCTTACCTGAACCGGTTGGACCGAGCAGCATGATGTTGCTCTTCGCAAGCTCGACATCGCTTTCCGTGGCTTCTTCGCCCATGCTGATGCGCTTGTAGTGGTTATATACGGCGACCGAAAGCGCCTTCTTTGCTTCTTCCTGACCGACCACGTGCTCGGAAAGCTGTTCGTAGAGCTCTTTGGGCGTGGGCAGATCGGTGAGCATGTCGGGATGCTTCGAAGAGCGTTCCTCGATGCTCGTCACAAGCTGGTTGCCGAGCACCTGATTGAGTGCTTCGGATTCAAGCCCGCGCATGGAAAGATCGGTGAGCATCGCATCGACCGATACCGAAATGCACTCATCGCAGATGAAGATGCCATTCGGTCCGGAGATCATGGCGTTTACCTGCTCGGGAACCTTCCCGCAGAAGGCGCAATAGATTCCGTCGTGCGGTCCCGAAGGAGTTTTATCAGCCATGAAACGCCTTAGTTCTCGGAAGCGTTACGGGACGCAACGACCTGGTCGACGATGCCGTAAGCGCAAGCATCCTGCGCGCTCATGAAGTTGTCGCGCTCGGTATCCTTATGGATAGTCTCGAGCGACTGACCGGTATGGTCGGCCAAGATCTGGTTCAAGCGATCGCGACAGTAGAGGATCTCCTTCGCGGCGATCTCGATCTCGGTCTGCTGGCCTTGCGCGCCACCAGAAGGCTGATGGATCATAACGCGCGAGTTAGGAAGCGCATAGCGCTTGCCCGGCGCACCACACGCCAAGAGCACGGCAGCCATGGAAGCAGCCTGACCCATGCAGATCGTGGAAACATCGCACTTGATGTAGTTCATCGTGTCGTAGATAGCGAGACCCGAAGTGATAACGCCGCCCGGTGAATTGATGTAGAGCGAGATGTCCTTATCGGGATCAGCCGATTCAAGGTGCAGAAGCTGCGCAACGACCGTGTTAGCGACCGCATCGTCGATCTGTTCTCCCAAGAAGATGATGCGCTCGTTGAGCAAACGAGAATAGATGTCGTAGCTGCGTTCGCCGCGGGGCGACTGCTCGATAACATAAGGGATGAGTGCGGATTGATTAGGATGTAACAACATACCTGCCTCGCTGTTCTGCTTCATATAGATGCGTATTGAATTGTGAGAAGAAGGGGGCTATTTTGCCTCTTCATCCTTTTCTTTTTTCGTCGTTTTCTTAGCCGTTGACTTCGCGGTGGATTTCTTCGCCGTGGTCTTCTTGGCCTCCTTGGGCTTTGCAGCCTTAGGCTCGACCTCGGTAACCGTTGCCTTTGCCACGATGTCGTTCAAGGCCTTCGTGCGGACAACGCCTTCTGCAATGAGCGGCAGACGACCTGCTACCTTCCATTCAGCCTCAACAGCCACGGGATCATCGACGTTCGCCTTCTGGAATTCAGCGGACACCTCTTCTGCGGTTGCTTCGATCTTGTTGTGACGAGCCCATGCATCGAGTGCCATATCCTGACGGACCGTATCTTCTGCCTGCTGCTTCATATCCTGCTTGAACTGCTCGGACGAGATCTTCATGGTATCGAGATACTGGTCGAAGGTATAACCGTTCTGAGAAAGCTGCTGATAGAAGGATTGCAGCAGGTTCACTTCCTGAAGCTCGCACATAGCCGTGGGCATTTCGCCTTCAACGCGAGAAGCGATGGCTGCCAAGCACTCGTTCTCGACGCGACGCTGCTTGTTCATTTCCTTCTGGTCCTTGATCGACTGCGCGATCTGCGTGCGCATATCGGCCAAGTTTTCGAAACCGAAGTTATTGTGAGCCCATTCATCGGAAAGCTCAGGGAGAACCTTCTTCTTGATGGTGTCGACCTTCACATCGAAATGGATGACGCCAGCGTCTTCACCGAGCGTCTGGCCGAGCATGGAGGAATCGGATGAGAAATCGACGTCGAAGGATTTCTCCTCGCCCTTCTTCATGCCGATGAGCTCAGCATCGAACGCTGCCGGGAAGAGGTTCACGCCCAGTTCATAGAGGCGATTCTCTGCATTGAGCTGCGAGAGCTCGTTACCATCTTTATCGGTTGCTTTGATAGTGAGCTCAACGAATTCACCCTGCTTGACCTTGGTGTTGGCATTCGCATCTTTGAAATCGGTGTAATAGTTACGCAGCTCTTCGATCTGTGCGTCGATCTCTGCTTCAGTTGCTTCAGGCATCGGAATCTCGACCGACATGTTGTCGTAGGAAGAAAGCTCGAAGGATGGCTTCACATCGATGGTGGTGGAGAAGGAGAACGGCTTGTTGTCCTCAACGATCTCCGTATCCATATCGAACTCAGGCTTGAAGAGCGGAACCAGATTGTGTTCATCCAGAGCGAGCGGATAGAGCTCGTTCACCAAGTCCTCAGTGAGCGAAGCTTTGACCGTGTCGGCACCCATCATATTGTCGACAACGGGACGAGGCGCCTTGCCAGGGCGGAAACCGGGGAAGTTATAGCGCTTTGCAAAATTCTTGTAAGCCTGTTTGATGCGCGTATTGACTTCTTTTGCATCGATCTCGAAAGAAAGCTTTACCTTGTTGTCCTCGAGGGCCTCTACTGTTGTTTTCACTCAATACTCCTTTTCGGATACTTCTTGAACCGAGGTGGTGCGGGTGAAAGGACTTGAACCTTCACGGGGGTTGCCCACCAGAACCTAAACCTGGCGCGTCTGCCAATTCCGCCACACCCGCGTCTTTTCGGCATCGTTTAAAGCAATAAACGACAATTCGTTATAGTAACAAAAGATACCCTTATCGTCACGAAGATGCAGCAAATGCACACGTGCTAGAGCTCACTGATATCCTTAGCGGAGATAACCTTGCTCGGTGAGATGAGCAACGCGCCCACTTCGCCTTTGAGCGCTGCGTCGTTGAAGAACACATCGTCCGAAGAAACGCCGACTGGATTGAGGCCTTCTTCTTGGGTCGAGATGACGATATCGATGCCTTCGACATCGTTCACCCGCGAAAGATCATCGACGAGCGCAACGACGAAGTCCACATCGGCAGCGCGATAGGAATCGATACGCTTGTTGATGTAGTAGGGCAAGTCCGAAGCCGCGTCGATCGTGAGAATGCCGAAGCGGTACTTGCCCGCCTTCGCGATGGTCTCATTGATGTAGCGCGTAGGATCGGAAAGGTCGAGCACATAGACAGAAGCGTTCTTCTGCAAGAAAGAATCGCGCACGGCCGAAAGTGTGAGCGGTTTCTTAGGTTCCTCGGCGCTTCCCTGCCCGTCTGCAGTGGATTTGGGCACCACATCGGATACCACGACCTCATCGCCAGCGGCAGCATCATCCACTTGCTGGTCTTTGCCCAGCTCGAGCGTCTTGTTGCTGCCATCTTCCGCGATGCGTTCAAGCCCCGCTTCACCGAGCGCTTTCTTCTCTTCAGCAGTGCCTTCGTAGATGATGGCGGTATAGTCGCCCAAATCGCCTGCCGCATCATCGATCGTGCTCGCGGTAACGTTGAACGAATGGCCGATGTTCGTGATGTAGAACATGAGCGCTCCGAAACCGCACACGACGAGCAGTGCGAAGATGATGAGGGCGATCTTTTCGCGAGAGAGCTTCTTCATAGCCGTTATTGTAAGCCTGCGCGCACGCTTTTGCAGTGATGCGCGCAAAGCTTAGGCATAAGCGGTCTTGCAACGATCGTCGGCAAGGACGCGCTTCAAGAAGCGCCCCGTATGGCTTTCGGGAACCTGAGCGACCTTTTCCGGCGTACCTTTCGCAACGACCGTTCCGCCCTTCGCGCCGCCTTCGGGACCAAGGTCGATCAGGTGGTCGGCAGCCTTGATCACGTCGAGGTTATGTTCGATCACGAGCACCGTGTTGCCCAGGTCGACCAAGCGCTGAAGCACCTCCAAGAGCGCACGCACATCGTCGAAATGAAGGCCTGTGGTCGGTTCGTCAAGGATGTAGAAGGTCTTGCCCGTCTGGCGTTTCTGCAACTCGCTCGCAAGTTTCACGCGCTGCGCTTCGCCACCGGAAAGCGTGGTTGCCGGCTGACCGAGCTTGATATAACCAAGCCCCACATCATGGAGCGTCTCGAGCTTGCGCCTAAGCGAGGGGATCTTGCCGAAGAATTCGAGGGCTTCATCCACGGTCATCTCGAGCACTTCGTAGACGTTCTTGCCCTTGTAGGTCACCTGCAGCGTTTCGCGATTGTAGCGCGTACCATCGCACACTTCACAATTCACGTACACATCGGGGAGGAAGTGCATCTCGATCTTCTTCTGGCCGTCGCCCTTGCACGCTTCGCAGCGTCCACCTGCAACATTGAAGGAGAAACGGCCTGGTCCGTAGCCGCGCGCCTTGCTCTCTTGCGTGGAAGCGAAGAGATTGCGGATGTCGTCCCAGAGGCCAATGTAGGTTGCCGGGTTGGAACGCGGGGTGCGACCGATCGGGCTTTGATCGATGCTGATCACCTTGTCGATGAGCTCTACCCCTTCGAGCTTCTTGAACTTGCCCACCTTGCGATGCGCGCGATTCACGCGATTGGCGAGCGCTGGGGTGAGCGTGTCGGTAACGAGCGAGCTCTTGCCCGAGCCCGAAACACCCGTGACCACCGTGAGCGTGCCGATCGGGATCTCTGCCGTAACATTCTTGAGGTTGTTCTCGCTCGCACCCGTGATCTTGATCTTGCCGCGCTTGGGATTACGACGCTCAGCAGGAATGGGGATGCACTTTTCGCCGCGCAGGTATTGTGCCGTAAGCGATTCGTCGCTTGCCATGATCTCTTCAGGGGTGCCGCACGCGACCACTTCGCCACCGTGTTCGCCAGCACGCGGACCCATGTCGATCACGTAGTCGGCACAACGGATCGTATCCTCGTCGTGTTCGACCACGAGCACCGTGTTGCCCAGATCGCGCAGATGCTCGAGCGTTTTGATGAGGCGCTCGTTATCGCGCTGATGAAGGCCGATGGAGGGCTCGTCGAGGATATAGAGCACGCCCATGAGGCCCGCGCCGATCTGCGTCGCGAGACGAATGCGCTGCGCTTCGCCACCGGAAAGCGTGGCGGTCGCACGTTCGAGCGTGAGATAATCGAGACCCACGTTCACCAAGAAACGCAAGCGCTCGGTGATCTCCTTTACGATAGGACCTGCGATCACCTCTTGCGTCTCGTTGAAATGCAGCCCTTCGAAGAACTTCAGCGAATCAGCAGCTGAAAGCTCGCAGACCTCGTGGATGTTCTTGTCGCTCACCGTGACCGCAAGGATGGAAGGATTGAGGCGCTTGCCACCGCACGTCGCACACGGGATGATCGAGAAGTAGCGCTCATATTTCTGGCGCTGACGGTCGCTCGAGGCTTCCTTGTAGCGATGCGTGACCGCCGCAGAGATGCCCTCCCATTCGACGAACCAGTAGGTCTCGCGCCCATCGACCGTTACGTAGTCGACGCGGATCTTCTCGCCCGGCGCGCCGTAGAAGAGCTTCTTCTGCACCTTCTTGGGTATATCCTGCCAGGGCGTATCGGGGTCGACCCCGTAGTGGAGCAGCACCGCACGCATGACCTGTGGATAGTAATTGCCCGACTTGAACGGCGCCACGGCCCCTTCGTTGAGCGACAGGCTCGGATCAGGGATGACCAGGTCGGGGTCCACTTCTTCCCTGCTGCCGATGCCCAGGCAATCGGGGCATGCACCATAGGGAGCATTGAAGGAGAAATCGCGCGGCTGCAGCTCGCCCATGGAATGCCCGTGCTCGGGGCAGCCGAGCGCGAGCGAGAAGAGGTACTCTCCTTCCGCAAGGCCACCAGTTGCACCAGATGAAACCGTGCGCTCGCCCCCCAGCGGCTCATTGTTCTTGTCGAGCAGCTGCACGAGTACGCGGCCGTCGGCAAGCGTAGTGGCTGTCTCGACCGCTTCCGCGATACGGCTTTGTGCCGAAGGCTTGAGCACCACACGATCGACCACCACGTCGATGAAGTGCTTGATCTTTTTATTCAGCACAATCGGGTTCTCATCGAGCTTCGTGATCTCGCCGTCGATGCGCACGCGAGAGAATCCTTCGGCGAGCAAGTCTTTGAAGAGCTTCGTGAATTCACCTTTGCGCCCGGTTACCACCGGCGCCATGATGATGCACTTGGTCTTCTCGTCTTCGGAAAGACGCAGGATATCGTCGGTCACCTGGTCGGTCGTTTGCATGCGGATCTCGCGTCCACACTCCGGACAATGCGGGATGCCCACGCGTGCGAAGAGCAAACGCAGGTAATCGTAGATCTCGGTGGTGGTTCCTACCGTCGAACGAGGATTCTTGCTCGTGGTCTTCTGGTCGATCGAGACCGAAGGCGAAAGACCATCGATGGAATCGAGGTCGGGTTTGCTCATTTGGCCAAGGAACATGCGTGCATAGCTCGAAAGGCTTTCGACATAGCGTCGTTGACCTTCGGCGTAGATGGTATCGAAGGCAAGCGATGACTTGCCCGAGCCCGAAAGCCCCGTGATGACGACAAGTTCGTCGCGCGGGATCGTGACGTCGATATCTTTGAGGTTATGCTCACGTGCGCCTTTGATGACAATGGAAGATTGCGCCATAGCTACACTGCTTTCTGTGGTGGTGAACGATGCTGCCGAATGCGCATGCGCGCTGCATGCGGAGCATCGGTTGGTTTTCGGCAATCCATCATAGCGCGCGTTTTGAAATGGGGCAATCGCATCGAACCTTCAGCATGATTCCCTCATGATTTCACCACGCAAGAACGAAAGATGATGAACTACCCGGTCGTTCGTCATCTTTTCGAACGAGGATGGGCTTGTTGCTGGACCTGCTTCAAGTGCTCGGGAGAAAGGTGCGTATAGATCTGTGTGGTCGAAAGGCTGGAATGACCGAGCATTTCCTGCACACTGCGCAGGTCCGCCCCACCCATGAGCAGATCGCTTGCAAAGGAGTGGCGCATCGCATGGGGCGAGAGCGACGGGTCAAGACCAGCAAGCGCGAGCGCCTGCTTGAAGATCGTACGGATCGCAGCGGTCGAAAGCGGATTACCGCGCGTTGAAAGGAAGCAGGCATCGGTTGCGCACTTTGAATGCGCAGCCAACTCAGAACGTGATTCCTCAAGGTAGCGGCGAAGCGCCGAAACAGCTTTGTGGTAGATCGGGACACGGCGTTCTTTGTTCCCCTTGCCCACCACGCTCACATACCCTTGATCTAGATGAAGCCTATCGAGCGTGAGCCCTTCGACTTCAGACACACGCAAGCCACATGCATAGAGCAACTCAAGAACAGCCTGATTACGCAGAGCCACCGCTCTATCGCGCTCAAGTTCTTCTTCGCTCGCATACACCGAAAGCAGCCGCTGCATATCTTCATGCGAGATCGTCTTGGGGAGCGTTTGCGCCTGCTTCGCGCCCTGCAGGACCGCAGCCGGATTCGAAGGATAACCATGCGCGATCATGAGCCATTGATAGAACCCTTTGAGCGAAGAGAGATGCCTGTTGGCTGTTCTACGCGAACGCCCCTCTCGATCGAGCGTGCCCAAATAACGCCTGATCTGCTTATGGGAAGGAGCATCAAAAGGCGCATTCGTCTCAGAGCACCAATGCGCAAAGCCCATCAGATCGTTTCCATAGGCTTTCGTGGTGTGCGCGGAATGATTGAGCGTTCTCAAGTAGTCGAGGTATTCATCGATCAGAGCGCGCGACGCTGAGCAGACGCATTCTAGCTGCTTGCTGCATTCGGTCTGCTCTTCACGTTCTGTCATGATCTAGTTTGTTCCCTCGAGCAGCGGAGCAAGCGCGGAAACGTATGACTTCATGGCTTCGCTCCCCCGCTGCGCATACGCTTCGTAGCGCTGCTGCTTATTGCGAATACGCTCTTCGAACGGCGGTAGGATGCCGAAGTTCACATGCATCGGCTGGTAGTCCTTCGTCTCCGGATCGGTCGCGTAGTCTATGAGCGCTCCGAAGGCGCTTTCACGCGGAAGCGGATCGAGCTCGATACCTCGCGCAGCCCCGCGCACGTTCAAGCTGGCGAGCAATCCTGAAGCGATGGCCTCAACATATCCTTCGGTCCCGCTCAGCTGCCCTGCAACATATAAGCGAACGGGCAGGGCACGTGAAGCAGCACTCTGCAATTCAAGATGGCAGTTGAGCAGCTCAGGAGCATTGATGAAGGTGTTGCGATGCATCACGCCATAGCGCGCGAACTGAGCCTGCTCAAGACCGGGGATCATGCGGAACACGCGCTCTTGTTCGGGGAACGCAAGGTTCGTCTGGAAACCAACGAGGTTATAGCACTGCTTATCTCTACCCTCTGCACGCAATTGCACCACCGCCCAAGGACGTTTCTGCGTGCACGGATCCACGAGCCCGACTGGCTTCAACGGTCCAAACCGTGGTGCATCGAATCCTTTGCGTGCGATCTCTTCGATCGGCTGACAAGCCTGGAACAGATCGCTCGACTCGAATTCCTTCTTGATAACACAGCGCGCATCGATGAGCTCCTGTGCGAAGGCTTCATATTCTTCTTTGTTGAAAGGCGCATTGAGATAGTCCCCTGCGCCTTCTTCGTAGCGGCTTTGGCCGAACACAACATCGTGGTCAAGCGAATCCGCATAGACGATCGGCGCTGCAGCGTCATAGAAGGAAAGATGGTCTTCCCCGGTGAGCGTGCGCAGCGATTCTGCGAGCGCAGGCGAAGTAAGAGGGCCCGTAGCGATGATGCAGAACGGTGCCGGGTCCTCAAGAATATATGGCCCCTCATGGTGCGCATCTTCGATGATGAGCGCGCCGGAAGGATCGATGCCCACCACCTCGGCTTCGATACGTGCGACCCCCGCTTGCACGAGCGCATCGGTGACCAGTGAAGCGAACTGCTCACGATCGACCGCAAGCGCGCCCCCAGCAGGAACGCTGCTCTCATGCGCGAACGCAAGCAAATGCGAGCCGAGCAGCTCGAGTTCTGCTTTGAGCATGCCGGCCGCGCTCGCCTCTTTGGTGGATTTGAGCGAATTAGAACAGACGAGTTCCGCGCACTTATCGCCATGATGCGCGCCCGTAGTGCGGAACGGGCGCATCTCGATCAAGCGCACCGCAAAACCATCTGCAGCCAGTTGCAAGGCAGCTTCGCTTCCTGCAAGACCGCCTCCGATGATGTCAACACGTTTTTCCATGCCATCAGGGTACTACACAACACAAGCGCCATAACTTCCGTTCGGAAATCTTTCTATGAAACCCTCATGTTCAAGCTTCGCCAACTCGACCATGAGCCAAGCAAGGCGCTTCTCGCGCAAAGGCGCACCGATATCATCTTTCTCCATGAGCGCATCGATCGAGAGCTGCTCTGCCTGGAGTGCCGCAAAGAGCAACGATGTTTCAGACACCTCCTTCTTGCGCATGTCCTGAACCTTCAAGCATCCATACAGATTGAAGATGACATCCTCAAACGTCTCTTCGTCGACAATGGGGGTTGCGCCCTGATACAGAAGCCGGTTCGCGCCGCGCGAGGTGGGCGAAGTGATCGCGCCTGGCACGACGAGCACTTCGCGATTCGAAGAGAGCGCATCATCGGCAGTCGAAAACGTTCCTGAAGGAAGCCCCGCTTCTACAATGAGCGTTGCACGCGAAAGACCAGCGATGATGCGATTGCGCGCGCGGAAGGTGTAGGGCATAGGCGGAAACTGCCATTGGTGCTCAGAGATAACGGCACCGCCTTTATCAATGATCTCCTGGAACAGATCGCGATTTGACTCAGGATAGATACAATCGCACCCTCCGCCAAGCACGACCACTGTTGGACTCCCTCCTTCAAGGCATCCTCTATGGGCTGCGCTATCGCAGCCGAGCGCTCCACCCGAGATGATCGCGAGCCCATGCTCCGAAGCGATCTTCGCGAACTTAAACGCCACATCTCGCCCATAGGGCGTTGCTTTACGTGCACCGATCACAGAAAGACCGCACGTGAGTACTTGCGGGTTGCCGATGCCATAGAGCTTCTTCGGTGGATCGGGGATGTCCATCAACTGTTCAGGGTAATCCTCTCCCCCATACGGGAGGATGAAACGTACTCCTTCAAGGGGCTTTGTCGGTCGCAACTCTCTCATACATCGTCCTCTCTCGATCATCGTTTCATTCCACTCGTCTGAAAGCGCAAGGCATAGGCTTCAGCCAAGTGTTCTTCTTCGACTGAATCCGAAAAGGAAAGATCAGCGATTGTACGCGCAAGCGAAAGTATCTTCATGATCGAACGCGTATTGAGCCCACTCGTATTTATCGCAAGCTCAAGGAACTCATTCGCACGTCTGCTGAGCACACAAGAATGGAACAGTGCCAAGAGCTTATTGCGTTTGCCGATCCGGAGCGGCGAATCCACTGATCTCAAGCATTCATCCACCCCTTGGTTCTTCGTACGATGGAGCATGCGGTCGTGAGCAAACGCACGTGCACGAACGATCTCGTCTCTCATTTGCGCAGAACTTTTACCAGGACGCGCCTTATCCAGATGCGAAAGATCGATACGGGCAACATCGATCCTGATATCGATGCGATCCATCACCGGACCGCCAATCTTACTCTGATAGCGCTGGATCTGATACGGGCTGCATTTGCATTCGTGCTCTTCATCACCGTAGTACCCGCAGGGGCAAAGATTCGTTGCCGCCACGAACATGAAGCGCGCCGGAAATACGTACGAACCTTCCGCTCGCGTGATATGCACGATCCCTTCTTCAAGGGGCTGCCGAAGCTGCTGCAACACATCGTTGTGCATCTCTGCAAGCTCATCGACGAAGAGCACGCCATTGTGCGCAAGCGATACTTCGCCGGGACGCACGGGGTTTCCTCCCCCAAGCAGGCCTGCTGCCGTCACGCTATGATGAGGCATACGAAAAGGTCGCAAGCCACCATAGATACCCCGCAGATCGGCATCGAGCGCTGAGTGGATCATAGCGGTTTGGATCTTCTCTTCTTCGGAAAGCGGAGGCAGGATGCTCGGCACGCACTGGGCGAGCAAGGTCTTGCCCGCACCAGGAGAACCCATCATGATGATGCCATGATTCCCGCAAACTGCCACCTGCAACGCACGTTTGGCCGCATCATGACCGACTACGTCTACGAAATCGAAGGCATAGTCACGCTGCTCAGGCTCGCTGAAACAGAGCGCGGGCAGTTCTTCGCGCGTGATCTGACGCAGATATTCGAGCGCAAAGCATTCCACCCCTGAAACGGGAAGAGCGCCATGGTCGGTCGCTCCCGTTATGAGCGTTGCGCCCAATTCGCGCGCGCATTGCTGATACGAGATGAGCCCTGCCGTGGAACGAACCCTTCCTTCAAGCGAGAGTTCACCCACCACGAGCGCGTTTTCCAGATGAGCGACAGGGATCTGACCCGTTGCTGCAAGGAGCGCGAGCGCGATGGGCAGATCGAACCCTGACCCCGTCTTGCGCAGCGAGCTTGGTGCAAGATTCACGACAATCTTATCGCTTGGCACATGGAATCCTGCCGATTTAATAGCTGCCCGCACGCGCTCTCGTGATTCCTGGATGGCGGTATCGGGCATACCTACGATCGAGAACGAAGGGATACCGCTTGAGATGAGCACCTCGACCTCGACCGGCAGCGCCTCAACACCGCGCAGCACTGCACTCTTCACCTTGTAGGATTGCTGAGACATCGCTGCCTCACATCGACCCAAAGGCGTTCAGATGATGGCGCAGGAAAGCGCGACCCTCTCCGAGCACAAGGATCGCGATGACATCGAAACGCACGCGTACATCGGCATAATCGTGATCTTTAAGATAGCAAGCTGCGATACGTTCATAGCGCGAGCGCTTCCGCATGTCCACCGCCTCAGAAGGAAAGCCTTTCTGAGCATCCTTACGAGTTTTCACTTCGATGAAGCAGAGCGTATCGTCTTGAAGCGCAACAATATCCGCCTCGCCAGCGATACATTTCCAGTTGCGATCGAGGATCTCGTATTCGCGACGCTGAAGAAAGCACGTGGCAGCCTCTTCTCCCCTCTTGCCGAGTTCATGTGGGGAATATGAAGACACGTCCTTGGCCTCTTTAGCGCCTTTACCTTCTTTGGTCCCTTTGGCCTCTTCTGCGACTTTGGCTTCTTTGGTGCCTTCGACCTCTTCTGCAGTTTTGGCTCTTTTGGCACCAGCGCTCTCTTTACAAGGCGCCTCATCTTCTTTTGGTTTCATGCATAAAGCTTGTGATTCTTCCATTCCTACCTCCTTGACTTAAGGATAGGAAGGGAATCTCAACGAAATTTGAAAGAAATCTGATGTCTTCGCACGCGCAGGTTTACGTTTTGCTCACGTTTTTCTCAATCGCCGAGGAATCTCCCCGTTCTGCAAAGTCCCTTTATGAATTCGGCGCGCGGCTGGTCACTCTAAAGCGAACGATCCTCTGTGAAATTCTTGCAATACGAAGCGCGATGAATAGGGGTAAGCCCCTTCTCCGCGATAGCACAACGATGCGCCGCGCTGCCATATCCCTTCGATGAAGCGAGGTCATATCCTGGATAGACCTGATCGTATTCGACCATGAGCGCATCGCGCTCGACCTTAGCGATGACCGAAGCAGCCGCAATAGAGGCACAGCGCGCATCCCCCTTCACCACATTGATCTCGCGCGCGTCGAAGCCGAGCGGATTACCGTCGAGCAGGATGACCTCGGGCACGATGCCCTGGGCTTCGATGTTAGCGACTGCTGTTTTGAAGGCGCGCTTGAGGCAAGCCATGATGCCGAACGCATCGATATCTTCAGGAGGGATATGAACGACCGAGAAAGCGCGAGCTGAACGCTTCACCTCATCAGCGATAGCAGGACGCTTCGCTTCCGCGATCTGCTTGGAATCGTTGAGTCCGCCTATGAACGCAGCCGCTGGATCGAGCACCACAGCGCCTACGCTCACAGGACCAGCAAGCGGGCCGCGGCCAACCTCATCGAGCCCAACCACAACCTTGCCGCCTGCAAGCTCTTGTTCGAACGTATAGAGACGCGTCAGTCGCGCATGCTCCTGCTCTTCGCGCTCGATGCGCCTGCGCGCGGTAGCGAGCGCCTGTTGCACCCCTTTGCGTTCATCGGAGGCGAGTGCGCGCTCGAGCGCAGGGAAGCTCTCAGGCGTTGCTTCTTTCAGCAACGCTCGTATCTCCGCTATCGATCCCACGCTCTCTCCTTTTCTCAACTAGCCGGGCAACGTGCGCTCAGGTGACAAAACGAAAAAAGGGGTACGAAACCCGTACCCCTTTCCGAATGCGAATGAAGGCGCTCTTAGAATGCCTTTTCCTTGATCTTCGCAGCCTTGCCGACCTTGTCGCGCAGGTAGTAGAGCTTTGCGCGGCTCACATCACCACGACGAGTGACTTCGATCTTCTCGATCTTGGGAGAGTGAACCGGGAAGGTACGCTCCACGCCCACGGAGAAGCTGATCTTACGAACCGTGAAGGTCTCGCGATTCGAAGCACCATGACGACGGATAACATCGCCCTGGAACACCTGAATACGCTCGCGATCGCCTTCCTTGATGCGATAGTGAACCTTCACCGTATCGCCAACGTTAAAGCTTGCAACCTCAGGATTGATCTGCTGTTGCTCGATTGCGCGGATGATATCCATGTCAAATTCCTTCTATATTTCCACTACTTTATATACAAACACAAAGTGATGTCAGAGACACAGCTGATAATTATACGGTGAGCCAAATTGCGACGCAAGAAGCAAATGTAAAAATTGTTGCAAAACCACTCGCCTAGCGGCAGACGGTTCGCGCACACGCTCCTGCGGCGCTAGATGAGCAGCAACAACCCGTACGAGCCTACCCCCGCAACGATACTCCACACGAGCGACTTCGTCTTGATGGCAACGGGAATCACGATGAGCGCGGCGATGACCGGAATCATCGCAGGCCACAAGCCCGCATCGAACATGCCGGGGCTGAAGATGTCGTTCGCGATGAGCGCAGCGAAGGCAGCTGGCGGAATGAAGGCGAGCGCCTGGGAAAGCCATCCGGGCAGCTCACGGCCGCGCAGTGCGAAGAGCGGCACCGTGCGGAAGATGAGGATCGTAAGCGCGCATCCTATACCGATGAGCGCGAACTCAGTCCAACCCACGTGCACTCACCCGCTCTCTTCTTACCACGATCATACCGGCAGCAACGCCCAAAAGAGCACCGATCAAGATAGCCGGCCCTGAAAGCCCCACGCATTTCGCCAGATACACGCCGAGCACCGCGACCACGCCAGCAGCGATATTGCCTTTGGTAGCTGGTTGCGAGAACAACAGGCACAAGAAGATACTCGTCATGGCGAACGATGCGAGCGCAGTGGGCACGGTGAGCAAGCTTCCAAGCAGCACCCCGAGCACGTTAGCGAGCGCCCAGGAGCTTTGCGAGAACAAGTTAACAAGCGTTGCACCCTTGATGTTCCACTCGCCCTGCTCGAGCTTCACCACGTTCACCGCGAACGATTCATCGGTAACGGTCGCACCATACAGGAACGCCAGGCGCTTGTTCACATTCTCGCAAAAGCGCGAGAGCGATGCGCTATAGAGCATCTGGCGGGAATTGACGAGCGTCACGCTCGCGATGATGGCAGCCATAGGAGAACCCAGCAACCACATATTAGGAATCATGTACTGACCAGCGCCGGAATAGAAAAGGGCGCTCAACAAGAACACCTGGAGCGCATCCATGCCGACCGATTGACTCAAGATGCCACAAGGAATGCCGAGAAAAATATAGCCCACCATAATGGGTGCGGCCATCTGCAATGCTTGTTTTACGAGTGATACGTTTTTCATGACCGCATCAGTATAGCGCTATCAGCCTTGAGTGCACTCTCTTCTCCGTCGGTGGATGAAGAGGGATCCTGCTATCTTAATGTTGCGCGTTCCATGACTTCGGAACGAACATGTCCTCGAAGAAGTTGATCGCATAGCGATCGGTCATGCCCGCAACATGGTCGGTGACCGCACGCAGCGGATCGTCGCCAGCAAGCGCGCGATATTCCGCAGGCACTTCATCGTAGTGGCGCACGAAGTAGTTGAACAGATCCTCGACCAAATGGCGCGCTTTGTATACCTCTCGCATGACCTGATCGGAGGTATAGACCTTGTCGAACAAAAACGAACGCAGTTCCATCATGGCATCCCAGATCGGTTCGCTCATGGCGATATCGCCCTGCGCATCGGAGGTGACGATCATATCCTCAACGAGCGTTTGGATGCGATCGGCATGATTCTCCCCGATGATACGATGAGTGGATTCCGGCAGATCGGATTCTTTGAGCACGCCTGAGCGAAGTGCATCGTCGATATCATGATTCACGTACGCGATGCGATCAGCCGTTGCAACGATGCGACCTTCATACGTTTTTGCCCGCTCAGAGCCCGTATGGTGCACGATGCCATCACGCACTTCCTCGCTCAAGTTAAGGCCCTTGCCTTCGTTCTCGATGACCTCGACCACGCGCAAGCTCTGGATGTTATGGCGATACAGCACCTTGTTCTCCGGTGCCTCCGGGTCGAGCCCCTTATGAAGCGCCAAACAGCGGCTGATCGATTCCTCTCCCACGTGCCCGAACGGCGTATGACCCAGATCGTGCCCGAGCGCGATAGCCTCGGTAAGATCCTCGTTCAATCCAAGTGCACGTGCGATCGTACGTGCGATCTGTGAAACCTCGAGCGTATGCGTAAGACGGGTGCGGTAATGATCCCCCACCGGCGCCAAGAATACCTGCGTCTTATGGGACAACCGACGAAACGCCTTGGTGTGCAAGATCTTGTCGCGATCCTTCTGATAGGTGGAACGGAAGCGATCTTCCTGCGATGCACGATCGCGCCCCAGCGATCGATCAGAGAACGAAGCTTGGTCGCTCAAGTATTCGTGCTCTTGTTCGATACGATCATCACGCGTGGTGAGTTTCATGTAATCTTCTTTCGACTAAGCGGTAACGATGAGGAGCCTTCTGCATGAAGGACAGCGCGACACCGGCGCATCCTGCTTGATGCGGCTGATGCGCGTGCTATCGAAGCCTGAACGACAGGCGCTGCACGATCCATCGACAAGCTCCGCCACGCCGATGCCTCCGCATTCGTGACAAGAGCGCTCATATGCACGACAAAGTTCGGCATTCAGGGTTTCTGCCAGCTGCTTATGCTCAGCTTCCGCCTGCGCGATCGCGCGGGTGAGCGAACCGCCCTCTTCCTGGAACGATGCGATAGCGCTCTTTTCTCGTGCATCCAGCTCAGCGCAACCCGCCATGATCTGATCCATGAGCGGAAGAATGCGCGCGAGCTCGCCATCGACGCGCTCCATATCCTGCGTGAGCTTCTCGCGGCGCTTGACCACCCCATGTAGGTCTTTCGTGTATGACTCAACGCTGCGGTAATCGCCTTTTACGCGATCGAGCGCTTCTTGGGTCTCTTGCTGCTTCTTCTCAAGACGTTCGTCTTCTGAGAGCAGAGCATGCAATTCGTCTTCGAACGCATCGATCATATCCTGCACCTGGGTCTTCTTCTTGATGATCGCAGAGAGCTTTTGGCGCGTTTCAAGAATGGTTTGGCGCTGAGGGAGCTCATCGAGCTTCTTCTTGTTACGGATCACTTCGGCATCGATATGCTGAAGTCGTTTGAGGTTCTCGAGCTCCTGATCGCTTGCGTGCATGCCTACCTCGCTCATCTCGTATGGGGCGAATCGCTATTGGCGAATGGTTTCAGGGGTATACCAATTCTTCGATTGATCAACAACCATGATACATGAATCTGGCAGACCCGCCGCGAGCGCTTCGGTCGCGAGAAGAGCACAGAGCGGAAGTTCTGAAACGTCATGCCCCAGCTCGATGATCGACAGCCCGCTCTGGCGTGCCTCGAGCGCCACGTGATACTTCACCTCACCGCAGATCAGGCAATCGATGCCATTCTCCAAGCAGAGGTCGACCAGGTCGTTTGCCGACCCACCACAAGTGACGATCGATTCGAGCAGGGTATCGGGATTGCCCCATACGCGCGGCACCGAACCGAACACGGAGACCGAGCGTGCTGCGAGATGCTTGAGCGAGATCGCGCCCTCTTCGCTCGCGCACACCATCCCGAAGCCCTTATCAGCCTTGCCCGCGAGCGGGTCGAGCACATAGCGCGGCTTGAGACGCAGTAAGGTGGGCAAGATCGAAAGTGCTTGCGGCGCAACATCGAGCGCCGTATGGAAATTCATGCAATTGATGCCGTGAGAGAGCGCATAGTTCACTACCGCCCCGGGTTTTGCGCCCTGCACGGTCTCCGGCATGAAGTTGCTCACCGCTTCGATGAACACGGGGTGATGCGTGAGCACCACGTTCGCACCAAGGTCAGTAGCTTCTTTGAGTGCTGCGATGGTGGGATCGAGCGCGACCACCACGCCGGTCACTTCGACACCCGGGTTGCCCACGGTTAGCCCCGTGCGATCCCAAGCGCACGCATCCTCAGCAGGAAAGACCGAGAGCAAACGCTGCTCGAGCGTGCCAACAGAAACGCCCGTTTTCACGGGCGCGAGAGGCCCCGTTGGGACCTTGAACAATGCATTGATATCTGATTGGGACATGTCAACCTTCTTTCGCGTTAAGAGAGCGGGATCGCTCTTCTCTCACCACCTGGTAACAACGCGGTGATCTCGCGATATCCCGCTTCATAGAGAAGTTTCAATCCAGCGTCGATGCCGCGATCGACATTGCGCGGCTCGTGCGCATCTGTTCCCAGTGTAACGGGCACGCCTGCTTTTCTGAATTCTGTTAACAAATCGATATGAGGGAAGGGCTCTTTGCAAGCATAGTAAGCTCCCGAAGTGTTCACCTCGATCATGCGCTCCCCTGCCGCCGCCGCTTCAGCAGCTTGCGCGTAGGCGCGAGCACGATCGAAGGCCGCCGAAGGATACTTGGCGAACTTCTTCACTAGATCGGGGTGTGCCATGACCGTATAGGGCATATCCGAAACGCACGCCGTGCAGAACTGGTCGAAATAGCGCTCCCAGATCACATCGTGACCGACCTCATCCCAATGATCGACCTGATCAGGATCGTCGAAGGGCCACATGTCAAGATAGTGGACCGAGCCCAAGATGATATCGAAGCGGCTCCAATCGATGCTCGAAAGATCGCGGTCCTCATAGTCTCCAAGCCAATCGAGCTCGGTCCCGATGAGGATCTGCATAGTAGGGTGAAGAGCGCGCTGCGCCTCAATCTCGCGAACGTAGGGATCGAGCGCATCCCACGGCATCGAGACGAAGTTGTCGGGATCGACCTTGCGAGAGAGCGGGAAATGCTCGGTAAGAGCCAGGATCGAGATGCCCGCCTCGCGAGCTGCCTGCACAACCTCAGCGATCGTGCCGTTTCCATGCCCGGTAAGCCCCGTGTGCGTATGTGTGTTGATGTATTCCATGATCACTTCACTATCTCTCGAAGCATGCGTAGCGCATGATCGATGTCTTTTTCTGTGGTGGTTGGTCCAAGCGAGAAGCGCACCATGCCAAGCGCGCGATCGCGCTCGATTCCCATGGCAGAAAGCACGTGCGAAGGCTCGAGATCGCTCGACGAACACGCCGATCCTCCCGATACGCACACTCCCCGCCGATCAAGCTGCAGGATGAGCGTTTCGCTCTCGAAACCCGGGCACAGCACCGTAACGATATGTGGCCCGTAGTCAGGCGATCGGGGGTCGA
>UMLB01040837.1_pt1 | contig 22490 bp, 17 predicted proteins | sample 1966481 | NCBI WGS metagenome assembly UMLB01 (sample SAMEA4836192, study PRJEB28245) | human gut metagenome | biome: gut microbiome; material: fecal sample | place: Denmark | collected 2008 | reverse complement strand
AGTTCTCGCTCCCGCCGATACCGAGATAGAAGTCATTCTTCTCGTCGCTGAAAAAAGAAAGGTCATATTCAGCAATACGAGGTTTATTGGTGTCTTTTGCCCTTGTGACGCTTATGCAATGAGGAGCATGTGCTCTTGCGTGGTTGCGCTCCATTTCATTCTTCACGATGCGGTCCTTCCTGCGCTCTGCGGCGCACGTCGTTTCAGGCTTCGTGTTCTTCTTCGTATCGAGATCAACCTTGCGGAGTTTATGGCTTGAAATTCGAACGAGCCAGCGGGGGACGCTGACTCGTTCGAAGGAAGGAGGGTTCGATCGAAAAGGATCGTTAAACCTGATAATCAATTACTCCGTCGTGCTTATCGAGTTCGCGTGCGATCGTGATACGCTGCACGGTCGGTGTTCCTTCTTCGAGCCACATAGCGCGAGAATCACGATAGAGTCGTTCGGTCGGTCCATAGGGTGAGTCTTCGAAATAACCATCGCCGCCGAAGATCTCGAGCATCTCATCAGCTACCAAACGCGTTGTATCGATGGAAAAGAGCTTGCAGATCGCTGCTTTTTCGGCAATGAATTCGCCGTTAGGGTTTTCCTCATAATCACGAGCGAAGTCGTAGACCATAGTGCGCAGCGCGTGGATCATCATCTGCATATTAGCAAGCTTGATCTTAATGGCCTGGCGCGAGATGATCGGTTTACCGAAGGTCACACGATCACGGGCTCGCGCGATGGAGATCTCGAGCATGCGCTGTGCCATGCCGAGATTCGAGGCGGCGATATGGACGCGGGACACCGCAAGCGAGTGCATGGCGATCTCCATACCTTGGCCGCGCTTGCCGAGCATATACTTGGCTGGGACGCGCATGTTCGTGAACTTCAATCCGGTATGGCCCGCACCGCGACAGCCCATCATGTGGGGCATAGGTGTGACTTCATAGCCAGGGGTTTCCACCGGGACCATGAACGTTGAAAGACGATGATCAGGATCGGCGTCGGGATCGGTCACCGCATGGATGTAGGAATGCGTATTCATGTCGGTAAAAGAGATGAGCCATTTCTCGCCGTTGATGATATATTCGTCGGTTTCAGGGTCGTACACGGCAGTTGTATGAAGGTCGGCACCGGTACCGCCGTCTTGCTCTGTCAGGCACCAAGCAGAGAAGATGGTCTTATCGCCGAATTTCGGCATAAGCTCTGCCTTGAGCTCTTCTGAGCCGAAGTCGTAGAGCGGGCGCCAGTTCAGATCTTGGGCAAAGTGAATATGCATGCGCATTCCGCCAGGACCACGAGAGAACTCTTCTTGACACCGGAGGATATCGAGCTCATCGAGGCCCCAACCGCCATATTCTTCGGGAAGCGACATCCGGTAGATTCCATGTTGGTTGCAGAGATCATAGAACTCATCGGGGAACTTGTTGGTCACCTCGATCTCTTTTTGCATGTCTTCCAAGGGCCCTTCAACGAGCTCGCGAAGCGATCTTAGATGAGCCTGGAATTCATCTTCTGTAAGTTTGCCATGCATTTTTTGTTCTGTCATAGCGTCCTCCTCGAATAAAAACTAAACAATTTGTCATGGGTGACACTGAAGATTATTGCGAAGGTTCTTTCTCGGTTCCAATCGATTAACCACCCAGTTTTAGAAAGAAAAGCAATTTAGAGGAGCACGAAAGGCTCCATATAATCAGCTTCAGAAGGCGTCGCATCGGCAAGCGAGCTTTTATCGGGCCGCTCGAGACGATCGGCATCCAAGCTCTTATTTTCAAGAAAGAGGTTTCTACTATGGATTTCAACTTGACCAACGAACAGGAATTGATGATCGATAGCGCAAGGGAGTATGCCGAGCGCTACTTCACCGATGAGGCGGTCAAACAAGCATACGAGGTCGATCACCATATCAGCCTCGAGGCCGCGATGGCTTATCGTGAAGCGGGCTTCATGCATCTTGGTTTGCCCGAAGATGTGGGCGGTATCCCTGTCGATAAGCTAACTGAGGTGCTATTGGTGGAGAAGATGCACGAATTCACCGGCGCATCGCTTCCCTTTGTCTCTGAATTCAATACCGTTACCGATGTGATCGAGTATGGTACTAAGGCTCAACAGGAAATGATCATGAATGCCATCGAGAATGTCGAAGGCACTTGTCTCGCGTGCACGGCTATCTCTGAACCCGCAGCGGGATCAGACAACAACGCTATGACTTGCGTAACGCGCAAGCAGCCTGATGGAACCTATCTCCTCAACGGTCAGAAGACCTGGGTAACCTTGGGCGGGATCGCTCTTTTCACCATGGTGGTGGCAAAGGATGAGGATCCAAGCTACGACAACGACAAGTATTCACTGTGGCTCATTCCGCGTGATACAGAAGGATTCACCTATGCTAGCCTCGATAAGGTCGGGCAGCAGATCATTCCTTTCGTTGACCAATTCTATGACAATGTTGTTCTTACTGAAGATCAGCGTTTGGGCGAGCCCGGCATGGGCTGGAAGAACCTCATGAAGAAGCTCGAGTTCGAACGTTGTCTCGTCGTCGCATCCTCGCTCGGCTTGGCGCAGGCGGCGTTCAACGATGCGGGAGCATACGCGAGCGAGCGTATTTGCTTCGAGAAGCCGATCGCTCAATTCTCCGTCATCCAGCAACACCTCTACGACATGCAGAACATCATCGAGAACGTGCGTTGGCGTTTGTATCGCACGGTGACGATGATCGATCAGGGGGAATCAACACGCTTGGAGTCTGCGTTGCTCAAAGGTTATGCCTGCCACGAACTTACGCGCGTTGCCGATATGGCGTTGGCGATCTATGCCGCGATCGGTTACACCAAGGAAATGCGCGTCGGACGAATTTGGGCCGACTTGCGCGGTAACGAGATAGGAGGCGGCACGACGGAGGTCATGGAGTATATCGCCGGCCGTCAACTTGCCAAACTCTACGCTCCGAAGAATTAAGGAGTGAATCGTTCGTAGATGATCGAACCCGTGAGCGTCGAAGCGCCAAGCCCTTCGATATGACCGAGCGAAGCAAGGAATCATCATGGATTTATGCTGGTCATTTTTATTAGAGTTTTTGCACGTCGGGTCTCACAATTAAAGCAGGATCAAATGATGAAAGAGGTGGATATATGAATCCGAATGCAACTATCACCGATGAGATGTTCGAGGCGTATCTCAAGCAGATCCGCGATCTGGTCGAGGGCCCTTTCGAGGAAATGCAAAAGAAGATCGAGGTGACCAATAAGTTTCCAGAAGAGTTCTATGATCTTGCAAGAGAGAACGATCTCTATCGATTCTACCTTCCTGCAGAATACGGCGGATGGAATCTCAACGAACTTGAGATCTTGAAGGTCCAGGAAGAGTTTTCCCGCGGCCCCGGAGGCATGCGTATGCATCTTCACCATGCCACCGACATGAATTGGCGCATTTTGGAGGAGTATGGCAAGCCAGAACTCAAAGCTCAGTTCATGGACAAGTTTCAAGACAAGACCGTTTATTGTAACTTTGCTCTGACGGAGAAAACGGGTGGTACCGGTGCCGATCTGCATACCACTGCGGTTCAGGATGAGGAGGGAAACTGGATCCTCAATGGCGAGAAATGGCTCATCTCATTCACGGATTGCGCGAATTATACCTATGTCATCGCGGTAACGGATCCGGACAAGAAGGGCGACGAAAGGCTCTCTGCTTTCTTCGTTCCCGTCGATTCGCCAGGCTTTGAATTCATTCCCATGCCCCATATGATGGGTTGTCGTGGATCCGCCCACGCTGGACTGAAGTTCACCGATCTCAAACTGCCCCCTGAGAACCTTCTTGGCAAACGTGGTCAGGGCATGGAGGTCGCCATCGCATCGCTGAGCGTTTCGCGGGTTCATATTGCGACTTCGAATCTCGGCATGGCGCAGCGCATGCTCGAGATCTCCCTTAAGCGCGCCCATGATCGTGTAACATTCGGGAAGCCCATCATCGAGCGCCAAGCTATCAAGATGAAGATCGCCAACATGCAGATGATGATTCATGCTCTGCGATGCCTAGTCTACGATTTCGCCGTTACCTTCGATAACGACCCATTCGATGACGATATCACTGAAAAAGCAGCGATCTGTAAGCTCTTCTCGATCGATACGACCCGTTTGGTGGCTGACGAGATGATCGAGATCTTCGGCGGAGATGGTTACTTCGAAGATTCGCCTTACGGCCCAACGGAGCGGCTCTATCGTGACTCTCGTGCGATGTGGCTTGAAGAAGGGGCTCCGACCGTGCAACGTATCACGATCGCGCGTGAATGCATTCGGCACGACGGCAAGCTGAATTATGTAGAGCCGAAGTACTGAGGGGGTCGTCACTACAATAAGCTCGGTAAAAGGAGGGGTTTCGAGGAAGCCCCTCCTTTATGAGACCGCTGCCATATTGGACAGAATGACAATTCAACGTGAGAAATCTACAGCTGTTTTGCTTCAGGCGCAGACCGTTGCATTGGGGAGGCGGTCATGAAGATAGGCATCGGCGGCCTTGAGTGCGCGACCAGAAGCGCCGGTAACTACCGTGATGCCGGCTTTTTTCATGATCTCGATATCGCGTTCGGAGATGGTTCCACAGATGAGAACGCGCACTTCGATCTGGCGCAAGAAATTAGCTTGCGATCCACATAAGTGTTCTTGGCTCGGTAGATTACGCGAGTCGACCAGTTCGTTATTTTCCACTTTGTAGAAATTGAAGTTGGTGCATGAGCTGAAATGTTTGCTCACATCCAAACCTTCACTGGCTACTGCTATTCTCATGCCTCTCGTTCCTGTGAAACTGAAATAAAAGACTACGCTGTCTACTCTACGGTGCAAACTTGGTGCTGTACTTTAACGTTCGGGGGAAGGGGCTGATTCTCCTGCGACAGGAGCGCGATTCGCGTACGAAAACCGTTGCCGATTTTCCCTTGCAAAATAAAGAAAGCTTTGTGATAATAACCAAGCTGTGTTTTGCAGTGGAGTCGTCCCCATCGTCTAGCGGTCAGGACGCCGCCCTTTCAAGGCGGAAACACGGGTTCAATTCCCGTTGGGGGCACCATACAAATTTTAACGAACCTTTCAAGGTTCGTTTTTGTTATATGACTCCGTAAAGCAAGATCGGGCTTACGGTTGATTCGCTTGTGAAGTGAAGTTTCAATTCTGATCGCAAAAACCAGGTTTGATGTTTCTTGATTCGAAGAACCGCTCGGCTGGACTGCAAGCACAGGTACTTTTATCGTGAGGAAGGCTTGTGTGAAAAAGCTCATCGCGCAATTCATGAAGTTCGGCATCGTGGGCGTGATCGCGTTTCTGATCGACTACGGGCTCATGGTGGCGCTCACCGAGTTCTTCGGCGTTCCCTATCTTATCTCCAACACCATCTCCTTCACGGTTTCGGTCGTGTTCAATTATGTCGCATCGATGCGTTACGTGTTCGAACGACGCGACGATATGTCTCGGCATCGCGAATTCATCATCTTCGTCGTGCTCTCCATCATCGGGCTCATCTTAAACGACCTCTTCATGTGGCTGTTCGTAAGCGTCTGGTTCATCGACTATCGTATCGCGAAGGTCATCGTGACAGTTTTGGTGGCTATTTGGAATTTTGTCACGCGAAAGATCTTCTTAGAGAAGCATTGATGCAAAAGCACTAAAGTAGAAACAAGCAGTGCGCAAGGGCGAGCGAAGGAAGGGGAGAGCATGAACGTCACGTTCAAGATCATGCGTCGTTCGGGTGATAAAGCCTACATCCTCTCCGAGATCACCGACTACGATAAAGGCCTGCCCGTGGTGCTTTCGGCCTCCACGGAAAATGGCGTGCGCATTCCCTGCGATGTGTTTCCCTTCGTCGATGAAGACGACGTGCTCGCCATGGAGTTCGCGCTCTACGACACCGCGCTTGCCGTGCGCGATGACTTGCTTGCGAGCGCGCATGCGAAGAATTCACCCGCACTGAGGTTCTTCGTGGTGGTGCTTCCGTGGCTCAATGTGAAGCGCTGGGTGCTCGAGTTCCGCGCGATCACGCCTGAGGGGAAGACGCAATCATTTTGCGTCAACGGCCTTGAGATGGATGCCTTCCGCTGGCGCAATCGCCTCGATATTCGTCGCGGCGCGTTCCAGAGCGAAGCGCTCGAGCAATTGAGCAAGCGCTTCATCCATGACCGCATCCAGATCTCGTTCAAGCGCGCGCTCGATATGGGCGATCGTCTTCTTGTGAGCGCAGCGCTCGATATGCCCTATCACGAAGAGAGCGATATCGCTTTCGATTTCCTCGATGGCGAAGGCCGACCGTTCGAACCGTACTTCAACGTGATCGAGGACAGCGTTACCCATGCATCCGATTTCGGCTCCCTCGAGCGTCGCAACGTGGAGCTATCCATCTCGCTCCCTAAGGCTATTGGCGAAATGTGCGTTTGCGCCACCGATACCGCCGGCACGATTGCGCCGGGGTTCGAGGTACTGAGCGAAAAGGGTGCGCGTGTGCTGCTCGAAGAATTCTCCGAGCAAGCGAAAACCGCCTATAACGACCCTGCTTACGACGAATGGTATCGCGCCCATCAGCGCGCCGACCTCCCAACGCTTTTCGAGCAGGTTTCCGTCCGCTTCAAGGTCGAGCCGCTCATCAGTATCGTGTGCGTGCTCGATCATGCCCAACACCATCAGATCCACGATGTGATGAACGCGTTCCGTACGCAAAGCTATAGCAAATGGGAGCTGATCTTCGTCGATCTGGATGGCGACGATTCGTTCGTTTCCTCGCTTCTCGAAGTGTTCCAGGACGATCGCATGTATCTCGTGGATGTGGACCCTGCGCTTTCGCGCCCCGAGAAGATCAACGCCGCATTCTACGCAGCGGAAGGCAGCTATATCGGCTCGCTCTTCGCACATGATCTGCTCGCACCCAATGCGCTTTTCGAATGCGTGCGCACGATCAATGCGTTTCCTACCTGCGAGCTCATCTACTGCGATTCCGATACGGTGAACGTGCAGGGGTACCATTCGCATCCGATCTTGCGCAGCGCGTATTCGCCCGAACTGCTCCGCTCATTCAACTATTTGGGCAACTTCGTGATCTATGGCGTTGAATTGCTCGAGCGCATCGGACTGCTCGACCCCGCCTTCGAAGGAGCGCTTGCCTACGATCTGAATCTGCGCGCTTGTGAACAGGCGCAGCGCGTTTGCCATATCTCGCGCGTGCTGTGCCATCGCCGCTTCGCTTCCGAGATGTACGAATATCAGCTGCATTCTCCCGAAGATCAGGAAGCGGGGCGCAAGGCACTCGTGGCTCACTGCAAGCGTGTGGGGATGAGCGCCGAGGTCCTGAGCCTGGATATTCCGTTTTGCTACCGCATTCGCCACGTGCTCACAGAAACGCCGAAGGTTTCGATCGTGCTCAATACCGTGAACAATGCCGAGGTGATCGAACGCTGCGTAACGAGCCTCTATCAGCAGATCACCTACGACAATTTCGAGGTCGTGGTGGTCGAAGTCGGAAAGCTCGACGCTCAGGTCAAGGATACCCTTGCGCGCTTGCGCGAACGCTTTTCGACCTTTAAAACGCTGCACTACGACGGGGTCTTCAACCATGCGCGCCTGGCGAATTTCGCGGTCGAGCAGCTTTCGAGCGAATACTTTTTCTTCATCACCGACGACACGCGCATCCTCACGCCCGATGCGCTCCAGACGATGCTCGGGTATTTCCAAGACGAACAAGTGGGGATCGTGGGTCCGCAGAAGCTCTATTTGGATGCCACCATCGAACACGCCGGTCTGGTGGTGGGGGGCGAACATGTCATCACGCCCATCTCGCGCTATATGCTCTCCAACTGGAATGGGTATCTCGACCGTTGTGCGGTCTCGCGCAACGTCTCTGCGGTGGCAGGTGAGTGCATGTTCATCTCGAAGGAAGTCTTCGACCAAGTGGGTGGCTTCACGGAAGATTTCTCGCTTGCTTATTCCGATGTCGATTTTTGCTTGAAGGCGCGTGAACTGGGATTCTATACGGTCTATACGCCGTATGTGAAGCTTACGCATTCGCGCTCGGTCAATCGTATGCGCAACTATTCGCAGGCCTTCTTGATCAAGCGTACGCGCGAAGCGGCGCTCATCCAGTACCTTTGGCCCGATTACTTCGTTAAGGGCGATGGCTTCTACAACCCCAATCTCGATCCGAACAACCCCTATTTCGCGCTGAGGAAAGACTGAAGATGAACGTTCGTCTTGAATCCATGTGCCAAGGCGATGGCAAGATCTATGCGCAGATCGCCATCGAGCGTCTCTCGGCTGATTCGATCGTCACGCTTGAAGCGCACCTGAAAGATGGCACCGAGATCCCGGCGCATCTCCTTCCTTTCGACCCGCTCGATGGGCAGTCGGCAGCGAACTTCGTGATCATCGTGCCGCATTTCGATGAGCGTGAGATCATGCTCGAATTCAACGAATATCGCGGTGCCGATGCGCCGCTCGGGCGTGCGCACCTTACGATCGAGACGAATATGCTCACGTGGCGCACGCGCATCAATTCGGTAGTGAAGAACGAGCTCATTGCGCAGATGTTCGATATCGAGCGCGAATACTATTCCGATCGCATGCACACCTCTTTCATCGCAGCGGTCGATGACAAGGACGAGATCGTAGTGAAGATGCTCATCGACCTTCCGCAGATCGAAGGCGCGGATGTGGCGATCCGCTTCCTCGATGCACACGGCAAGGAACGAGAGCTGCCCGTCTATCCGCTTTTCGAGGAGATCAAGCCTGCGCGCCGCTTTGGCGATGAGAATCGGATCAACGTTGGGTTTTCCGTGCGCGTCCCACGAGACGATAAGGATTTCTGCGTGTTCGCCAGCGATGCGCTCGATGTGGTGCCGGGCGGGTTCGCCATGTTCTGCGACGAGAGCTACGAGCCTTTGCGGGCGCGCTTCTTCGAGCGAACCGTCGATGCGGCGCATGATCCTGCTTACGATGCGTGGTATCTGCTGCATAGTGCCACGCTCGCCGATCTCGCAGAGCAGCGTCGAACGACCTTTACCTACGAGCCGCTCATTTCGCTGGTCATCCCCCTTGTGCAAGGGGAAGCGGAGTTGCTCGCACGCTGTCTCGCGGCGCTCGCTGCTCAGACCTACAACGTGTTCGAGGCTATCGTGGTCGATCGCTACTATGGCGATGCCGAATTCGCCGCGCTCGGGCTTGAGCAGGGGGGAGTTTGTGCGCTCACGCGCGTGAAGGTCGATGAGGCGCTTGGCGCCGACGAGATGTTCGCTGCGGGGCTTGCCGAGGCGAAGGGTTCGTATTGTGTGCTGCTCGAGCCGGATATCATGCTCGCTCCCGAAGCGCTCTTCGAGGTGGTGCGTCGTATCAACGAGCGTCGCGTTCTCGAATACGAGGCTCCTGCGCGTGTTCTCTATGCGCATCACGACGTGCTCGATGCGAATGGCATGCTGTGCGAACTTGCCTGCAAGCCGCTCTATTCGCCCGATCTGCTCCTGTCCTATAACTATGCGGGGCCGCTCATCTTCTTCGAGCGAGAATTGCTCGATCAGCTGCACGAATCTGCGGGTTTCGTGCGCGAAGCGCTCGTCTATGATCTGCTGTTCAAGGCGATCGAGACGACGGGGAGCATCGAGCGCATCGATCAGATCCTCTACCATGTGGCGCGTGCGCCGCGCGAAGCGGCAGGCGAGAACCAGGCGCGCATCGAGGCGCATGAAGAGGACTTCCGTGGCGGGCGCCGTGCGGTAGCGAACCATCTGAAACGTCGCGGTATCGAAGCGACCGTTCTTTCCGATATCCATGAAGAGCGCTACCGCTTGAACTATGCGCTGCCCGCTGAGCTTCCTTCTGTTCTGGTCATCGTGGTCAATCGTGAACAGCCCTATCTATTGGAATCGTGCATCGAGAGCCTGTTCGAGAAGAGCCCCTACGATAACCTGCAGGTGTGTATCGTCGACAATGCGAGCACTTCGCTCGAGACGTTCTCGACCTATGGGCGCATTCAGGGCAAGCACGAAGAGGTCGATCTCATTCGCATCACCGAACGAAGCGGCTATGCTGCTTGCATCGCGCAAGCGCTCGAGGCGCACGAGAGCGACTATGTGCTGCTGCTCGATGGGGCGGTCGAATTCGAGACCGAAGGCGCGCTCGAACGCTGGATCGGCATGTGCACACGTTCTGAAGTGGGTGTGGTGGGTGCCAAGCTCCTGCTTTCCGACGATACGGTCTCAGAGGCAGGGATCACGGTAGGCTCGGCGCGTGGTGCAACGACCATCGGTACCGATCTGCCCCGTACGGCGCCTGGCTATCTGAAGCGTCTTGCCTGCACGAACGATGTTTCTGCCGTTTCGAGCGCATGCCAGTTCATCCGCCGGAGCGTGCTCGATGAAGTAGGCGGCTATGACGATCGCTTCAAGCTCGATTTCGGCGACACCGATTTTTGCTTGCGCGTCATCAAGGCAGGCTATTTCGTCGTGTTCGATCCTGAGGTCGAGCTCTATCACTTCAAGAACAAGATCAAGGATGACCATCTCTCCGATGCGCGTCGCATCCGCCTTGAGCAGGAGCGTGCTTATCTGCACTTCAAATGGCCGCGTGCGTTCGTTGAGGGTGATCCCTTCTCAAGTTCGCTGCTTGCTCCAGGCGATGGTTATTACCAGCTATATCGTTAAGATATAGCTGATCGTGCGATTCCCGTACAATTTTCGCGGCGCGTGCACACGGGTTGTTCTATAGTTAGAACTTGCGCTTGTCGCTTTTGCGGCGTGGCGCTCCATGGAACAACACGATCGCAGGGTATACATGATTCAGATCGAACATCTCTATAAAACCTATACGAGCGAGAAGCACGATGAAGCGCATCACGCTCTGAAGGATATCAATCTCACGATCGAAGATGGCTCCATCTTCGGTATCATCGGCCAATCAGGCGCGGGAAAATCGACCTTGGTGCGCTGCATCAACCTGCTCGAGCGTCCTACTTCAGGCGAGATCATCATCGATGGGGTGGACGTGACGAACCTCACGGGCAAAGCGCTGCTCGAATTTCGTGCGAACGTGGGCATGATCTTCCAGAATTTCTCGCTCTTCCAGCAGCGAACGGTGCTGCGCAACGTTACCTTCCCGCTCGAACTGCATAAGGGTTACAACAAGGCTGAAGCGCGCGAGCGTGCGCTCGAATTGCTGGAGTTGGTGGGTCTTGCTGATAAGGCGAACAAGTATCCTTCGCAGCTTTCTGGTGGACAGCAGCAGCGCGTGGCTATCGCGCGTGCGCTCATCAATCGTCCATCGATCATGCTCTGTGATGAAGCTACGAGTGCTCTTGACACCATGACCACGCAGTCGATCCTTCGGTTGCTCAAAGATATCAACGAGGAACTCGGCGTTACGCTCGTGCTCATCACCCATTCGCTGCTCGTGGCGGAGCAGATCTGCGACACGGTTGCGGTCATCGATGATGGACGCATCGTTGAGATGGGTCGCACGCAGGATATCTTCGAGAATCCGCAAAGCGATGCCTCGCGTCAGCTTTTGGGAAAGGAGTGCTAGGCGATGGATTTCCTTGCAACCTTCTTCGATAACTACGGCATGCTCCTTGCGCAGGGCACCTGGGATACCCTGCTCATGACCATCGTTTCGACCTTCTTCGCCTATGTGATCGGCATTCCGCTGGGCGTGCTGTGCGTGCTCACAAGTCCGAAAGGGCTCATGCCGCATCGTGTCTTCAACATGGTGCTCGGCTGGATCATCAACATCGGGCGTTCGATTCCGTTCATCATCTTGCTCGTGGCGCTCATCCCGTTCACGCGTTTCATCGTGGGCACGTCGCTTGGCGTTCCTGGCGCGATCGTGCCGCTCGTCATCTCTGCGGCTCCCTTTATCGCGCGCATGGTCGAGCAATCGATCGAAGAGGTCGATGGCGGCCTGGTGGAAGCGGCGCAGAGCTTCGGCGCGAACACCTGGCAGATCGTCTACAAGGTATTCTTGCGTGAGGCCTTGCCTTCGCTCGTTCGTGGTTTTGCGATCGTATTCATCACCATCCTGGGATACTCAGCGATGGCAGGTTGCGTCGGTGCTGGCGGTTTGGGTGATATCGCGATCCGCTACGGCTATCAGCGCTACCAGGACGATGTCATGATCGCTACGGTTATCATCCTTATCGTGATCGTGCAGATCGTGCAGAGTTTATGTAACTTCGCAGCTCGCAAAATGGAGCACTGAGGCTCTTCAGCGCTCCATCTTAACGTTCAGGACTCACTCACAGCGCAGCTAAGGCTGCTCGTTCGTCCTTCGCGCTCATCTGAAGCGCTGGGATGCCTCAGGTCGTATATCCGATTCGTTTCGCGTTCGGGCATCGTTCGCAGTGCCTGAAACAAATCGGTAACCACTTGCTTGGACGAAGCCCGTATAATGAAGTGAGCAACTAGTGCATGCATTCTACGGGAAGGAAGACCAAGCATGGCAATGAGCCCTGATCAAGATTTCGTACTGAAGACCATCAAGAGCAGGGACGTTCATTTCGTGCGCTTCTGGTTCTGCGATGTGCTCGGCAACATGAAGTCGTTCGCTGTTATTCCGAGCGAGCTCGAAAACGCCTTTGAAGAGGGCATGGGCTTCGATGCAAGCTGCGTGCAAGGCTTTTCGCTGAATTACGAATCCGATATGCTCGCATTTCCCGATGCGACCACCTTCCAGATTCTGCCATGGCGTCCTGCCGAAAACGCGGTCGCGCGTATGTTCTGCTCGATCCGCACTCCCGAAGGCCGCATCTACGATGGCGATTCCCGTGCGGTGCTCGCAAAAGTGGTGGCGCGCGCAGAGCAGCTTGGCTACATGATGAACGTGGGCCCCGAGATCGAGTACTACTATTTCAAGGACCGTGAAGGACTCGAGGTGCTCGACACCGGCGGCTACTTCGATCTTACCTCGCTCGATAACGCGAGCGATCTGAGGCGCGATACCATCCTCACGCTCGAGAAGCTGGGCATTCCGGTCGAGTACTCGCACCATGAGAACGGTCCCTCGCAGCAAGAGATCGACCTGCGTTTCGCCGATGCGTTCACCATGGCCGATAACGTGATGACCTACAAGCTAACGGTCAAAGAGATCGCCATGAAGTATGGCCACTATGCCTCGTTCATGCCGAAGCCCATGGCTGATCAGCCTGGCTCGGGCATGCATATTCATCAGAGCTTGTTCGACGAGAACGGCAACAACGTCTTCTTCGACGAGAACGACCCCGATGGCTATAACCTCTCGAAGATCGCGAAGCACTACATCGCAGGGCTTTTGAAGTACGCACCCGAATTCGCGCTCATCACGAATCCAACGGTGAACTCTTACAAGCGTCTCGTGCCGGGTGGGGAAGCGCCCATCCAGATCACCTGGGCACGTTCGAATCGCTGCACGCTCGTGCGCATCCCTGGCTACAAGCCGCATAAGGAAGAGGCGTGTCGCGTCGAGTTGCGTAACCCTGACCCTTCGTGCAACCCCTATCTTGCGTTTGCGGTCACGCTCGCTGCGGGCCTTAAGGGCATTCAGGACGAACTGCCGCTCGAGCCTCCCACGGAAGATCCCACGCTGTTCACCTGTACGCGCCACGAGCTCAACGAGCGTGGCATTCGCACGCTTCCTGATACGCTTGGCGATGCCGTAGAGCTCTTCGCTTCCTCGGATCTCATGCGCGAGGTATTGGGCGAACATATCCATTCCTATCTGGTCGAGGCGAAGCGTGCGGAATGGAACGAATACCAGAAGAGCGTTTCGGCATGGGAACTCGATCACTACCTCGGTGTTCTGTAGGAGGCACGGATGCAGAGAAAAAGTGTCATATTCGTGGCCGATAGCCTCGATAACGCGCATAAGTTCCAAGCGGTGCTCTCCGGCATGGATGCAGATGTGGTTGCGGGTTCGTCGCTGCAGTTCAAGAAGCTCCTGCACGAACACCCCAACAGCGATCTGATCATCTTCGAAGCTTCAGGCGATGCCACCCAATCTATCGCGATGGTGGAAGACGTGATGGTCCAAGATGGCGGTGGGTCAATCCTCATCATCGTGAAAGAGGACATGCTGCAGGGGTTGCGTCTGCCCGTGCGCTTGAACAGTGATTTCGTCGTCCAAGGAGCGAGCGCAGATGAGTGTGCGTTGCGCATTCGCCAGCTGCTCTGGCCCGGTAATGAAACTTCCACGAGCGATTTCATCTCGATCGATACCATGACCATCAATCTAGCTACCTACCAGGTAACCGTGGCAGGCGAGCCGGTCGACTTCACCTATCTTGAATATGCGCTGCTCGCGTTTCTCGTCACGCACCCAGGGCGCACGTATTCGCGCGATGCGCTCTTGCGGCGCGTGTGGGGCTTCGATTACTTCGGCGGCTCGCGCACGGTGGATGTGCACGTGCGACGCGTGCGTGCAAAGCTGGGGCCAGACCTGGCGCAACGCCTTGAGACCGTTCGTGGTGTCGGATATCTTTGGAGTGCCTGATCATGTCTAAGACCATTGCCATCATCGATGGAAATTCCCTTATGCACCGCGCATTTCATGCGGTGCCTCCTGCCATGCAAGCGCCTGATGGCACGCCCACCAATGCTGCCTTCGGCTTTTTGGCGATGCTCATCAAGTTCATCGAAGAGCAGCATCCCGATGCGATCGTGTGCGCTTTCGATAAAGGAAAGCCAGCCTTTCGCATGGAGGCGCTCGAGCAGTACAAAGCGCAGCGCCCGCCCATGGACGATAACTTGCGCGTGCAGTTTCCGCTCATCGAAGACTTGCTCGCTGCGCTCAACATCCCGGTGGTCGCGCTTCCTGGCTGGGAGGGCGACGATATCTTAGGTACCCTCTCGGCTCAGAACGAGAAGCTCGGCTACAACTCGCTGCTCGTGACCGGCGATAAGGATGCCTATCAGCTAGCGAGCGATCTTACGCGCATCGTCACCACGAAGAAGGGCATCACCGATGTGGTCATCTACGGTCCAGCTGAGGTGGAGGAGCGCTATGGCGTTACCCCTAGTCAGTTCACGGATTTCTTGGGCTTGAAGGGCGATAAAGCGGACAATATCCCGGGTGTTCCCGGTATCGGCGACAAGAAGGCTGCGGCCATGCTGCAGGAATTCGACGATCTCGAGGGCATCTATGCACATCTCGATGCTTTCAAGGGAAAGCAGCTTGAGAATCTCACGAACCATAAAGAAGATGCCTTCCTTTCGCGCGAAGTCGCTACGATCGTGCGTGATGTGCCGATCGAGATCGACCTCGAAGACCTTTCCTTTCCCGATTTCGATGCGGCGAAGGTAACGGAAGCGTTCACGAGCGTGCGCTTCATGGCGCACTTGACCAAAGTGCTCGACTTGCTCGGTAGCGCCTCGGCACCAGCGGGCGCAGAAACGTTCGAGGCTCATCCGCTCGTTGAGGGAGTGGATGCGCAGGCAAGCTTCGAGGAGCTCATCGCATCGGACGCGAGCATGCCGGTGGTGCTGGTCGATAGCGATAAGCAAGGTTCGCTCTTCGGCAGCGAGATCCATATGGCGCTGCGCACCGAAACCGAGACGCTCTACTTCACAGGTGACGAAGCTAAGGCAGTGCTCGCTCGCTTGATCAAGGAAGGGCGCTTTATCACCTTCGATGCGAAGAAGCTGGTCGAGCAGGTGTTCCCTCACGATTCGTCTGATGCTGCGTTGGTGAGCGTTGAAGAGGTCCTGGCGATGGATTGCTTCGACGTGGCGCTCGCCTCCTATGTGGTTAATTCCACAAATGGTGGCTTCGATATCCAAAAGCTCGTCGAGATCCATTGCGGATCGTTCTTGCCCGATACCGAAGCGCTCGCCGATGAGCTTGCTCTCAAGGCTGCCGCAGTGGAGCGTTTGGCCGAGATCATGCACAGCCGTCTCGACGAAGATGGGGTGGCTTCGGTCTATGCCGATATCGACTATCCGCTGGTGGGTGTGCTCGCCTGCATGGAGCGCACCGGTGCGGCCATCGACAAAGCAACGCTCGATCGCCTCGCGCTCGCAACCCAAGAAGAGCTCGATACGCTGCAGGAGCAGATCATTGAGCTTGCAGGCGAGGATTTCAACATCGACTCTCCCAAGCAGCTTTCCCATATCCTCTTCGAGGTGCTCGGGCTCACTCCGATCAAGAAGAATCAGCGCGGATACTCGACCAATGCCACCGTGCTCAAGGAGCTTTCAAAGGTGCATGAGCTGCCTGAACTCGTGCTCCATTACCGTGAATACGCCAAGGTGAAATCGACCTACATCGATGCGTTGCCGCGCATGCGTGCAAAGGATGGGCGCATTCACACATCGTTCAATGAGATGGTCACCACCACCGGGCGTCTTTCGTCGTCCGATCCGAATCTGCAGAACATTCCGGTGCGCACCGATTTCGGTCGCCAGATCCGCGAATGCTTCGTTCCGCTCGAAGAAGGCGAGGTCTTCCTTTCGGCTGACTATTCGCAGATCGAACTGAGGCTGCTCGCGCACCTTTCTGGCGACGAACATCTTATCGATGCGTTCCTCTCGGGCGAAGATTTCCATGCGAAGACAGCAAGCAGGGTGTTCGACGTGCCGCTCGAAGAGGTCACGCCGCTTCTGCGCAGCCGTGCGAAGGCGGTCAATTTCGGCATCGTGTACGGTCAGCAAGCCTATGGGCTTTCGCAATCGCTCGATATTCCCTTCGGCGATGCGAAGGACATGATCGATCGCTATTTTGCTGCCTACAGCGGGGTGCGTGCCTATCTCGACAGGATCGTCGAGGAGGCCAAGAGATGTGGGTATGCTGAAACGTTGTTCGGACGCAGGCGCTATATTCCTGAGCTCAATGCGCGTAATGCGCAACAGCGTGGTTTTGGTGAGCGCACCGCTATGAATCATCCTATGCAAGGCACGGCTGCTGATATCATCAAGATCGCAATGCGTCAGGTGCAAGATGAATTGGTAAGATCTGGCGCGAAGACCAAGCTCATCCTCCAGGTGCATGACGAACTCGATTTCTCGGTTCCAACCGATGAGATCGAAGAGGTAAGTGCGCTCGTTTCGCGCATCATGGAATCGGTCGTGGAGCTTTCAGTACCGCTCATCGTCGATGTTTCGTGGGGAAAGAATTGGGCGGAAGCGCACTAACGCGCTATTTTCGCACCGCCGAGAAAAAATTTCTCCCCAAAAGGTGCATATGGCTATAAAATAGACAGGCTGTTTTTCATGGTGTGAAACTCATCGTAGCTGTTGGAACTTTTTCGATGTGGTTCGCTTCAGGGAAACGTCGCAACCTGCTTGATCGTGAGTGGTCTTTTCCCTCGAACACGCATGATCGCTTAAGTGGGAAACGAATACTTTTAAAGGTAGATGCGCATGCGTTTTATTGACGCGGCCTTGCCAGGCTGATAAGATAACGGCTTGCGTTTTGACACATTTATAGGAGTATGCATGTACGCAATCGTAAAGACCGGTGGTAAGCAGTACAAGGTTGCCGCTGGAGACTATCTCAATATCGAAAAGCTCGATGCTGAAGTGGGCGCGAAGGTTCCCCTTACGGCTATCGCTGTTGTCGATGGCGACAAAGTTGTTGCCGATCCCGCTAAAGCTGCGAAGACCAAGGTAGAGGCTGAGGTCGTCGAGCAGTTCAAGGGCGAAAAGCAGATCATCTTCAAGTTCAAGAAGCGCAAGAACTACAAGCGCACCCGTGGTCATCGTCAGAATCTCACGCGCGTGAAGATCGTGTCGGTCGGTTCTGCTAAAGCGAAGAAATAAGAAGGAGGGAATAGAATGGCACACAAGAAAGGTCAAGGTTCCATCCGTAATGGTCGTGATTCTCAGTCGAAGCGTCTTGGTTGCAAGCGTTTCGCTGGTGAGCAGGTCGGCCCTGGCGTGATCCTCGTTCGTCAGCGTGGCACCCGTATTCATCCGGGCGAGAACGTTGGTCGTGGTAAGGACGATACGTTGTTCGCACTGTGCGAGGGCGTTGTCGAATACACGAAAGGTGTTCGCCGCAAGGTTCATGTTCGCCCGCAGGCATAACTTGAACCTATTAGAGCAACGAAGTCGAAGCCCTCTGCCTTTGCAGGGGGCTTTTCGTTTAGAATGGACGCTATGTTTATCGATAAAGTTCGCATACATGTGAAAGCAGGAGACGGCGGTGCCGGCTGCATGTCGTTTCGCCGCGAAGCTCACGTGCCGAAGGGTGGCCCTGATGGCGGCGATGGCGGGCGCGGCGGAAACGTGATCGTGCGCGCTGATGCGGGCGTTTCCACGCTCATCGACTATCGTTTCAAGCATCATTTCAAGGCTACGCGCGGTACGCACGGCAAAGGCTCGAAGATGCACGGCGCCAACGGTGAGGATCTGGTGCTGAAGGTGCCAGTGGGAACCGTGGTGCGCGAGTACTTCGAGGAAACGAAAGAGGTGGGCGAGCTCTTAGCCGATCTTACTCACGATGGCGAAGAGATCGTAGTGGCAGAAGGTGGTCCGGGTGGCCGTGGCAATACGCATTTCGTCACGCCCACGCGTCGCGCCCCTGCCTTCGCTGAACTGGGTGTTCCTGCCGAAGAGGGCTGGATCGAGCTCGAGATGAAGCTCATGGCCGATGCGGCGCTCGTGGGCATGCCTTCGGCGGGCAAGTCTTCGCTCATCGCGCGCATGTCGGCGGCTAAGCCCAAGATCGCCGATTACCCGTTCACTACGCTCGTTCCGAACTTGGGCGTAGTGAAGGTGCAGGATTATAGCTATGTGGTAGCTGATGTTCCAGGGCTGATCGAGGGCGCGCATGCGGGCAAAGGGCTCGGGCATGAGTTCTTGCGCCACATCGAGCGCAGCGCGATCATCTTGCACGTGGTTGACTTGACCGGTGGCTATGAAGATCGCGACCCCGTTGAAGACTACGAGATCATCAAACGTGAGCTCGAACTGTATGCGCCTGAGCTGGCCGAACGCCCGTGCATCGTGGTGGGTAACAAGATCGATATGCCTGGCGCAGAAGAGGCGGCCAAGCGTTTGGCGGAAGTGGTACGCCGCGATTCGATCGCGCGTGCCGGTGGCGATGAGTTCGCCGCAAGCCCTCTCGATCCGCGCTTGTTCTGCACGAGCACCGTTACCCAGGCGGGCATCGAAGCGCTCATGGCGGCGACCGGCGGGAAGGTTCAGCAGCTGCGCGAAGAAGCACGTGCTGAATATGACGCGCAAGAGCATTTCGACCAGGTGTGGGAGCATAAGCGTCAGGAGCGCCGTGCGCGCTACGAGATCACGCAGCTCTCCGAAGGGGTGTTCCGCGTGAGTGGCAAGCAGATCGAGCGCATGGTCATCCAGACCGACTGGGAAAACGATGAAGCGATCGCGTTCTTGCAGCATCGTTTCAAGCGCCTTGGCCTTGATGAGGCACTTGAGAAGGCGGGCGCGCGTGACGGGGATGAGATTCGCATCCTTGGATATGACTTCGAGTTCGAATCGGCGCGCATGCATGAAGACGCCTATCGTGGGCTGGATCTATAGGTAGCTGTAAGCGTGAACAGATGCGCGGCGGTTGTGTGAGGTAGTCGCTCTGCACGCGGCAGTGCCGAACGGGGAAGAGGAGAGGACAGACATGAGCCTTGAGCAGAAGAAGATCATGGTCGTGAAGATCGGCTCCTCTACGCTCGTTACGGACGAGGGTAAGCTCGATACTGCCTATCTTGCCACGCTCGCCTCCCAGATCAGCGGGCTGCGGCAGCGCGGATGGAGCCCGATCATCGTGACAAGCGGCGCGGTTGCCTGCGGGCTCGAGGCGCTTGGCATCTCTACGCGCCCGAGCGATACCCCTTCGCTTCAGGCCGCGGCTTCGGTGGGCACCAATATCCTCGTGAGCAGCTATGCGCGTGCCTTCAAAGCGCACGATATGCTCACTTCGCTCGTGCTCATCACGCGACAGGTCACTGCCGATCGCGAGCAGTACTTGCACGTGCGCGACACCCTCGAGCGTTTGCTCGACTTAGAGGTGGTGCCGCTCATCAATGAGAACGATACGGTTTCTGTCGATCAGCTGCGCTTCGGCGATAACGACACCCTTGCCGCGCTGGTCGCTTGTTTGGTGAAGGCCCAGCTCTGCGTGATCTTCTCCGATATTGAAGGGCTCTTCACGGCGAATCCTTTCGAAGATGCCACCGCTACGCTCATTCCTGAAGTCTCCTCGATCACGCCTGATATCATGGCGCTTGCTTCTGGATCGAGCTCGACGGTCGGTTCGGGCGGCATGATCACGAAGATCCGTGCGGCGCGCGTGCTCATGGCAGCTGGTATCGATATGGTCATCTGCCAAGGTCACAACAGCGATTTCCTCATCCAGCTTGCCGAGGGGCAGTCGCTCGGGACGCGTTTCTCTCCGTGCGGTACGGTTCACGATATCACGCCGAAGAAGCTCTGGATCGCACTGGGTGATACGGCCAAAGGATCGCTCATCGTGGACGAAGGGGCGGCCGAAGCGCTTGTTTCGCGTGGTTCGTCGCTCTTGGCGGTAGGCGTATGCGGTGTTGAAGGAAGCTTCGTGCGCGAGGACATCGTCGATATCGTGAATACGAGCGGGCATATCATCGCGCGCGGAAAAGCGGGGGCGTCGTCTTCCGAGATCACCCTTGCGTGCGGGCGGAGCCAGCGAGAGATCAAAGGCAATGAGCTTCTGCGCGACCTAGCGCAGCGTCCGGTCGTGCACCGTGATGAATTGGTAGTTTTCGAGTAAGGCGAAGATATGAGTGGAATTGCAAGAACGGCAGCAGAGGCAGCGAAACGCGCTTCGGAGGTGCTTGGTGTTGCGAGCGAAGAGGTGCGCAATGAAGCGCTCTTCGCGATGGCGGCAGCGCTGCGCGCCGAGCGTGCGTTCATCTTGGAGGCGAACGAGCGCGACATGAACGCGGCGCGCGAAGCGGGTACGAAAGAGGGGCTTCTCGACCGCCTTATGCTCGACGATGCGCGCGTGGAGGCGATGGCAGCTTCGCTCGAGTCGCTTGCGGCGCTTGGCGATCCTACCGGAGCCGTGCTCGAAGAGCGTACGCTCTATAACGATCTGAAGCTTACGCGCGTGAGCGTTCCGCTTGGTGTGGTAGCTATGGTCTACGAAGCGCGCCCGAACGTGACGGTCGATGCTGCAGGTATCTGCGTGAAGTCAGGCAATGCCTGTGTGCTGCGCAGTGGGTCGCTCGCGATCCATTCTGCGGTTGCGCTCGGCGAAGTGCTGCAAGGGGCGCTCTCGCAGGTAGGGCTGCCGAAGGACTGCGTGGTGGTCATCGATTCGACCGATCGCAGCGTCACCGATGAGCTCTTCTTATTGCGCGACCTGGTCGATGTGCTCATTCCGCGCGGTGGGGCAGGGCTCATTCGGCACTGTGTGGAGCATTCGCTCATTCCGGTCATCGAAACGGGCACAGGAAATTGCCATATCTACATCCACGAATCTGCCGATCTTGCCAAGGCGTATCCAATCGTGCTGAATGCGAAGACCCAGCGCGTGGGCGTGTGCAATGCCTGTGAGTCGGTGCTCGTCGATCGCAGCATCGCACGTGCGTGCTTGCCTGAGCTGCTGCGTCAGCTTGCAGCGGCGAAAGTGCGCATCCATGGCGATGAGGTGGTAGGCGAAGTGGCAGCCAAGCTCGATATCCCCGTCGAGGCAGCGACCGAAGAGGACTGGGGAACCGAATACCTCGACTACGAGATCAGCATCAAGTGCGTCGAAGGTCTTGAAGAGGCGATCGCTCACATCAATCGTTTCGGCACCAAGCACTCTGAAGCGATCCTTGCCGAAGACGAGGCGGCTGCGCACACGTTCGCCCGTCGCGTTGATGCGGCGGCAGTGTATATCAACGCCTCCACTCGTTTCACCGATGGTGGCGAGTTCGGCTTAGGGGCCGAGATCGGCATCTCTACCCAGAAGCTCCACGTGCGCGGGCCGTTCGCGCTCGAAGCACTCACCACCTACAAATACATCATTGAAGGTGAAGGTCAGGTGCGCGCGTAATGAGCGTTATCTGCGATCGCTTCGATACGCTCGGACAAGAAGATCCTGCCAGGACGTATCGTCTCGGCATCATGGGAGGTACGTTCGATCCTATTCACATGGGGCATCTGGTCTGCGCTGAACAGGCGCGTGATGCGCTTGAGCTGGACGGGGTCATCTTCATGCCGGCGGGAAATCCGGTGTTCAAGAAGCATATCGAAGTGAGCGATGCGCACCACCGCGTGGCGATGTGCCGTGCCGCTATCGAGGATAACCCCGCCTTCGACGTGAGCACGCTCGAGGTCGATCGCGCGGGGGACACCTATACGGTCGATATGCTCGAGGCGTTGCGCGCTCACTATCCCGAGAACGTCGAACTCTACTTCATCGCTGGTGCCGATGCGATCCTGACGCTGCCGCAATGGCGTGATGCGCCGCGTCTTGCTCGCCTGGCGAGCTTCGTTGGGCTCAATCGTCCGCGAAGCGCGAGCTTGCAAAGTCCGCAGATCGCGAAAAAGCTCGCTGGCACTGGTTTTCGCACGCTCTTCGTCGAGGCG
>UMLB01013755.1_pt1 | contig 22506 bp, 15 predicted proteins | sample 1966481 | NCBI WGS metagenome assembly UMLB01 (sample SAMEA4836192, study PRJEB28245) | human gut metagenome | biome: gut microbiome; material: fecal sample | place: Denmark | collected 2008 | reverse complement strand
ACTTTTGGGGTGCAGTACATTGCGCAGCCCTCTTTATTTTATGCTTCGACTTGCATCATGCGGCAAGGCGGATTTTCTGTTTCCGGTTTGACCCGTTTGAGTTTTTACCGGATGCTTTGCGTACGGCCTTTCGGGAATAGGGCGACTGGGAAATAATCAATAGAAATGCCCGCTGGGAGCGAAGATCGCGTAGCCGAAATTGAAAGTGAGGTACATATTGTGCCAGCTCTTCAGGTCGTATTTGGTGAGCGACAGGCTGACCGGTCCGATGGGCGTGTGATAGACGAACGAGGCTTCGGTGATGTATTGCATCTTTTCGCCGGGCAGCCCCCGGTTGTCGCGGTACATGGCATAAAATCCCGTGCGCAGGAAGAAATTGGGCAGCAGATCGAAAGTGGGCATCAGACCGCCGGCCAGGAAGTTTTTCGCCCGGTAGTCGGGCATGAAAGCCATCTGGGAGTGTACGACGGGCTGATAGGCCGGCAGCGACATCAATGTAGCCGTTTCGGTCTGGAACCGGGGGTGCGTGGTCCAGACGGCGTCGATGTTGAATCCGAACGAGAACCATTTGCAGCCGGGCAGGTCGAAATAGCGGTTCCACTGGAATTTGGCGCCGAACCATTCGCGGTGGGCATTGAAACTTCGCTTACGTCCGAATTCGGCGGGTTTGTACCGTTCGCGCCCCGTGATGTAGATGCCCGAGAGGGATATTTCGGACCCCCGGCGCGGGTAGAGAATCTTGTCGAGCGTGTTGCGGGCGATATCCAGTTTGGTGCTGAAGAAGGAGAAGCGCGTCAGGTCGGTGTCGGGATCCGTGTCGGGAAAGGGGGCGTCGTAGCGGTAGGCTTGTTGTCCTCCGTTGAACCGCAGCGATGCCAGGCTGTTGTGTGTCAGAGGCATGGTGAGTCCGATGGAGAGGAATCCCTGGTTGTTCTTGACCGATTTGGTGTTATCGATCGGCGTGAGGTTGCCGAAGTTGCCGTGCCGCAGGTTCAGGACTTCGAAATTGTAGGAATAGTCGAGCGAGAAGGGTTTCCAAAGGTAGAAGTCCGTGCGCCCGCCCAGCGAACCGGTCGCATAGGTCGGGCCGATGTAAATACCGGCGAAAGCCCATTGCGACACGCGGCGGATCGTGTGGTAGTCGAAACCGATGAATGCCTGGTTGAAAGCCGTCGAGGAGATGTTGCCGCCGATCAGGAACCGGAGGTTTTCGCGTGCGGACATCTTCAGCTTGACCGAATACCGTTCCCGCAGCGGGTCGTACCGGAATTCGGGGTATTCGACCGAAAATTCGTCGTTGCCTATGACGGAGAAGAAGTCGTCGCGGAATTCGGGGAAACTCATCTGCCGCTGCCGTCCGTCGTAGGTGTCGTCCAGCCGCATGACGTCGCGTACATAGGCCGTTTGTGCATGGGTGAGTCCTTCGAACTCGTAGTCGTCGAAGATGATCGGGGGACACTTTTCGCGGAAAGCCGCCCGCTTGGTGCGGATCTCTTCGGGCGTGACGGTGCGGTGGATTTTCTCCCGCAGGGCCGGAATCCGGGCCAGTGCGTCGCGGTAGCCCGCTTCGATGATCGAGTCGGCGCTGTTGAAATCGAGCATGCTGACATTGACGGCCCGGTTGATCATCAGGCTGCGTCCTTCGGGCATGTCGTAGTTGGTCTTGTTCATGGCCAGCGAGAAGGCTTGATCGACGAGCGAACTGTTCTCCGTGATGTCGTTGTTTCCCGACGTGCATTTGCTGCCGATCAGGAAATCGGGATGGAACTCCTTGTCGAGGGGTTCCCAGGGGAAGTTGTCGTAGATGCCGCCGTCGTAGAGTAGCATCGTGTCGATTTTCATGGGTTTGAACGCCAGCGGAATGGACATCGACGAACGGATCGCTTCGCCCATGTCGCCCTTGCGCAGCACCACCGGACGGCGGGTGTTCATATCGCTCGCCACGCAGAGGAACGGCACCATCAGGCTGTCGAAGTCCCGCCGGGAAGCTGTCGTGGCCGGGCCGAACAGGTCGGCGAGGGCCAGGTCGATCTGATTCGAGGAGATCAGGTACGAAGGCAGGCGGAAACGGCTCGCGTTGGGGTCGTCCGGGTGGTCCTTCATGTTGAGGCGGATCGAGAGGAAGATCGGGGTGCCGGTATTGCGGCGGTAGTAGGGCAGGTAGCTGGGGTCGATGCGCCCCGAAACCCACTGTTTGACCACACCCGAAGCGACGATCCGGCGCATCTCTTCGGGGGAATATCCTGCGGCGTACATGCCCGCGATGATCGAACCCATCGAGGTTCCCGACACGTAGTCGATCGGAATGCCGCTCTCTTCGAGTGCCTGCAATACGCCGATATGGTAAAGTCCTTTGGCTCCGCCGCCGCTCATGACCACCCCGACGCTCTGGGCCGCTGCCGGAAGGGTGAAAAGCATTCCCGCCGCGAGAAAAGAGAGGAATTTCCGCTTCATATCCTGATATTTTTATTAACTTTGCCTATTAAACCGTGCGTAAAAGTACAAAATAAAGCGTAAACTTTAGGTTATGAACGATAAAATCAACGAGCTGCTCGAACGGGTGGAGGCATTCAAACCCAAAGCTGCGGCCGAGATCGAGGATTTCCGAATCCGGATGCTGGGGAAAAAAGGCGAGCTGACGGCCCTCATGGAGGAGTTCAAGAGCGTGGCGCCCGAGCTGAAACGGGAGTTCGGCCAAAAGCTCAACAACCTCAAGAACCGGACGCAGGAGCGGATCAACGCCCTGCGGGGGCAACTTGCGGACGCCGCCGGGGACTCTTCGCAGCGGATTCCCGACATGAGCCGTCCCGGTTCTGCGGAGGAGCTGGGTTCGCGCCATCCCATTTCGCTGGTGACCAACCAGATCGTCGAGGTATTCTCGCGGCTGGGCTATACGGTGGCCGAGGGTCCCGAGATCGAGGACGACTGGCATGTCTTCTCGGCGCTCAACTTCCCGCCCGAGCATCCGGCCCGCGACATGCAGGATACGTTCTTCATCGCCAAGAACCCCGACGTGCTGCTGCGGACCCACACCTCGTCGATTCAGGTGCGGACGATGGAGCGGCAGAAGCCGCCGATCCGGGTGATCTGCCCGGGCCGCGTCTTCCGCAACGAAGCGATTTCTTACCGCGCACACTGCATCTTCCACCAGATCGAGGGACTCTATATCGACGAGGGCGTGTCGTTCGCCGATCTGAAACAGTCGATCCTCTACTTCGCCAAGGAGGTTTTCGGCGAGAACGCCACGATCCGCATGCGCCCCTCGTACTTTCCCTTCACCGAACCGTCGGCCGAGGTCGATGTGTCGTGCAACCTCTGCGGCGGCAAGGGCTGCAACGTCTGCAAGGGCACGGGTTGGCTGGAGATCATGGGCTGCGGCATGGTCGATCCCAATGTGCTGGAGGCCAACGGAATCGATTCGAAGAGATATTCCGGGTTCGCGTTCGGCATGGGGGTAGAGCGTATCGCCATGCTCAAATACGGCGTGAAGGATCTGCGGCTCTATTTCGAGAACGACGTGCGGTTCCTGCATCAGTTCGATACGGTGCTTTAAGCGCTGCGGTACACTTCCCGGGTCGGGGAGCGGCGAATCGCCCGCCGGATGCCGGGATGTTCCGGGGATGAAGTGCCGTATCGTTCGCGGGAATACGAAAAGCGGTTCTCCGACGTTTTCCCGACAGACGAAGGGAGGGGCTGCGTCTTGTCCATTGCACTCTTCCGGCGAAGAACGAAGATACAAACTCAACGATTTCAATGAAGCGGATGCTTGCGATTCTGGTGCTCTGCACGGCTTTCTCCACGGGGTTCGTCCCGCAGGGAGAGGCGTTGCCCGCACCTGCGGCGGAGGCCTCGTGGCCCGACTCGCTGCGACCGACCGAATACTATACCGAGGGTGTGAAAAAACTCCTGATCGGAGAGGACACCCTGGCGGCCCGGGCACTGTTCCTGCAGGCCCTGGAGCTCGATTCCGCGTATGCTCCGGCCTGGTTCCGCCTCTCTTCGGTGACTCCCGACGGCGATCCGCAGGGTACGGCGTGGGCACGGCGTGCTTACCGGCTGGACTCGCTCAACAAGTGGTACGGGCAGCTTTACGGGCAAAAACTGCTTGCTGAGGGAGAACTCGACAAGGCGCGTCCGCTGTTCGTGCGGCTTTCGGCGCTCGACCCGACCAATCCCGACAACATTCGTATTCTGGCGATCCTGTACCAGCAGGCCGGGATGCCCTATTCGGCGATCGATATGCTCGATTCGGCCGAGATGCGTTTCGGTAAAATGCCTTTGTTGGGGGCGATGAAACGCCAGTTGCTGATTCGCACGGGGCAGTTGGACCGTGCGCTGGCCGAAGCCAGGGAGATGGCCGAGGCGATTCCTTACGAAGCGGAAAACCACGTGATTCTGGCCGACCTGTACGGTGCTGCCAAACAGGATTCGTTGGCCATAGCCGAGTATAACCGGGCGTTGGAGATCGACTCCATGAATGTCCCGGCGCTGGCTTCGCTCGCCGAATTCTACAACAAGCGCAACGATTCGCATGCTTATCTGGCCGTGTCGAAAAGGCTTTTCGAAATCGACGAGCTCCCCTTGTCGGAAAAGGTCCGCATTTTCCGGCAGCTGACGCTCGACGTCCGTTTTTACCGGGACAACTTCTTTCAGCTCAACGACTTGATTTCGACGCTTGCGATCCGCTATCCCGACGATAAGGACGTCGTCGAACTGTATGCGCAGCACCTGATCAATGCCGGGGAGCTGGAGCAGGCGCTGACCCTCTACAAGCTGCATCTGGCCGACCGGCCTCCCCAGTTGGACTATTACCGTGCGGTGATCGACATCGAAACTTACCGCAAGCGGCTCGATTCGGTTTATCTGTATATCGACCGGGCGCTCGAGGTTTTCCCTGGAAATACCGAGCTGTATGCCCGCAAGGGACACGCCCAGGGGTATACCGGAAAGTTGTCGCAATCGATCGGCAGCTATAAAAAAGCCCTCAAATATGCTGATGCGGACTCCCTGCGCGGAGCCGTGTGGGGATATATCGGCGACGCTTATCACCAGATGGAGGAGGCCGGACGGAAGGACTCGGAACGGGACAAATACCGCCGCCGGTGTTTCGAGGCTTACGACCGTTCGCTGCATTATTACTACGATAACCCGATGGTGCTCAATAACTACGCCTATTTTATAAGCGAATCGTCCCGGGATCCCCGTCAGCTCGACCGGGCCTTTGCCATGGCAGCCCGTGCGGTGGAGCTGGACGGCAACAACGCCACGCTGTTGGATACCTATGCTTGGGTGCTGTTCCGTCTTGGACGGCTGCAGGAGGCTCGTCGAACGATGCAGCAGGCGATCTCTTTCGACCGCAGCGAGAATCCGGAACTCTACCTGCATTACGGGGACATCCTGGCGGCTCTCGGGGAGAAGTTCATGGCCGAAACCTACTGGCGCAAAGCGCTGGAGAAGGGATATGACGATCCCCGGGCGATCGAAGAGCGTATCCGGCAACTCAAATCCAAGCCCTGACTATGCGACAAGCCTTGAACCATTCGTATCGTTTCCCGCAGCGGGCGGAGTCGGTCCGCACGCTGTGTATCCGTTTGCCGAAGGTCGTTTTGTTTCTTTTCCTTCTACTTGGTGCAGGGTCGCTTGCGGCCCAGAATACCGACCAGCAGATCGCGGCGCAGAAACGGTTGATCGCCGACCTCGAAAAGCAGATCGCCCGGGAGGAACAGGAGATTTCGAAGCTCAAGAAGGGACGTGCCTCGGCCGAGGAGACGGTGCGCCGTCTGGCCCGTCAGATCGATTCGCGCAACCAGCTGCTCGACGTGACGGAGCGGGATGCCCGTAAGCTCGAGGTCGAGGTGGCCCGTACGGACAGCGTGGCCCGGGGGCTGTCGGCATCGCTCGACGCCCATAAACGGCGCTATGCCGAGATGGTGCGCGAGGCATACCGCAACTACAAACACAACAATTATCTGACCTACCTCTTCTCTTCGAGCGACTTCAATCAGGTGGCCCGCCGCATCACCAATCTGCGGGAGGTGGCGGCCATGCGGGAACGGCAGATGGAGCAGATCGTGACGCTTTCGGAGCAGGTGTCCGTCGAGCGGACCCGGCTGACCGGGCAGCAGCGGGCGCTGGATTCGGTGAAGCGCAGCCTGACCACGCAGCGGACCCGCCTGCAGAAAGATTCGCAGGCGGCGCGTGCCAACATCAAGCAGCTCTCCAAGAAGGAAAAAGCTGCCCTGCAACAGAAAATCGCCCGCGAGCAACGGCTCGACGTGGCGATCGACGAGCTGCGCAAGCTGACCCGGGGTAACAAGGAGGGCAACACCTTTACGGCGAAGACTTCGAATCTGCGGCTGCCGGTGGTCGGCGGCGGGGTGAAGCGCTACAAGGGCAATATGGCCGAGATCGCGGGGCCGAAGGGGGCGCAGGTGATTTCGATCTACGAAGGCAAGGTCGTCGAGGTGAAACGCAACCGGATCACCAACAAATACGACGTCTATATAGCCCACGGCGAATACATCTCTTCGTATGCCAACCTCAATTCCGTGACGGTGGGCAAGGACGACAAGGTGGCCCGCAACCAGCAGATCGGAACGATCGGATCGGGGGTCGATGTGACGACCATGCAGCCCGAGTACAAGATGGTGTTCGGTATTTACGGACCGTCGCCCAAAGTGCAGATGCGTGCTTCGGATTGCTTCAAAAAATAACCGTCTATGGCCGTACGCTATTATACCGATGACTGTACCTATCGCCTGCCGCAGAAACGGCTCACGGCCGTGTGGCTGGACCGCGTAGCCCGGGAAGAGGGGTATGAACTGGGGGATGTGACCTATATTTTTTGCTCGGCGGCCCGCCTGCTGGAGATGAACCGGCAGTTCCTCGGGCACGACTACTATACCGACGTCATCACGTTCGATTACAGCGACCGCAAGGGCGCCCGGATCGTGTCGGGCGACATTTTCATCGACGTGGAAACCGTTGCGGACAATGCACGCGAATACGGCGCCGCGAAGCTGACCGAAATGCGCCGCGTGGTGGTGCACGGTTTGCTCCATCTGTGCGGACAGAAGGATAAGACACCCCGTGCGAACGCTCAAATGCACCGCAAGGAGGATCGCTACCTCCGACAGTGGGATGAGCTGTCCAAAGGGCTGAAATAGGGCTTTGCGAGGGGATTCGGTCGCGGGGTTACGGGCCCTTTCCCGGCAGGATTATTTTTAATGCCTGAAATATCCCGTAAAATCGTTCGAATATATCATACGGTCGGTTCTTTCCCGACGGCGGGATGGGCGGCTCAAGGGGCTGAAAAGACGGTTTGCAGAGGGAGCCGGCCGCAGGGTTGCGAACTCTTTCACGAAAGGATGTATTTTTAACGCCTGAAATGCTCCTTAAAATCGTTCGAATATACCATAACGGTCGTTCTCACGACGATAGGATGGGCCGTTAAAGACGCTGAAACGGCGGTTTATGGGCGGATTCGTCTTTTGTTTGGAACCGGTTCCCGAAGAAAGATGGATTTTCCCCGGCAATCGTATATTTCAATGTCCGTCATTCGACGTTCGTTCGTTCGCGGCCGGAGGCCGTGTCTGTAATGCCGACTCTCTCTTAAGTCCTTTCTTCGGAGGGGAATTCGGGTCGCTGCGCCTCCAAAAAGGACGCTGTAATCGCGTTTTCCTTCGTTGGGACTGAAGCGGACGACTTTGCTTGCGGGAAGTGCCGGCTGCGGTGGCTGCGGCAGCAGTTGTGGGGGCTGTCGATCGGGTCCGCTGCGCGGCGAATCGGTAGCCGGGAAAGGTGGACTGCGAAGATTCGGCTTTCGGAGGAGGCGTTTCCGCCGTGCGGGGACGGATCCGGCCGTTGGTTGTGTCCGCAACCCTTTAATCGTTTGTATTTTTCCGGAATGGGCGGCATGGATTGTCGGCTCTTTGCCGGAGAGAAGTTTATTTTTGCGGGAAAATGCCGGCAAGGTTCGGTGCGGGTCGCCGGAGTGTGCCGGAAGCGGGGAGAATCCGTTTTTGGCGGGACAGCCCGTGCTTGCCGATCTTTTCGGCGCTGCGGCGACGTTTTGCCGTGAGGTTGCCGTTTTCGATCCGACTTTCGCCGTCGGACGGCGGATAGTTGGGCGAAAGTTGCCGTTGCGTGCGGTTTCGGCTTTTTCGGATAAGCGACTTTGTTCGTATCTTTGCCGTGCGGCGGTCGGTCGTCGGATTGACGGGCGGCGGTGTTTTCCGCAATTCATGGAAAAGGAGATATGGTTTTACATTACGATATCATCGTGGTCGGCGGCGGTCATGCCGGCTGCGAGGCGGCTTCGGCGGCAGCGCGGCTCGGCTCCTGCACGCTGCTCGTGACGATGGACATGACCAAGTTGGCCGATATGTCTTGTAATCCGGCCGTAGGCGGTGTTGCTAAAGGGCAGATAGTCAGAGAGATAGATGCTTTGGGAGGGCAGATGGGGCGGATTACCGACCTTACGGCTGTCCAATTCCGCATGCTCAACCGCTCGAAAGGGGCGGCGATGTGGAGTCCCCGGGCCCAGTGCGATAAGTCGCGTTTCTCGGCCGAATGGCGGCGTACGCTGGAGAATACCCCCAACCTCTATCTTTGGCAGGACACTGCGGTCGAACTGCTCTTCGGGCAGCAGCCTGCGGAGGAGGGTCGGCCGCAAGTGCGCGGGATTCGGACACAGATGGGGGTGGAGTTCTCGGCCGACTGCGTGATCCTGACTGCCGGGACGTTTCTGGCGGGGATGATGTATTGCGGTCGTTCGCACGCCGAGGGCGGCCGTGCGGGGGATTCGGCTTCGCACGGAGTGACCGAATCGCTCGTGGCGATGGGTTTCGAAGCCGGCCGGATGAAGACCGGGACCCCTGCGCGACTCGATGCGCGGACGATCAATTTCGAAATTCTGGAACCGCAATACGGGGATGAAAATCCCTCGAAATTCTCTTTTTCTGCCGATACGCATCCGGTGCAGAATCAGCTTCCGTGCTTTTTGGTCTATACTTCGAAGAAGGTGCATGACATTCTGCGGAAGGGTTTCGGCGATTCGCCGCTTTTCAACGGTACGATCCGGGGGATCGGTCCCCGTTATTGCCCGAGTATCGAGGACAAGCTCAACACATTCGCTGATAAGGACCAGCACCAGCTTTTTCTCGAGCCGGAGGGTCGTTCGACCAACGAATATTACCTGAACGGGTTCTCCTCGTCGCTGCCCTGGGACATTCAGTGGGAGGCATTGCACGCCATCGAGGGGTTCGAGGATCTGCATATTTTCCGTCCGGGTTATGCGATCGAGTACGACTATTTCCTGCCGACGCAACTGCACCATTCGCTCGAAACCAAGCTGGTGGACGGCCTCTATTTCGCCGGCCAGATCAACGGGACGACCGGCTATGAAGAGGCCGGGGCGCAGGGGTTGATGGCCGGTATCAATGCGCATCGCCGCAGGATGGGGGAGGAACCGCTGGTATTGGCACGCGACGAAGCCTACATCGGGGTATTGATCGACGACCTGGTGACCAAAGGGGTGGACGAGCCTTATCGTATGTTCACTTCGCGTGCCGAGTATCGGATTCTCTTGCGGCAGGATAATGCCGACATTCGATTGACTCCGATCGGATATAAAATCGGACTGATTTCGCAAAAAAGGTACGATAGTTTCTGCAAAAAAAATCGACTCGTAGAATCGCTCGTAGCATTCGCTCGCGGACTGAGTGTCAAACCGGACGAAATTAACGACTGTTTGAAATCGCTCGGTTGCGATCCGATTTCGCAAGGACGGAAACTGCACGACTTGCTGATGCGTAACAATGTGACCTTCGATCTGCTCTCGGGTGTTCTGCCGAAGCTCGGCGATTTTTTGCGCGAGCAGGAGATGGATGCCGAGATCGTCGAGGAAGCCGAGATTCAGATCAAGTACAAGGGGTATATCGAACGGGAGAAATTCATTGCCGACAAATTGCATCGTTTGGAGAATATCCGTATTCCGGCCGATTTCGATTTCCATTCGATGAATGCCCTGACGATCGAAGCCCGGCAGAAACTCACCCGAATTCGACCTGCGACGATAGGGCAGGCTTCCCGTATTCCCGGAGTTTCTCCGGCGGATGTGAATGTGTTGCTGGTGAAATTCGGTCGGTAAAGTATCGGGTAATGCAGTTTAACCGCTATGTTCCCAAATTTGACAATCGTTTTTGGATGTATTTGTCGTTTATCAATGCGGATTAAGATCGGTCGATAAATTGTGCGATTGTATTTTTCTATTTTTTATATCGGGAGTAGCTGCGGCTATTCCCGATTTTTTTACGGCTGTTTGTAAGTGGTGGCAAAGAAAATATGCAGTAAGAAAAAAGGATGTTCCACGTGGAACATCCTTTTTTTTCTTGAGTTTTGCGGGCGTCGATTACATGACGATCGTGCACCAATTGTGTTTGTCTTCGGTGCGGCCGTACTGGATGTCCTGCAAAAGCGTATAGAGTTGCAGAGAAACCTTGCCTACTTCGTCGCCGTAGGTGTAGGTTTGCTTCGTGTCCATGTCGTAAATGCTGCCGATCGGCGAGATGACAGCTGCCGTACCGCAAGCGCCGCACTCCTCGAAAGTCGGGAGTTCGTCTACCGGAATATGACGCTCCTCGACCTTCAGACCCAGGTCTTGAGCCAATTGACGGAGGCTCTTGTTGGTGATCGACGGAAGTACGGAGTTCGACTTCGGCGTGATATACGTGTTGTTCTTGATGCCGAAGAAGTTGGCTGCGCCGCACTCTTCGATGTATTTGTGCTCGGTTGCGTCGAGGTACATGATGCTCGCATAGCCGAGCTCGTGTCCGTGCTCGCCCGACATAAGGCTGGCTGCATAGTTACCGCCCACCTTCACGTCGCCTGTTCCACGTGGAGCAGCACGGTCCTGTTCGCGGTCGATTGCGACCTTCATCGGCTTGATGCCGCCTTTGAAGTAAGCGCCTACGGGCGAGCCGTAAACCACCAGCAAGGCATCCTTGGAGGGTTTTACGCCCAGTCCTGCCGTCGTGCCGAACATAACGGGACGCAGGTAGAACGATGCGCCGGTGCCGTAGGGCGGGATGAAACGCTCGTTGCGCTTAACCACTTCTACGCAGGCTTTGACGATCATATCGATCGTCGGTACGGGCAGGCAGAGGCGTTTTGCCGACGACTGCAAGCGTTTTGCATTCTCTTCGACGCGGAACAGACGTACTTTGCCGTCAGCGCCCCGGAAGGCTTTCAAGCCCTCGAAAAGAGCCGTGCCGTAGTGAAGGCAGGATGCCGACATGTGCATGTTGATGTACTCGTCGCTTGTAATTTCCATTTCGCTCCACTTGCCGTCCGTGCAAGTATAGCGGGCATTGAAATCGGTCTTCATGTAGTTGAAGCCGAGAGAGCCCCAATCGATGTTCTCCATTGTTTTTTAATATTAAAGGTTGTATCTTTTGTTCAAGAAATATCTTTATTATCCGACTGTCGCACCCGGATTTGTCTGATCGTCAGGTTGTAACAGCCTTAATTTGCCCGAAGCGTCCTGGGCCATCAGAATCATGCCACGGGAGAGGATGCCCTTCAGTTCGCGCGGTTCCAGATTCACCAGTACGAGTACCTGTTTCCCGACGAGTTCTTCGGGTGTGTAGTATTCGGCAATGCCCGAAACGATTTCGCGCTTGTCGATGCCCGTATCGACGGTCAGTTTCAACAGCTTTTTCGTCTTGGCGACTTTTTCAGCGGCGAGGATCGTCGAAACACGGATATCCATCTTTTGAAAATCGTCGAAAGTTGTCGTTTCCTTTTGATCTTCAACGTGTTGTGCTGCTTCGGCCGAAGCATTCGCCGCTTTGGTCGCCGCCAACTTGTCGAGCTGGCGTTGGATTACGTCGTCCTCGATCTTTTCGAAGAGAAGCACGGCTTCGCCGATCCGATGTCCGGCAGCGAGCAGGTCGGTGCTGCCCAGTTTCTCCCAGCCGAAGGGTCCTGCCTGCAACATCCCGACGATCTTCTTCGCCGAGAAGGGCATGAACGGTTCGATGGCGATCGAGAGGTTTGCGGTGATCTGCAAAGCGATGTTCAGGATCGTCTTGACCCGTTCGGGATCGGTTTTGATGAGTTTCCACGGTTCGGTGTCGGCCAGGTATTTATTGCCCAGACGTGCGATGTTCATCGCCTCCTTCAAGGCTTCGCGGAACCGGTAGTTTTCGATGTTGTTTTCGAGGGCTTCCTTCGCGCCGGAGAGTTCCCGAAGCGTTTCGCGGTCGTAGTCCGTCAGTGCGCCGCAGGCGGGCACTGCACCGTCGAAGTATTTGTGTGTCAGGACTAAAGCCCGGTTTACGAAGTTGCCCAGCACGGCTACCAGCTCGTTGTTGTTACGGGCTTGGAAGTCCTTCCAGGTGAAGTCGTTGTCCTTGGTTTCGGGGGCGTTCGCGCAGAGCACGTAGCGCAGCACGTCCTCCTTGCCGGGGAAGTCGGCCAGGTATTCGTGCAGCCAGACGGCCCAGTTGCGCGAGGTCGAGATCTTTTCGCCCTCGAGGTTCAGAAATTCGTTGGCAGGGACGTTTTCAGGCAGGATGTAGCCGCCGTGCGCCTTGAGCATGGCCGGGAAGACGATGCAGTGGAAGACGATGTTGTCCTTGCCGATGAAGTGCACCATTTTGGTCTCTTCGTCCTTCCAGTATTTCTCCCAGTCGGGCGTCAGGTCCTTGGTCGCCGAGATGTAGCCGATCGGCGCGTCGAACCAGACGTAGAGCACCTTGCCTTCGGCCCCTTCGACCGGTACGGGAATGCCCCAGTCCAGGTCACGGCTCACCGCACGCGGTTGCAGACCGCCGTCGAGCCAGCTCTTGCATTGCCCATAGACGTTGGTTTTCCACTCTTTGTGCCCTTCGAGGATCCATTCGCGCAGGAAACCCTCGTATTGGTCCAACGGCAGATACCAGTGCTTGGTGGCGCGTTTCACGGGTACGGAACCCGATACGGCGCTGTGCGGGCTGATCAGTTCGTCCGGCGAAAGGGTCGATCCGCATTTTTCGCATTGGTCGCCGTAGGCGCGGTCGTTGCCGCAGCGGGGGCAGGTGCCCACGATATAGCGGTCGGCGAGGAACGTCTGGGTTTCCTCGTCGTAGTATTGCTCCGAGGTCCGCTCGATGAATTTGCCTTCGTCGTAGAGCTTGCGGAAGAACTCCGACGCTGTCGCGGCGTGGGTCTTCGACGAGGTGCGCGAGTAGATGTCGAACGACATGCCGAGCCCTTCGAACGACGATTTAATCAACTGGTGATAGCGATCGACGATCTGCTGGGGCGTGACGCCCTCTTTGCGGGCCTTGATGGTGATGGGCACGCCGTGCTCGTCGCTGCCGCAGACCGAGATCACGTCGTATCCTTTCAGGCGCAGGTAGCGCGTGTAGATGTCCGACGGGATATAGACGCCCGCCAGGTGGCCGATGTGTACCGGGCCGTTGGCGTAGGGCAGTGCCGAGGTGACGAGATAACGCTTGAAGGGTTTACTCATATTGGGTAGAAAAGGTCTAACAATTACTATTTTGTGTCAAATGTAGTGATTTTTCTAATAATTAGAAACTAAAACCCGACTTTGTTGTATCGGATTTTTCGTTTCGGGAGCGGGAAGGAGTGGTTCGGACGGAATGCCGCCGCCGGTGTCGTCGGGCGGGATCCGTAAAAAACCGGAGCCTGAAAGCTCCGGTTTTTACGGATGTTGCCGGCCGTATTATTGCTTGCTCCGCAGGGGTTTGATGTCCTTGATGCGGAGCTGTACCGAAACCGAGCCCCGGTAGTGGTTCTCTACGATCTGATAGCAGACGTCGATCGGATGTCCCGCGCGGATCCACTCGTAGTGGGTCGGCTGCTGGAAGGCGATCGTCTGAATCGTCGTGTTGGGTTTCTGGCGCTGCATCAGGTCCATGCGCAGGTGCTCGCAGTCGGCGCCGACGAGCTTCGTTTCGCCGTGGCTGACCACGCCCCGCGTGACGAATACCGGTGCGGGGTTGCCGGGGCCGAACGGCTGGAAACGGTTCAGGTCGCGGCGGAACGCCGGGGTGATGTTCGAGAAGAAGAGTTCGCTGTCGATCTCCACCTGGGGTTGCAGCGTTATCGGGTCGATGTTCTCTTCGACGTAGGCATTGAAGCGGCGGGTGAACTCCTCGACCCGTTCGGGACGCATCGTGAGTCCTGCTGCGTACATGTGCCCGCCGAAGTTCTCCAGCAGGTCCGAACAGGATTCGATTGCCTGATAGAGGTCGAAGCCGGGCACCGAGCGGGCCGAACCCGTGACGAACCCGTTGCTCATCGTGAGCACCACCGTCGGGCGGTAGTAGGTTTCGATCAGGCGGGAGGCCACGATGCCCACGATGCCCTTCATCCAGCGGGGGTTGTAGATCACCGTACTCTTGGCGGCCTTCAGCTCCGCGTGGGCCTCGATGAAGTCGTGGGCTTCCTGCGTGACGCTGCGGTCGATGCACTTGCGGTCCTGGTTGAAGCCGTCGATCACCGAGCCGAACTCTTCGGCCAGGCTTTCGTTGCCTTCGATCAGCAGATTGACCGCCGCATAGCCGCCCGAAGGAGCGGCGTTTTCGTCGTTTTCGTCCATCCGCATACGGCCTGCGGCGTTGATGCGGGGTCCGATTTTGAAGACGATGTCGTCGATGGTGATGTTGTGTCGATCCAGGCCGCAGATCTTGATGATCGAGAGCAGCCCCTTCGAGGGGGAGGCGTTGAGCCGCAGAAGCCCGTAGTGGGCTAAAATCCGGTTTTCATCCACCAGAGGAACGATGTCCGAGGCGATGCTGACGGCCAGCAGGTCGAGCAACGGCTCGATTTGCTGGAACGGAATTCCGTTTTTCTGGCAGTAGGCCTGCACTAGCTTGAATCCCACGCCGCACCCCGACAGTTCGTCGAACGGATAGGAACAGTCGGCGCGTTTGGGGTCGAGAACGGCTACGGCGCGGGGAATTTCCTCGGCCGGGAGGTGATGGTCGCAGATGATGAAATCCACGCCCTTGCGTTTGGCATAGTCCACTTTCTCTATGGCTTTGATGCCACAGTCCAGGGCGATGATCAGCGTCGCACCCTTGCGTGCGGCGTGGTCGATGCCCTTGGTCGAGATACCGTAACCTTCGGTATAACGATCCGGGATGTAGAACAACAGGTCCTTGTGACCTATCTGGCGCAGAAATTTATAAACCAGCGCGACGGCGGTCGTGCCATCGACGTCGTAGTCGCCGTACACCATGATCTTCTCACGGTTGCGGACGGCCCGCTCCACCCGTTCGACCGCCTTGTCCATATCCTTCATCAGGAACGGGTCGTGCAGGTCCGAAAGCTGGGGGTTGAAAAATTTCTTAGCCTTCTCTAACGTGTCTATGCCTCTCTGTACGAGTAGATTGGCCAGGACCGGGGAGATGCCCGTCGCGGCAGCCATCGCGGCAACCGCCTCCGGATTCCCCTGAGGCTTCACTACCCATCGTTTTTCTATGGGCATATTTGTTATTATTTATATATTTTAACATTCAAATTCTCGCATAAATCTTCGACGAGGCGTCGTTTGACCTCCTCCATCGGAACCGGGCGACCGATCTCCTTTTCGATCGACGTGGCACCCCGGTCCGTAAACCCGCAGGGGTTGATATGGGTGAAATAACGCAAATCGGTTGCCACATTGAGTGCGAAGCCGTGCATGGTCACGTAACGCGACGCCCGCACACCGATCGCGCAGATCTTACGCGCCGGCTGCGCTCCTTCGATCCAGACGCCCGAGGCGCCGGCGATGCGTCCGGCCCGGATGCCGTAACGGGCTACCGTCCGGATGACTGCGCCCTCGAGCGCGTCGATGTAGTCGCGCAGCGAAAGTCCGATGCGCTCCAGGTCGAGGATCGGGTAGCCCACGATCTGTCCCGGCCCGTGGAAGGTGATGTCGCCGCCCCGGTCGATGTGGTAAAATTCAGCGCCGATGCTGCGCAGATACTCTTCGCCGACCAGCAGGTTCTCCGCATGGCCGCTCTTGCCGAGGGTATAGACCGCCGGATGCTCCACCAGGAGCAAATAGCCCGCGCCCTCCGCCGGGGTTCCCTTGGCCCGCAGGAGGGTGTCGAAAAGCCTCTGCTGGTACTCCCAGCAGGCTTTGTAGTCCATTTGTCCGAGGTCCCGGTATTCGACAAACATCGTAAATTACGTTACGACACCTCTCCGTCCGGCTCCGTACGGATACCGTAAATCCGGAAAGCGTCGGTTCAACACTTTCTTTGTCGCAGACCTTTTCCCGCGCGGCGGGAAGACTCAGGCTTTCGCGGAAACCTGTCGCTTCAGACGCACCGAGCCGAGCGCTTCGTCCGCCAGGTACGACGAACGCACCATCGGACCGCTCGCGCAGTAGCTGAAGCCCATGTCGAGCGCCTGCTGCCGGTACCAGTCGAATTTTTCGGGAGTAATGTACGCCGCAACGGGGTGATGCTCCAGAGTGGGACGAAGGTACTGGCCGAGGGTAACGATCTCCACGCCGGCGGCGTGCAGGTCGCGCAAGGTCTGTAAAACTTCTTCATCGCTCTCACCGAGTCCGACCATCAGGCCGCTCTTGGCGACGGCGCCCTTTTCGCTTAAATAGCGCAGCACGTCGAGGCTCGTACGGTAACGGGCCCGCGAACGTACCAGGGGGGTCAGTCGTTCGGTGGTTTCGATGTTGTGCCCGATGATATCGGGCCCGGAGGCGATCACCGTGTCCAGCAGGTCGGGTTTCGCATCCAGATCGGGAATAAGGAGCTCAATTGTGACGTCGGGATTTTCCGCCCGGATCGCGCGGACGCATTCGGCCCAGTGGGCCGCGCCGCCGTCGGGCAGGTCATCGCGTGTAACGGAGGTTACCACCACATGCCGCAATCCCATCAAACGGACGCTTTCGGCGAGTTTGGCGGGTTCTGAAGGATCGGGCGGCAGAGGCCGGCCCGAAAGGGTGGCGCAGAATCGACAGTTGCGCGTACAGATTTCACCCAATATCATGAAGGTCGCTGTCCTGCGGCTCCAGCATTCGGCTTTGTTCGGGCATAGACCGCTGCTGCAGATCGTGTGCAGGGAGTGGTCCCTGACGATGCGTTGCACGTCCGCGTATTCTGCGGTGCGGTGAAGCCGGATTTTCAGCCATTCCGGTTTTTTCAGGACGTTTACCTTCTCTTCATGCAATTTCGGCATTTTAAGTTCATTATTTTCCCAATTGATGCAAAAATACAAAAAATATCAATCGCTTCTCCTTTCTGTTGCGAAAAAGATGAAAAAAGCCTTTGCAGGTGCAGGGGAGGCGGTCGGTCCGGTGCGAAGGACCAGTCGGGGCCGGATGTCGGAACGGGAGGGAGGAGTATGCGGAGAGCGCATCCGGAACGGCTCCGGATGCGCTCTCCGCAATATGTTCTGTCGGCGGGAAGGTTATCTCTGTCCGAGGTGCAGCTGCCATTGCCAGGCCGTGCGGAGCGTTTCTTCGAGCGGCCGCTCGGCACGCCAGCCCAGGAGGGTGTTCGCCAGCGTGGGATCGGCCCAGATCGCCGTGATGTCTCCGGCGCGGCGCGGCGCAAAGCGGTAGTTGAGTTTCAGTCCGTTGGCCCGTTCGAATCCGCGGACCAGCTCCAGCACCGAAACGCCCCGTCCGGTGCCGACGTTGAAGACCTCGTAAGGGGTGGCGCCGCGCTCTTCGATCAGGCGGTGCAGGGCAGCTACGTGGGCGCGGGCCAGATCGACGATGTCGATGTAGTCGCGGATGCAGGTGCCGTCGGGCGTCGGATAGTCGTTGCCGAAGATGCTCAGGCATTCGCGGATCCCGGCGGCGGTCTGCGTCACATAGGGGACCAGGTTCTGGGGGACGCCTCTCGGAAGCTCGCCGATCAGGGCCGAGGGATGCGAGCCGATCGGGTTGAAGTAGCGCAGGGCGATGCCCCGCAGACCGGGATGGGCGGCGACGGCGTCGCGCAGGATGTCTTCGGAGATCTGTTTGGTGTTGCCGTAAGGCGACGTGGCGGGCTTGCGGGGCGTCTGTTCGGTGACGGGCTGGGCGTCGGGTTCGCCATATACGGTGCAGGAGGAGGAAAAGAGGATGTTGGGCCGTCCGAAATCGCACATCAGCTCCACGACGTTCAGGAACGAAAGCAGGTTGTTGCGGTAGTATTTGAGCGGTTCGGCAACCGACTCCCCGACCGCTTTCGACGCGGCGAAGTGGATGACCGAACGGAATTCGTGGCGTTCGAACAGCCGCCGCATCGCCTGCAGGTCGCAGCAGTCGATCTGCTCGAAGGGCACTTCGGCGCCCGTGATGCCGCGGACGCCCTCCACGGCCTGAAGGTCGGAGTTCGAGAGGTTGTCGGCGATCACCACATCGAATCCGGCCTGGATCAGCTCAACGGCCGTGTGCGATCCGATGTATCCGGCGCCGCCCGTTACCAGTACTGTTTCTTTCATAAGGCTATGTCGTTTGAATTTCTGAATTTTTAGCATTGTTCTTCCTGTCTTCCCTGTTGCCGGATGGTTTTCCGCTGTCGGCTACTGCCGTTTCGCGGCATTCGGGTCGTTTGTTCCGGCTTCTCGCCCCTTTCCGGTGGTAGAGGCCTTGAGTTGCGATTCCGAAAAATCGGGACGGTACGATTTCATAATCGGGCCTGTCTTTCGTCTGCGGGGCCTTTTACAGTTCCTGCATGGCCAGGCAGTCGGGACGGTCGTCGGGTGAATTCCCGTTTATTTGGCGGCATACACCACCTTTTTGGTTTCGAAGAACGCTTCGTCGAAGAATGCGGGGATCGGGTACTCCGTCCACTTCATACCGGTACGGCTCAACTCGTCCGCGAGGTCGCCGCCTTTGAGGTAGAGGATGCCGTTGGGCAGGGCGCCCTTTTGCCCCCGGTCGATCTTGTCCCAGACCCAGCCGACGAAGGTCGGCATCTCCGTCACGGCGCGGGAAACCACATAGTCGTACCGTTCGGGAAGCGTTTCGGCCCGGGCGCAGAGGGGGGTGAGGTTGGCGAGGCCGAGTCCCTCCGCAACGCCCTGTACGACCTTGATTTTCTTGCCGATCGAGTCCACGGCCGTGAAATGCGCCTCGGGGAAGAGGATCGCCAGCGGAACGGACGGGAAGCCGCCGCCGCACCCCACGTCGAGCACCCGCGCTCCCGGGGCGAAGGGGCAGACCTTGGCGATGGAGAGCGAGTGCAGCACGTGCCGCAGGTAAAGTTGGTCGAAATCCTTGCGCGAGATCACGTTGATCTTGGTGTTCCAGTCGGCGTACAGTGCGTACAGCGCTTCGAATTGCCCGCGCTGCGGGCGGGTCAGGTCGGGGAAGTATTTGTCGATCAGGGCAATCATAAGGTTTGTGGGCGTTGAAGTTTTTTTTAGGCAGGTCGGAGTGGTTCGTTCTGCGGCGTTCGCCGGTCGGAAACGTCAGGATTTTTCATCTGCGGCGATCAGGCGGCACATCTGCTCCCGGGCGCGGTGGATCTGGGTCTTGACGGTGCCCAGCGGGAGTTCGAGCTTCATGGCGATCTCTTCGTAGGAGTACTCTTCGAAGAAACGCATGACGATCAGTTGTCGGTAGCGCGGCGGCATGGCCTGGAGGTAGCGTTCGATCTGCGTGCGCTGCTGTTTGCGGATGATGTTCTCTTCGGGCGTGGGGTTGTTGGAGGGCGGTGCCGTGAATTTGTCGTCGATGGGCAGGTCCTCCTGGCGCCGCCGGATGAAATCGACGAAGGTGTTCCGGGCGATGGTGTAAACCCACTGTCCGAAGGTGTAGGCCGGGTTGTAGCGGTGGATGTTGATATAGACTTTGATGAAGGTTTCCTGCAGCAGGTCGTCGGCGTCCAGGGGGTTGTTGGTGCGCTGTATGAAAAGCCGGTGTATAGCCTCCTTGTAACGCTCGAAAAGGTATTCGAAGGCGATGTTGTCGCCCTGCAATACCAGCTCCACGAGCACCCGGTCGTCGGCTATGATATAGTCGGCTATCTCCATACCCGCTCGTCTTTGCGCAGCAGCAACAGCCCCAGCAGCAGGGCGAAAAACGGACTCAGCAGGTCGTACAGGAAGTAACGTCCGCAGATTTTCTCTTCACCCAGGCGGCGGCTGATGCGCCGCGCCTCGACGAGTACGATCGCAAAACGCGCGAGCAGCAGTACCCCTGCGGCGATCTTGAATTCCCAGGGCATCACCGCCAGGGCGACGATCGCCGCCAGCCAGAAGAGAATGCGGCTGCCCAGTTCCCACTGGATGAAGTTCTTGACCCACAAGGGATAAAAAGGAATGGCTCCCCCGAAGAAACGCTGGGTGCCGATCCACCACTTGAGCCCTCCCCAGCTCTTTTCACGCAGGGTGGCGCGGGGAGAGAGGACCACGCTGACATTGCCGGGGGCGATGATCCGCGACATGAACAAATCGTCTTCGCCGATATTCATATTGAGGTGGCTGAAGCCGTTGGCGCCGAAATAGAGCCGCTTGGTGAATCCGTAGTTCTGGCGCATGCCCCGGTAGGGTCTGCCGCATACGGCGCTTGAGATCCAGTCCACCGAGTGCATCATCCGCCAGGTGCGGATCAGGTAGCTCGCAAACCCTTTCCCGCGCTCCATGCCGCAGTAGCCGAGCACGATTTCGCCGCGCCGGAAGCCGTTCGCCATGAGCGAGAGCCAGCGGTCCGAGGTGGGGTACACGTCCGGTGTGGTGAAGAGAAGGTGCTCGTAATGGGCCGATTTGATCCCGACGTTGAGCGCCATTTTGGGCGAGATCGGGAAGCGGGGATTCAGTTCGATCTTGGTGGCCGTAATCTGTGGGAACGACTGTTTGATGCGGACCAGGTCGTCGTAGAAGTCGGTGTCCCGGCCTACATAGACGATCACCACTTCGAAGTCGGGGTACTCCTGGGCGACGATGAGCGGCAGGATCTCCTCCACGAAGGCGTAGTCTTCCGAGAAGAGGGGAATCACCACCGATACCGGAGGGGTTTCGGAGAGGATCTCCGGACGCCGGGTGTCCTTGTATTTGGGTATGCGCCCGTAAACGAACAGGTAGTAATATAGCTGGATTCCGAACATGACCAGAAGGACGCCCGCGAGGGCCGTGCCTTCCCAGCCGTAGTGGACGATAATGCGATTGAAAAATTCCATGGCGTATGCGTTGTGGCGGACCCGGGACGGTGGAAGCTGGAAGCGGAGCCGGACTCGTTCGGACTGCGCCGGAGTGCGGCTTGCGGACACGCGGGCGGATCCCACGCAAAGATAAGGATTTTATCCGAATCGGTATTCTGCCGAAGGAATAATTCGTGGAGATCGACCGAAGAGAAACCCGCCGTCCCGGCGGTACGGGCGAGGCGGGTTTGCGGAGAGTCGGAGGAGTCTTCGACTTGGCTATGGAGTTGCCGTAAGAAGCGGTTCTCGGGCGGTGGATTCGGTTTCCGGGGTGGTTTGCAGATCTTCGACACCGCGATGTCGTGCCCGGTAGGTCGCGGGTGTCATGCCGTATTGTTTGCGGAAGAGTTTGATTAAGTGCGAGGTGTTGGGAAAGGCGCATGCGGTGCCGATTTCGGCGATCGCCTTGTCGGTCGAGATCAGAAGCAACCGGGCATGGATCAGGCGTTGCCGGATGAGCCATTGGTGGGGCGAGGTCCCGTAGATGCGGAAAAATTCCTTTTTGAACGAAGTCAGGGAGCGGTTGCAGCGTTTTGCGATCTCCTCGACCGAAATATCGGAAAAGATGTTGGAATAGACGATTTGCTGGAGGTTGTCCCGGGCCGCATCGACGTTGCCCAGCAGCTTGCTTTTGATGCAACAATCCCCGTGCGAAACGATCAGGTAGAGCAGTTCGGTCATTTTGAGGTTTTCAGCGGTCGGGTCGTCCAGGAGCGATCCTTCCGTGAGGCAATCGTCGATGTGGCTGAAAAAACGCCGGATCGAACTCCAGCCCGGCATCGTGGCGTGGTTCAGGGTACGGCAGTCGTCGCACTGGTGGTTGTTGGTGATATTCAGCTTGTAGGCGATGTTGAGGTGCAGCAGGATGCGTTGCAGCTCTTCCGAGGTATAGCGAACGAGGATCTGTTCGTAGGGATGTCCCTGCGCGGGGATGTTTTTGGTATAGTGGCAACCCATACCGAGGAAGAAAAGATCTCCCTGGGAGAACTTGTAGCATTTATCGTCGTAATAGACGTATTTTTCTCCGTGGAGGATATATCCGATCACGCAGCGGGTAAACTTATGGGTTTCGATACCGTTGTTGGAGGCCGATACATACTTTTCGATCGACGGATTAACGGTTTGGGTGTCGTAGGATTCGTTCATAATCGGAAGATTTTATGGCTCGATGAAGGCCGGTGTCCATAGCCTTTTATCGAAGATTATGAATCAAATATACAATCTAAGGTTGTATATTCAAATTAAAATAGGAAAAAATTAGATCGAAAATGTTAAAATAAACACATAGCGGATTTGCAAATTTGAGCAAAGCGTAGCGAATTAGCTGATAGAGCGTTCGTTACGCTTT
>UMLB01053360.1_pt1 | contig 22639 bp, 24 predicted proteins | sample 1966481 | NCBI WGS metagenome assembly UMLB01 (sample SAMEA4836192, study PRJEB28245) | human gut metagenome | biome: gut microbiome; material: fecal sample | place: Denmark | collected 2008 | reverse complement strand
TCCGAGCTTGACCCAACTGGTCATATCCTCCCACTGGGCACCAACGCCCACGATAAGCGGGAGCACGATAGCGCAGATTACCTGTGCCCAGAAGATGGGATTCTTCAATCGCACTCCCCAGTTGATGTTCAACATTTTTCCTCCTAACAGATCTTTTCCTTTATTTCGTCGATGCGCTTCCACATCGTAGATCGATCCTCTTCCAACTTTATAAGTCGTCGCTCATGGTCAGACATCATACTCTTTGTTTGACGCAATTCTGCCTTGATGTCGGCGACGTCGCTACGCATCTCCTTGAGATTCTCATCGATGCGAACGATACGCTCACGCTCGTCGCCGACACTTTTTGTCTTGCCTGAAAAAATGGCGTACAAGACTCCTGCAAATGAGGCTATTCCAAAAAGCAGATAGAATGCGTCGCGTAGCGGGATGTTAGAATCTAGCACGCCATCTCCCATCTGACCTACTTGTACGAGTCGACAAGCACTTTGACCTCAGCCATGTAGTCCATGGTCTTGGTGCGCTGCCAATCGTAGAATTCCTGCAGTTCTGGTGACAGATCTCCGTGCTCAGAACGATAATTCATCATGATGCGAGTCATCTGGTTGTAGAGCTTTTGGTAGTGGTCGAGTTCAGTGCGAGCTAGAGATGTGTAAACGTCTGCCAGCTCTTTGTCCTCGTCTTTCAAGTGAAGCGCGCACTGAGCGTATTCACGAGCACCGTCAAGCTCATCATCCATCTGTTCGAGCAGCGTAGAAATGCGCCTCATCCTAAGCCACCTTCACGACGATTACGTTTGCCACTCGGACAGACGTAGCATTCGCGCTCTTGAAGTTAAGCGTGGCTGTAGGAGCGTTCTTAGGGACGGTTACAATGGCGTGGAACGCCTGAGAGGCATTGTCTCCCACAGTTGCTACCGTATCGAGTGCATGTGCCCCAGGAACAGCGTTACCGTTGCGGAACATCTGAGTCTCCTGGACGCCAGCGACCGTAGCAGTGTACGTGAAATTCGCCAGAATCTCATACACGCCACAGCGATTGATGGTGACGTTGCTTCCATCGCAGCTGATGCAGTTGTTGGAGACTGTAGATATCGGGAGAGGCACGTTACCATTCGCAGAAACTGCAGCTGGAGTAGAGCTGTCATAGACGAAACGTCCGATGGTCTTGACACCCATTATGGGCTCCTTTCACGCCTGGAGGCGAGGACTTGCGTCCTCGCCCACCCAGACTACCGAAGATAGACGGCAATAGCTTAGAACGTGGTTCCGCATCCGCATCCGCATCCGCACGCATTAGCGTTGAAATACGGATTGTACCCAGCGGTAAACGTGGTGGAGTTCGGATAACGGACAACGCCACAGAGAGCAGACTGAAGCTGCAGCTGGTTCACCTGACCCTGGAGAGCTTCAATCTTGTCCTTCTGGATAGCATCGAGCACCTTCTGGACAGCAGCAGTCGTGTTCGCATTGATGGATGCGGTGTTCTGAGCCGCATTGTAGTTCACACCATCAATGGCACGCTGAGTCTCGCAGCAACAAGTAGCAAGCTGCTGAGAGGCGGCTGCAGCATTGTTAGATGCCTGCAGCTGAAGGTTCGCCTGACCGAGTGCGACCTCCTTGCCGAGCTGACCGATGTTGCCCTGCAACTCGTAGCCGAGGTTGCAGATGCCGTTGCCGAGCTGCATAGTTTGCTGGGTGTTCTGATCAGACAGACGACCAACAGCATTCTCAAGGTTGTTGAAGTTCATGGCATTGCACAGACCTGCCTCAGTGACAGGCTCGCCATTCGCACCACCACCTCGATTCCAGCCAGCGCCGAACATGAACAGGAACAGCACGATAATCCACCATGCACCGTTGCCGCCCCAGCCATCGCCGTCATCGTTGCCACGAGTGACAGCGGCGATGTCAGACAAGCTCATGTTTTCCATTTTGTTCTCCTTTCGTAGAACCTTACTATGTCCATTCTCTGCGCAGAATGAATGGCTTACTTGATACCAAGAACCTTGGCTATCTCAGATGCTTGCTGCTTAACAGCATCAAACTCCTGCTGAGTTATTCCTCGCTCCTTGATAAGCTGCTCCACCTGAGCTTTGGCTTGCTCGGGAGAAGTCGTCTTGATAAACTCCATTAAGTGGGACATTTGAGACAGAGGGGATTGCTGCTGAGTCGACCCTAGGCTGGGCTTGAGCGGGTTGCTGGAATTGCCCAGCGCGTTGAATAACTGATTCATATTGCTCCTTCAGTTGCGCTGACAGTTGTGCTGAGAATTGTTCGAACTCCTGACGGGTGATATACTCCTGGGGAGCCTCAGCTTCGACCTTTTTGAATTCAAACTCGGAGACAGTCGACACGCCAGCCATGTCCGTCTCCTTCAAGTAGAACCTGTCCTTTTCCTTGTCCATCAGGAGAGCCTTCGAACCGAGCGGGACGGTACAGTTCTTAGCTTCTTCGATTCCATCGACAAATCGGACACCTTGAATACCCTGCTGTCCTTGGGCAACCTGAGGCGTTTGTGGTTGCCAATTTGGCGTAGGGGGCATTCCCTGCCAAGGGTATTGATATTGCCCCATTAGATAAGGTTCGAACATGTCTTCTCCTTTCTATAGATAAAATCCTTATAACCCTTTAAAAACCCATCAAGACCAGCAATAAGGATAACAGACATAGAAATTAACGAATTCCTTAGCCCCTTGCGGTCCATTGGTGTAGATCCACAGATTTTTGTCTGTTGTTTCTTTTGCACTATATCCTGCCAGCCATATAGATGCGGTGTTATTGGAGGGACTTTCTCCTGCTGTAAACAACGTAGCTGGAAACCAGGTCGGAAATTCAGGACAATATTTCGATGGAATGTGCAAAGACCATGAACCGTAGATTCCAGAAACGGAACCGTAGACGAATACCATTCCAGCAAACACCCTATATTTTATGCGACCGAAAGTCTCGTCATTGTAAAGCGTCTTCCAGTCTTCAAAGCGCATAGCATTGTATACGTCTTGACTTTTTACGAGATCTCCGTTTCCACCGAAAAGATACTTGTAAGCATTTAAGACCAGGACGCTATCTTCATATGTACCTTCCTCATTTCTGATATAAAGTCCTGAATCGGTTCCACCTGGCGTTCCTGTGCCAGCGACTATACCTATCGACTTTTTGCCGTGAATATTGATGCCTGCATTTGCGTTATCTGCAGAAGATGCTATAGGTTCAATCCATCCTCTCATGCCATACAGATACACTCTAGAATCAAGACTATCTGTACCGAGGTATGCAGTCTTAGAATTGAATACGATACTGCCGCTCGCGGTCAAAACCGCATCGTCGTCTGTCAGCGTAAGGTTTGCGAGGTTGTTGCCTACGACAGATCCACTGCTCCCCCTCAGACCGACCAACTCACCAAACAGCGCCAGAACAGACGAATTGGAAGACGACACTGTGCCTATCTCGCCGAGTCCTCCGCACATGCGAATAATGGACGTCTGTGAATTCGAGCCAAGACCGATCTCGTCAGACTTGAAAAATGCCGTCTCGACCTTACCTTGACGGATATGGAAACCGTTTCCATCAATTAGGATGTTCGGTCCAGTGGTGGCATCATTCGGCTGAGTCGTAACATGAGCGCCACTGCTGTCTGTCCAGAAGTAATAGTTGATCTTTTCGACTTTGTTTACAGCTTCATTCGCAGTCTCGTTCGCACCATTAATTGCTTTGGCGAGTGTGGGGGTGGTAGTCGTGATAGTATTGTCGGTCCACGTCACCTGTGAGCGCGTCCAGATGTACTTCCCCTCAGACCACTCAGGTTGATTTGCGCTCCAGGAGCCTCCACTTTGCGCAGTGCTACTGGTGGACAGATAATACTGCTCTACAACAGCCTTAACACCGATTCCAGGGTCTCCCTTTGCACCGTCTGCTCCATCCTTGCCATCAGCGCCTTGAATCAGGCTCCAAGTGTAGTCTGAAGCTACAGAGGACTCAGTCGGGACTGTCTTGTTGTACGCTAAGCCGATATACTTCTTGCCAGACGGATTGTCAGACATTCCTCCTCCAGAGGCATTGTCTGCATACTTAATCCACGTGTATAACGTGGAACCGTCTTCACCTGCGGGACCAGGAACACCCTGCTCACCTTGCACACCCTGTGGACCTTGTTCGCCAACGATTTTAGACCATGTGTAGTCAGAATAGTTCGAAGACTCTGAAGGCGTAGTCTTGTTGTATGCGAGACCTATGTAGTCCTTACCGTCGGGAAGGTCAGACATGCCACTGGTAGGAGTATCTGCGTACTTAAGCCATGTGTATCGGGGCTGACCATCCGCTCCAGGCTTACCTTGCAAACCCTGCGGACCAGTTTCACCCTTCATAGAGATCGAATAGCTGACTGTAGATTTGCCATCGGTATAAGTGATGGTCGTTCTTGTCCACAGATATTGACCTGCATCCAAAGATGGCGGTGAAGTCAACCATGATCCTGTGGGCGCTGTTGTGCCAGAATTGGATGCTTGGTACCTTACTTCAGATCCAGATACTCCGACACCGTTCGCTCCGTCTTTACCGTCTGCTCCAGGAGCGCCTGGAGCGCCTGGAGCGCCTGGAGCGCCATCGGAACCAGCTGCTCCGTCAGCGCCTTGTCGGCTTACAGAGTACCCGTAAGACACCGTAGAGTCTGTATATGTAAATTGGGTGCGAGTCCACAGATACCAGCCTTCTTGCACACTAGGAATGGCCGTAAGCCACTCTCCTGTGGGGACTGTAGTATTCGACTGCGACGATTGATACTTGACTTCAGTAGAGGCTATTCCCCTTCCAGAAGTTCCGTCTCTGCCGTCTTTGCCGTCGACACCGTTTCTGCCTGCTGCACCCTGAATACAAGTCGGATCTGAATATGAAGAACCATCAGATGTATATGTCACAGTGCGCTGCCACATATACATATCCTCTTGCCATTCTGGTGCCGTAGTGGACCAACCAGACTCAGGAGGTGTCGTCTGTGAATTTCCGAGGGCATACTCTACGTCTACACCTTGGATCGGAATCTGCGAGCCAACAACATTTATCTCGTCCGACTTTTCAGACACATTGTGATTTGGCGTGCCGTCTTCGTTACAGGTCTCATCCTCAGCTGTGGCGTATACGGTGCCTTGGACTCCTTCTCCGAGGCTTTTGTACGACAGATCGCCCTTTGACGTGAGTTCACCTATCACATGGACTTTGCCCTCTGCCTCCAGATACGCACGGACGCAGTAGAAATCTGACGGCAATCCACCTTCAAGTTCCCCACTCCAGGAGACATACAAAATGCCTCCGACAGATACGGCTGAGATACCAAGAGGTCTTCCTGGTGCCAAAGTGTCTCCGACATTCTTTGCGACAGAATAGCCGTCCTTGTTTAGGATTCCATATACGTCTTTTGAACCGTTTGAACGGTGAAAAGATATGGTGCCTGTTGGAGCGGTATTTTGACCGTTTATCTTTTTGTGAGCCTGAACAACGGAGCGGGCCATGTTTTCATAGACGGGACTCATGCCAGGAAGAACAAGTCTGTTCATTTTCACCCTCTCATTAGTAGGATACGGATCTCATAACACTGAATGTCAGAGACACTTTGTCTGTGCTGTCGCCTTCCATGCGAAGAATCCTTGTCGTATAGATACCGTCTGGTAAGCTGGGGTGATCTCTGATGTCTATGTCGATAAGATCTCCTGGCCATACCATCCCCATAAATTGGTCTTCAAAATCGTTAATGTGCACAGATCCCTTCATTTGGCACAGAGGATATTTTGAAGATTCGAGAGTCCCTTCTGAGTGCCTTCTTAGAAGATCTATGTTGTCCCAACTGGTGTCTGAGACAACAGACTCTATGATAGGCCACGGGTCTCTCGTCTGGCAGAGAGACAGGTCTTGTGCGAGATGGCAAAGTGTCGAATCGTCTTGACCTGCTCCAGTTCCATACACTCTCATCGATGGTCCGATATTCGAGACCTTTAATCCTTCAATTAGACCTCTGCCGTTTGAAAACCAGGTAAGCGTTCTTTTCGCGTTGCTATTGACCAGCTCATGCTCGCTGTCTGTTCCAGCTTCGAACCTCAGCCTTATGTTGTTTTCCTTTTTATAGGGGACAAACCTCATCTCGATACCGTCTTGAACATTGGTTATTTCGTTGAGGAGTTTGTCCGCTGCATTGTTAGACACATTATAGCCGTAGTAAGTCCTCTGGTGGTTTCCCGCCTCGCCGTCGTATTGGGTGTCTATCGGCAGTCCTCCAGAAGGCTTTTCTCGTGTGCATTTACGTATAATGTCCGCAGCTATCCCCCTGAGGGACATATTGTTGTAAGAGATGGTGTCGTTTGTGGTTCCTCCGTAGGATTTGCCAAACACATTTTCTCTTACAAGGTATCGACTCGACAATATATCCTGGATAGACAAGAGGCTAAAATCGGTACAGTCTTCAGAGTCGACTCTGTATCCTATTGTGCCAAAAATGACAGGCGTATCGTCCCACATTAGAACGATAGACCTTTTCAGGGGATACAGAATGCTGTTTCGTCCCTCTGGTGTGTCAGAAGGAACGGAAGCCCACGGAAGACTTATCTGCGACAATCCGTCCTCGCCAATGTTTCTTCTTGTGTTGGTAGACAATGAGGAATCTGACACACTCATATGCCACGAAAAATTCTGGATTTCTATGGGGGTAATCATGAGTCCAGATATGGTGTCACAGATGTAAGAATTCCACATTATTCTGCCACTCCAGAATCAACAACGAGCAGTCTTTGTCCTGGCCACGAACCTGCTGCGTAATCAAGCCAGATGTCTGAGGCGGGGACTGTGCCAGAACCCCACAGTCTGGCAGAGATCGAGTGAAATCCTGCAGACACCTTGACGAAATCTTCGAAACAGCTCGTTGTTGGAGTCTCGGGATAATTCGTGAAGCGGAATGCCCTCTGGACAACACCATCGAGTGTCCAGTCAATGTACCCAGATCCGATCCAGTCGTGGGTCTTTGGATTCCATGCCCACGTGGTTTCCGTTAGCTTTACAGACAAAAGTCTGTCTGTCGGCACATAGATCTGTCCACTGGCAAACGTATACGCAGAACCTGCTTGTATTCCCTTATACGACGTATCCGTCTTGTCAAGAAGAACACCAAGAGAAGCTCCAGACGGTACAGCATATCTACGTTCGGAGGTCATGACAGCGTTTTGAGTACTTGTTGCCCCAGCAGGGAGCATCATATATGCGATTATTGTCGCATCAGACGGAATGCTCGGTGGCACGGGAGAAGACGACGGGACTCCCTGAGACACACCAATCGTAACGAGATTGTCTCCATCTCCGCTCTGGATGTCATGGGACGTCAGCCAGATAGCGTCTATGCGCGATTGACTGGAAGTGTTCGATTGGACGGAAGGTGTGTTCCCTCCCGAGCAGTACGCTATGGTATAACCGTCAGATTCCCCCTTGCTGCAGATGGCCACACCACTGTCCACAACATAATAAAGAGACGATGTGCCCTTAACACTGAGACCGTCAATGATGCCAGTGTTAACGAAAAGGCTACCGATGATCTTTCTCATCTCTAGTGCTGAAGTTCCGACCCCAGCATTGCTTTGAGGCACTCCCAACGCTACAGACATTTTAACCTCCTAAATGTACGAATCATGAACTACGACTTCGCACGTTCCTACACCATACGCCAAAAAAGACAGGGATAAATCGCTCTTTGGCGGAACAGAAGGGAACCCTCTCTCAGACAGATTCCTTGTTACATCGACTCCGTTTGAAGACGCTGTTCTCTTGCTACAATTCATTATAATAGGCGATCCCCAGTTTACTGGTTCAGAATAAGACAGTTTCTCTCCTGTCTCTTGATTGGTGATCGAAAATCCGTTTGGGAAATTTCCGGACACAGTGATAATCGGATAAGAAACTATGGTGCCACTGTTGTGTGTTGTACATGTATTGTTTACTACGGTTTGCTTACCCCATTTCAAGGGGAAAACAAGAATGGAATCCTCAAATTGCAATCCACCAGATGGGTCTGGCGACGGCTCCATGTAGCCTGAGGAAACCTCTTTAGACAGGCGTACAGGATCCTGACACACCACAGTGACAGAGACCTTAGCGTAGTTCACGTCCCACGATTTGTCAACGTCGAATTTGACGTAACCATCGCAATATGTACAATCCTGTGCATCGTACACATAGATTCTCACAATTTTCTTAGAATAGTAGAGAAGCTTTTTAATGCCGTCTACCACCTCAGTTCTGTCTTTCCCAATAACATAGACCGAGAAAGAAACCGTTCTGGAATTGTACAAAACTCCAGAGTCAACCACTCTGTGAGACCCGTCTCCAGTCGTTCTTTCAGACGAGCTTACCTTTGCAGTCGGATTCGAAAACCACCCTTCAATTCCTTCATCCGTTATGTAAAAATCAGATTGGATAGAAGGATCTCCTTGTATGGCAATGGAGTCGTCTCCGTACTCTAGGATTATTTGTCGAGCTTTATTGGGCATATTGACTCCAATTCAATTCATGCATGACATTTCTGTTGAAAACTGTAGCTGCAGAATCAAAATCTTCGTCTGAACGAACGATTATGTTTTTTACGTTTACAACAGGAGCTTCATTCACGACTGGACGAGGGTCTATAATCGATTTAGACCCATTAGAGGGCAATGTGCCATTGAAGTCTGCAATCTTCAGTTCTGGTACGACTGGGATGGTGTAATCGCCACTGAGTGAGTCTGCAATCTCCCCTCCGATATCGCTCACTCGGTTAAATACGCCTGTAACGCCATTGTTAATACCAGTAAGGAGCGACTTCATGATAGCCTGACCGTTCGGTATCAACAGCTTAAGGTCGTACGGAATCGGTCCCTTAAGGCTGGCAATGGTATCACCAATGCCGCCAACAAAATCGAACACGCCTTGGACGCCACTAGTGATACCGTCGAGAAGACCCTTCATAATCGACTTGCCAGCATCAAGCAGGAGCGTACCGAGGTTTCCGAGGGCATTCAGAATTCGTCCAGGCAGTTCTCGCATGAATCCGAGAACACCATCTATACCAGAGCTCACACCGCTCTTGATGCTCTCCCAAGCACCGCTTAGGAATGAGCTAATGGCATTCCAAGCACCGTTCCATACGCCTTGAATGACCCCAAGGACAGAAGAAATCACACCTTGAACAGCCTGAATTGCTCCGGAAATAACACCCTTGATACCGTTCCAGATGGAGCTTGCAATCTGTTGAAGACCACTCATGACACCATCCCAGTCGCCCTGAATGATGCCAAGAACGACCTGAATGATGCCTTGAATAACGCCCATTACCGTCGAAACAACAGCTTGAATGGCGTTCATGACACCTTGTATGGTACTCTGAATAGATGGCCATACCGTGTTAACAACACCCATGATAAAATTCATGGCATTGACGAGAATAGGCTGAAGCGCGGCCACGACCTGTGTGAGCAGATTGTAAATATTCGTAATTGCGGGCATCATGATTGCAGCAATGTTCGTAACATGCTGAACAATCATCGTGCCGATCTGAATAATGATCGGGATGATGGTGTTCAACACAGGAGTCAGCACTGCAGTGAGCGTAGAACCCACCTGAGAGAAATATCCCACCATAGCGGTCACCATGGGCAGCACGTTAGATGCTATGGTGTCCCCTAGATTCTGGAGCGCAGACACGAACGGAGCGATATTCGACTCAACCGTAGAACCTACATTCATGATAGCTGTCTGGACTGTATCGAATAGACTCGCTACAGAATTAGCTATTGGATTGAGCTGCTCGAACGTGAACCCCATCTTTTGACCGATAAGCTGGATGGCATTCCACATTACGTCTCCTGCAGTGGCTGCTTGACCAGTTTCAGTCTCGAAGTCTGCGATCCAACCTTGCAGCTCAGAGAAAGTGTTTCCAATCTCACCGATAGCGTTCGGTACGGCAGAGATTGCATCTGTTAGACCATTGATCGCTGCTGTGGCTGCAGGCTTAATCAGATCAAGACCCTGAGCAATTAAGTTAACGCATGCGGCTTCAAGGTTTCCGAATGCGCCTTCCCATGTTGTGGTGGCTGTAGCTGCCTCACGTGCAACGTCAGTCAGACCGAGGTTCAAAATAGCGTCATTGAACTCGTCTGCGGTGATTTCTCCAGCTGCCATTGCGTCTCGGAAATTGCCTGTGTAGGCTCCCGCTTCAAGCAGTGCTTGTTGGAGCTTACCAGAAGCTCCTGGGATAGCATCGGACAGCTGGTTCCAGTTCTCGGTAGTGAGCTTGCCCTGACCAGCAGTCTGGGTAAGAACCATACCGACAGATTTATATGTATCGGCGGTACCACCAGCAACTGCGTTCAAGTTGCCAGCAGCTTCGGCCAGCTTTTCGTAGTTCGGGACGCCATTAGAAGCTAGCTGTGCCGTGATGTTTCGAATGTCAGACAGACCGTACACAGTTTCGTCTGCGTACTTCTGTGTAGAGGCGGTGAGCTCTTCGATTTTTGAAGCGTCAACACCTGCGAAGTTCAGAGTCGATGTGAACTTCTGGGTAGAATCAGAAGCCTCAATGGCTTCAGAAGACAAATCACTCAGAGCGCTGATAGCAGTCTGAGCCATGTCTGCAATGATATTACCGAAAGCTGAAGACTTAACCGACTGGAAGAAGGTGGAAAACTTGCCTCCAGCACCTTCAGCAGAATCTCCAAGACCTCCGATGTCGGATTTAGCCTTGGAGGTGGCAGAGCCCAGCCCAGACGCATCGCCAGTGATCTTGACCATCAATGTATCCAGAAGCATGTCTGCCACCTCCTTTCGTTATCGAGAAATCGTTCCGTTTTCCCCGTAGACCTCGTGGAATTTCTTCTTGTCGGGTTTAGGGTCGGAATCTGGATTGTAGAACAGCACTGCTTGGTTGTAGAAGAAGGCTACTTGTGGCAGCGTTAAGCAATCGAGCAGGTAGTCTAGCGTCCAATGATAAACTAGGCAGACCTGAGCGAACATTCTCCCCAGATTTACTTCTTCTTCATCGCTCGACGCTGGGCTCGATTCGGAGTAAAATTTGCAGGCGTCTCGCCGTCTGCAACCTCACTGTTGTCGCCACGGATGCACTCAGCGACAAAATCAAGAATGGCAGAGAACTGAGCATTGGTGACGTTGTCCATCACCCAGTCGAAGTCTGCAGGCTCACCGTTCTGGTCATTGCCGAGAACGTCAAGCAGAGCCTTCATCTCCTTCTCGTATGCCTCATACTTCTTGGACGGGTCGTTCTTAATCTCATCAGAAGTAGCCCACGCACCGATACGGATGAGCTCGGTAGTCTTGCGTGCAGGTACCTGAGAGATGTCGAACTGACGTCCAGCAATCTCAAGAATCTGCTCCTCAGGGACAATTTTGTCCAGATTGAGGTACTTAGCCATAGCCGTTAGCCTTTCTCTTTAAACCAATAAAATTGTTTATAAGTGCGCAAAATCGCGTTTTTAAGACGATTTTCGACGTTAAAACGCGATTTTTGCGCTTAAAACGTTACATCTGGTGATCTTCGATGACGAACAGCTGATCACCAACGGCACGGGAAGTGTCCTCCGTACCCACAAGGGTAATCGGCACGACATCCGTCTCGTCGGCATCGTCAGCTTGGAACTCAATCTCGATGCCAGAGTCTGCAGTAGCCTTGTACACCGTGATGGAGAACTCGCGACCGAGGCTGTCGTAGTTCGTGATACGTGCAACGGCAGCGTCGAGCTGCTGAAGACCGCCAAAGCTCAGGCGCTTATATGCTGCAGGCGTATACTTGTAGGACACCTGGACAACGGAACCATCCGTAATCACAGAGGAGCCGCTCTTACGAGCGATGCAAGTGTAGCCGTCAGAATCGATAGCCACGACATAGTCTGTGTCCTCGACAGCAGCAGAGCCACCCTTCTTCTTGACAGAATCAATGGTGACCGCCCTGCCATCACCCATACGATGATCCAGTCGAATGAACGTGGTACCCTTGAGTGTGTGCTCCTCATTGGTGACCGTCTGCTGAGAACCTGCAACGGTCTCGAGCTTGCTTACGCCACCCATATAAACTGCAAGCGTGTCGAGGTTAATCTCCATGAGGTTCGCCTCGACCTTAGCAGTCTGGGTGCCAGCACGCTCAAGAATAACACCAGCATTATCGCTAGTAATGGTGACCTTGTCTCCAAGTTCGTGGGTGAAGTGGACGCCAGTGAGCGCACCGACGTCTACCAGGCTATCTAGAGACTTACCAATCTCCAGTCGACCAGAGCCAAAGCGGATAGTCTCGGGATGCTGGACTGTAGTCTGAGCCATGGTTGCACCATCCTTTCTAGTAGAACGTGACCCTGAAGGTCATAGGGGAATACGGAGTTTTGACCTCAGTATCCCATTCTGTGGACGAATTGACGTATTCGATGTAGCGAATACGATCTTTCTTGTATCTGTGGAGCAGCTCTTTGAGTACGCCACAGGTGCTCTGGAGCTCAGACTGGGTGCTTGCGACAACCGTGAGCTGCCAGCTGGAACGAGAAATCGGAGCTGCATCTGCCTCAATGTCATCAACGAGCGAATAGTGAATGGCGGGAAGATCTGGCGAATTCGGCTCGTATGAGGTAGTATCTGGCAGCTCGCCAGGATACACACGTGACCCCACCTTAGAAGCCATCTTAGCGTCGCTAATGATGATGCTCCTGAGAAGCTCTCCAACGTCAAACTGTGTAGCTGTCGCCATGTCAGCCATTTATGCTCCTTGACTGGCAATCATCTGCTGCATTGCCCTCTGAACTTGATTCTGAATGCGCTGCTGGTTCTCAGTCAGTGCAGGCTGGAGATATGGACGACCCTTCATCCTAGCAGTCCCCTGCTCAACGTACTTTGCGTACTTGACGTCCGTACCAACGAGCACGCCACTGTCAGATTCAGGTTCCATGTGGATTGAACGGGAAAGCGTACCCGTCTTCTTTGGTACTCGACGCTTGGCAGAGTTGACAACGGTATTCGCTCCAGCCATCAAAGCCTTCAACTCAGTCGGCATTGCCTGTTCACCGATGTAAGTGAACTTGGAAAGCACCTGAGCCATCTTGCCAGAGTCAAGATATACGCTTACTCCAGGCGTGTTCTTAGCCATTAATACCACCTACTTACAGGTATCTCGCTGACGTCGGCTGACTGGTTAGGAGTGCGCTCCTGAACGATATACGGTTCACTGTCCATATGATCAATGACCGCCTTCCAGCCGACTTTAATCTCTGGGTGGGCATCTGCGATCAGGATGCGGACGTGTCCTTCCTCCGAACCGTAGCTCGACTGAGTATTGCTCGTCTTAGCCAAGTTTCGATTGCCCACTGCACAGGGGATATCGGTCAGAGTCTCCACTTCCTCGAACTTGCCGAGGACTTGACCAGTAGAGTCTTGCTCTTTAGTCGGCTTGTAGAACGTGACTGTATGGTCAAAATAGCCTTTCAGCATATCCTGCCAGCCATTGCCTAGGAGCTTCATACGAGAGCCTCCCACCACGGACGCCAATGCGTAGGCAACTGGGGAGTAACCACATTAGCTACGCCGCACACAATGGCGTTAGCTGCGTCTGCATCTGCCTTGGCACGGAGAGCGACTGCGGAAGCTCGAATTGCCTCCGCAGTCGCTTGTCCATTCGTGGTAACATCCAGAATAGTCAGCACCTTGAGCGTGTACGCTGTATTGGCGGCAATGACATCGAGCGCATCGGCGGCAGCATAGTAAACGTTGCCGTTGCTCAGCTCAAGGAACGACTCCATCTCATCGTCAGAGAAGATATAATCGTCAGTAGCCTTGTCTCCCGTGAGAAGCCGAACCAGCTTCACTTTGTCAGCGTACTGTCCCATGGTACCCCCTTATGCGCCCTCAGACTTGAGAGCGCACTTCGGATCGATGACCGTACCTCCCATGACGTGACGCACCTTGTAGCCGAGGGCATCGTGGTCGAAGTCGCCAGCCATAGCGCCAGCAGAAGCGCCACCGACAGACATGGCATTCGGAGACTTCATGAACAGCTCAGGAGAGCGGTGACCACGGAGGAATGCAAACTCAACGGCACCACGAGCAGCAGACGGGTCTGCGAGCAGGTAGTAAGCGTCGGAGCCATGCGTCTTATCGAGGACAGGGAGGTAGTGGTTGACGACGAGCTTAAGCTTGCCCTTCAGCCAGTTGTTCGTACGCATCTGGAAGGACTCCTGACCACCGTCCCATGCAAGGAACTCGGAAGCATTGAGGATGTTGTTCGCAGTGACCTCAAGCGCAGGAGGAACCATGAGGATGGCAGGACCGACCATGATGGGCTCGTCATCGTCGTCCACCTTAGCGGTGAACTTCTCGATGGCCTTCTGGAGATTCTGAACCGTGAGCGGATTGGACGACATGAGGTTGTCGTTCTCAGAAGAGAAGAACGTGTCGTTCATGAGAAGCTTGGTAGCCTCTCGCTCCTCGGTACGACGAGCAGCCTTGCCAAAACGCGTAGGCTGGTCGGTAAGGAGGGACAGATCGTCGTCGATCATAGCCTCCCAGGAGATGTCGAAACGAGCACCAAACTTCTTCACAGAGAACTGGAGCTCAGACTCGTGACGACCGACAGACTTGTACTCGCCCAGCTCGTCAACAGTCTTAAGTGCAGCCTCGCCACCGTCCATAGCATAACGCTTGGCAGGACGGAAGTCGGCTACCTCAGAGACCTTAGCCCACTGGGTGTAAGTCTGGGGAGCCTCAGCGTAGGAAGCGAGAATCTGACGGTCAAGAAGGTCACCGAAATAAATCGGGAAGTCGCTGGTGGTCAGTGCCTCCTGGAAGCGATACATATCCAGCTTGCTACCACGCTGAACAAGGTTAGCAACAAGATTCGCAGCCTCAGCCAGATTCTTGTTGTACTGCGGATTGTTGCGAGGGGTGATTCGCACACCCTCGCCACCAAAGAGCTTATCTGCAGTCGCAGCCTCTGCGTTGATAGACTCTACAAGCTCAAGAAATTCAGCCATTATTCACACCTTTCTTTACGCAGCAGGGTTGGCAGCGCCATAGGCGAGACCGAGGCAAAGCAGCACAGGAACAACGATGTCCGTGCTGGAATACGTGACAGCCTCAAGCGCAAAACCAACAGGGACAGCCTTAGAGCCGCCCTTAGGGGTAGTAAAAACAACGCCGCCAGCCTCAGTGGTTGCCTTCAGCGTCAGGTTCCACACACCCTTCGTAGCGATGGTCGTGTAGTAGTTGGTACCGTCGTCGGTCTTGGCATCGGTAAGGGCAATGCCGATAACATCGCCGACCTGAACGAGTTCGCCGCTCTTAACGTCACTGGTGACAGGGAGCGTCAGGTTCTCGCCGACCTGAACAAAGTTCTTAGCCATTCGTTTCCTCCTTAGCGGCCATTAGCGGCAATCTTAGCCGCGCTCTCGGACAGACCCATAGCCTTGAAGGCATCGGTAAGGTCGACAGCCTCTGCAAGGTCATCGTCGTTCTCGTGACCCTTGGAGCCCATGCCAGTAACGTTAATGCCACCAGACAGCTTGCTGATATACTCAGCCTCAGCCTTGATAGCCTCCTGGACAGACTGCTTTACCTTGTCCTTGTCGAGCTTCTTCTTGTCGTCCTCATCCTTAGTCGCCATGAACTTACCAGCCTCCTGCTGGATACGCTCCTTGGTGACCTCAGGCAGGTCGCTCTCCTTCAGCTCTGCAGCGACGATTGCACCGCACTCAGTAAGCATATGTGCCTCGTTGAGGCGTGCAAGCTCCTGGGTGAGGGTATCAATCTGACCCTGAGCCTCGGAAAGCTGCGTGTTCAGACCATTGATGGTGTTGTCTCGCTCACCAATGGCGTTGAGAGCTTCCTCAAGATTCATAGATTCCTCCTCATTTACGTTTTCAAGTGCGTTGTATGGGCTTCGTGCAGCCTCAGCAAACTGAGCCAGAACCTTGCCACCAGCTCCAGCACGAGTCACAAAGTCAACAGACTGGACGAGATTAATCTCTTCCACCAGGAGACCTGCGCGACCCTCAGCTTCACCCTCGTGAACCTTGCCACCAGCGCGAATAGACACGCCAATGTATGGTCCGATCTCGTTCAGAGCCTCACGGAAAGGTTCGAACACGGTAGCATCACCGTAGATGCCAGCACCATTCGCATTGGTCTTCTCATAACGTACGTTCGTGAGCACGCCTGCGAGGTCTCGAAGGTCTCGCTCAGGACGCTCGTAGTTGTCAGAGGACTTTGGGTGGTTCCAGAACATCTGCGCACCCTCAAAAAGTTGTGCAGAAGCTGCAAGAACAGTCTCGGAATAGTAGCCAGAAGAACCCCAACCAGGCTGAATGACCTTGACAGGGTACTTGCCTACGGCTTTGTTTGCTTCGGTGAGCAGTGAGCCCAAGAATGTGATGTTATCCATGTTCACCTCCCGTCAAGCCACACATTCTTACAAAGAAACGTGCTGCGAGTGCTTTTCCATGCATGCGCAGCACGTTCTTGAAGAATTATCTCTCTAGTAACAAGGAGGGAGAGCTAAGTTCCATCTGGAATAGTGAGCTTTAACTGCTCTAAGGCTCAAATGTAATGCCATTATCACCTGTGTATGGCGTGGTATGGTCGACCTTGGCACTCCAAAAATTGTCGGGAATGCCGTCTGGAAATGCCTTGCAGTACGGTTTGGCGTCTGAAGTGAAACCTAGAAGGTGCTTACACATGAGGCACATAGGTTGCTTTGCCCTGATGGGCTCATCGACACTATGACCTGGTCCAGGTGAATCCTCGTAATGAAAAAAGTCTGCCATCGTTTCTCCTAAGGTATAAGCTCGAGCCAGAAGTCTTTCCCACCCCACTCATTGTCTTCAATATGATGCACTTTGAACTTCGAGTCTGGGGCGATGAGATATTCCCACTCTCCTGGGTTTTTAGACTCACCATCTACATATATTCCACATCCCTTGTTTGGTGGGACATAAATGTGTGCCGTGTTATCTCTGCGGAAACCTGTACTTTTCACAGAGGTCGATACGAACTCATGAATCTGTTTGATCTCGCCTTCTTCCCACGAATCCCAAAAATCTCCGTCGAATCCTCGGTTCACAACAATTGGATGGGATGTGACTCCATATTTTTTAATCGCTTTTTCTGCGTTTTCGACGTTAATCTTGACTTTTCTGTCTGAGAACAGGCTGTTTACTTTACGGCCTTTTCTGAGATACTCGTTCATTTGTAGATAGTAAGATCCTGTGTATGTATGGATCGAGTCCTTCATAGGTTTAGGCATGGAAGAGAATGATCTCTTTTTGTCACGGAGCAGTTTGACTACTTCTGGGATATTCTCTCCTGCACGGCTTGCAAACTCAGATACATCGCCTTTTTCGAATGCATCCATTGCTATGTAGTAATCTTTAGGTCTCAATAAATTAATCTTCTCTTCTACACCTCTCAAATCCCAGACATCCCACTTAGGAACGCCAGACTCATCGGCACGTTTGGAAGCCGCTTTCCCAGTCTTTGTTTTCTTGCTTGGAGCCACCTGTTGCACCTGAGAAGAGACAGTCTTGCTCGGTGAACTCTTCGTAATGTTGACAGCACTGTTGGTGTACTGCTTACCGTACAGAGCCTCGATTGGCTTGCCCAGCATGTCTTCTTCAAGGATGTCCTGGAGGAAGTCACATCGGCATCCTGGGAAGCGAGGCGGATGCATGTGCCCACTGGGGAACTCTTTATTAATCGGTATCCAGCCGACACGCTCGTTCTCCTTGCAGCCGTCAGACACACGGTCGTCCTCAAGTGTCTGCCACGCCTTCATCATCTTAACGCCATTGTCCTGGAGGTAGTTGCCGACCTGAGCATTCCCCTCGCAGTAGGCATTCGCCAGCTCCGTAACAGCGACCAGCACGGCACGATTCGACACATGCTTCTGGGGCATGGGGACTGCGAATTCCTCGAACTTGTTTTTGATCTCTTTAGCTATGTCGTTGTAAGACGCACCAGACTTGACACCATCAGAGACGATACGCGCAATCTCCTTACGAGTGGTGTCGTTAATCTGCGTTACAGCCTCTGCAGCATGTTTCTTAGCGTACTCTTGTGCCCTGAGGTTAGGAAGCGACACCCATCCAGACTTGTCAGCCTTAACGGACGTCGTGCCAGCGCTAGAACCAGTCTTCTGCGATGAAGCCTTCGGAGCGTTAAGGTTGTAAGCAGATTTGGCATTCGAATACGGGAGACCGTCTCCTCCCTGCTTCGTAGTCTTAATGGAAGTCTTACCGAAATCTTTGGCGTAGCTTTTCGTGGCGTTCGAGTCTATCTCGCCATCTTTAAAAGGCGTACCGACACCATTTGTGGGGGAGAATTTGTTGTATGATGAACCATCATAAGCGACGTATTTGGTCTTACCGTCGTCGCTTCTGTATGCGCCAATTTGCCAATTGTCACCAAACGTACCTAGGAATACGATGCTGCTCTCCTGAAGAGAGGCACCATCGGGTGCACTGGCGGATTCAGATGAAGTTGACGACTTCGACAGGGATGAGAAGAACCATCCAGTGCACCCTAGGTCTCGGCATTGCTCTACGGCGCCTGCAAGCCACACTCGATAGATGTAATTCTCGATTACACGCTGCAATTCAGCAGAGTGTCGCTTGACCTCGACCCTTATTATCGCGCTATATTTGTTCTTTAGGTCACGGGAATCGCGAGGTTTTTCTGCTTCAATGATTTCATCGCCCTCAGGCAGTCGTTCCTCAATACCCTTCCACGTAGCCCAGAACACTGCTGCAACGTCAAGAGCCATAGCAGAAGCCCACGGCTGAATGATGGCATTGTGCTTCTTGATAGCTAATGCATTGCGATACTTGGCTATGGTGCCGTAGGGTTCTGCCATTAGTGGTGCCTCCATTCGAATTTCTGCTCATCGACGATTCTCTTTGCGACCTCCTCAGGGTCTCGGAACAAATCTATAACGACAAACGGAATAAAAGCAATTACCAGGATAAGAATCAACACGAAAGACTCTGCGTCCATTAGATACCCTTCTCCCTAAGCTCAGCTACCATGTTGTCGAGCAGCTGAATGTACGACTCTTCGACCTCGCCAGCAGCCTTGTCTGCCTTATCCTCAGGAGTCTTGGCATTCTTGACATCGTCGCCATTCTTCTTGGCATTGTCAATTGCCCCTGCAGCCTTAGCTGCCTGAGCTGCCTGCTGGTCTGCAGCAGACTGCTGCCCCATAGCAATCTCGAGAGCCTTCTGCTGCTTCTCCTCTTCGACCTCGTCCCAACTCTTCGGCTCATCGGGGAACAGCTTATCCACAATGTCCGTGTCCTCACCGAGCGCAGTGAGTAGCTGGGTAGTAGCAGTCTTGAGATCGATGGTGTTGGCAGGTGTCTGCCCAGACAGGGTCACGCTCTTCACGATGGCGTCAATACGCTCGTTGATATCCTCCTGGAGGATAGGCGGGAACTTGACATCGAACGTACGGTCAAGCTCTCCCGTGTCAACATATGACTCACCATAGTCGTTGAACGAGCGGACACCCTTGAGCTTACCACCAGGCTTCAGCGCAGACTGGTCGATGACGTAGTCCAGCACCGTGCTGAAGATGTCCGTCCACAGCTCCTGACGCTCCTGGAACATGAGGAGCATCGGCTGCTCCATTGCCTTGGCAGTAGCGAGATTGCCAGTGCTTGGGTCTCCGAAGTAGTGCTCGTAGATACCAGTCGCAGCGCACACCATCAGCAGAGCACGACGACCATCGTCCACAGCCACAGTAGCACCGCTCTTCGGCATGGGCGTAAGGTCGAAATTGTCTGAGGACATCCACACCTGAGCCGCTTGCCCAGGCAGGTCACCATTCATAGGGTTAGAACCACCGTTAATGGCTCCTTCGAGCACCTGCTTGGCTTGCCCCATGCCCGTTGCACCAGACTTGCTCGTAGCCTTCCATGCGAACTTGGACAGGCTCTTGACAATGGTGTACCAATCTTCAAGGAATTCCTTGTACGCTTTAGCCCAGTCGATGGCTGCGTAGATTTCAGACACACCGTATTCCATGTCGGACAGACAATTCGTCTTCACATGGTACACGGGATTCATAGCCATGACCTCGATGCCGTTGAAGTACCGAGGAAGACCGCCCTGAGGCATGTAGTTGATGTCTGGGTACATTGCCTGTCGGGTCTCGTACTTCTGCGAGCCTGCCTCCTTAGGCTGCTGCCACTGACGGAAATAGTACCACGGCTCTTTACTATCCTCGGGATTGCAGATGATGCGGGTGATCTCGTTCATCGGAATGGTGCGCACACGAGTGGCTCCGTTGAGCGGGTCTGTGAAGAATGTGAAGAACAGATTCGCAGTCACCTGAAGCTCGGTCTCCTTGACCAGCATAGCCTGTTCGCCTGTGAGCTCAGCCTTGTTTTTGGAGTCATCCATGAACTCATCAATGACAGACTGGACATCCTCGTCTGCAGCCACCACGTCGACACCCTGACCGAACACGTAGTTCGCTTGAGTGGCTACGGCTCGCTTGACCAGAGGGTTCTTCAACCAATACACCCTAGCCATAGCGGCAATCTTGTCGATGGACGCCTTGGTGAACTGACGATTCAGCGTAGAGTCGCCGATACGCTCGTAGCCCACGTCATCCAGAGCCAGCTCCAGCTCAGCGATACGCTCCTGCAGCAGCTCGTTGTTGCTATGCTCAGTGAAAGCTATGTTGCCGTACAGCTCAACAGCCTCACTAAGATTGTTAAGCTGTCCACCGCTCAGCCCATTGGCGATCTTCAGGAGCGGATGATTCTTGTCCATTGCCATTCAGATACCTCCTACACTGGTGAGATGATGTTTGGTACGTCGAGCTCGACCAGTGAAGCACCAGTCCTACGGCTGGCGAGCTCCTGAGTGAGAATAGCAGCATAGGATGCCGTGTCGACTTGGTCGTCATGGGCACCCATGGGGAAGCCGACGAGCTCATCCTCATAGTCCCCCAGCCATGCAGCGCCCATACGATGAAACACCTTGTGGCTCTCGTAGCGAGCACCCATGGGGATAGCCTTGGTGACCTTGTCCTTGGTAGCGTTCAGCTCCATCACGGGCACACCAGCGTTGCGTAGCATCTGGAAGACGGGACGACCAACACCGTTGACCTCGATGCCCATGCACGTGGGCATGTAGCGTCTGTACTGGTCGAGCAGGAGCCTAGGCTGCTCAGCACCTTCCATCTGCGCTCTGAACACATCCCAAAGAAGCAGGTCGTTCTTCGGAGTGACAATCCATGTACTGCACACGAACCAGTCTGCTGTGGTCTTGGCAGAGGCTGTCGGATCGACGGTCTGGAAGTGCCAGCATTGCTCAGGCACGAATCGCTCATCACCTGTGTCCCTGTGAAGTACGTACGTATGATCGATAAGCTCCCAATACCTGAAATCCTTCCTACGGAACATTGTACCGTCGGGAGGACTAGGATGCTGCTGGTACATGGCATTGAACATGTAGCTGCCCATGGCGATGCGCGTACGATTCAGCGACACCTCATCGTACATCTCTGGCCACAGTGCCTCTCCGTCAGAACGACCGAGCTGATCGGTACCCTCTGCCAGAGCGGGAAGGCTCAGCACCTTCCACTTGTCAGCACCCTTCTCCATATCTGCCAACAGACGTCCTGCAAGGTCGTCCTGGTGCCAACGAGTCATAACGACAATCACGGCACCGCCTGGAGCCAGACGAGTGCGCAGCGTAGTCTGGTACCAGTTGTAGGCAGAGCGCCTCACGGTCTCGGAGCTAGCCTCTTCATAGTTCTTAATCGGGTCGTCAATGATGGCGATGTGAGCACCCTTACCAGTGATAGCGCCACCAACACCCGCTGCAACAATGCCATTGTCATGGCTCCCTTCGAGTCCCCATCGGTCTGCACGAGCAGCATCCTCTGCGAGCTTGACTCCGAACAGCTCCTCGCTGTCCCTCATCTTGTTCCTCGTCATACGACCGAACTCCTGAGCGAGGTCTGCCGAGTAGGACGTGAGCATCCAAGTCATCCATGGGTTGTTGCCCATTCCCCACACAGGGAACTCCTGGGAGACGAGACGGGACTTGCCATGTCGAGGCGGCATGAAGATCATAACACGTAGATTATCACTCTCCGACTCCTTCATGCGCCCCTCGTGAATGGCGACTACGTCATTGATGGTCGCTTCGAGCTGAGCTGCGATGAGTCTGTGGTGGCGTCCGATCTTGTAGCCCTCGTCCATGTACAGTGTGTAGTCGAGGAGGTGGCGACGTGCGAGCTCCTGTCGGATGCATTCGAGCTGACCGAGCATGTTAGGCACATCTTTGATGTCGAGCGGTTGAGTCTTGTCTCCCTCGGACACCTGGGTAGGAAGACCTTCGGGAGCTTTTGTCCCGACATGGGATACGACCTTGTTACGTCTAGGCATCTTCCACCACCTCAGCAGCCACAGGTAAAGCAGGAAGTGCCGCATCATCCACATGATCTCCCACGGTCACTTCCACAGCTTGTGCAATTTCTTTCACCTTGGCACGTAATTGTTCATCTGTTAGGGCTTTCACGTCTACCTGCCAATTCACGTCCAGCTTGTGCTTGGTCTCGACGGAAATCTCCATTACCCG
>UMLB01064773.1_pt1 | contig 22859 bp, 20 predicted proteins | sample 1966481 | NCBI WGS metagenome assembly UMLB01 (sample SAMEA4836192, study PRJEB28245) | human gut metagenome | biome: gut microbiome; material: fecal sample | place: Denmark | collected 2008 | reverse complement strand
CATATGCATTTACAAAAATTTAAGTGTTTCGCAATTACCTAAAGAATGTAAGTTTAATGCTTCAGATCACATTCTGCCTGTTCGTAATCGATCAGCTTTGTAATGGTCGGATGATCGCTGCATACAGCACAGTTGCAGTCTTTTGGCAGTTTTACGGTACGGAAATTCATCTTCAGTGCGTCATAGGTAAGTAATCTTCCGGTAAGTAAATCGCCCTGACCGATGATATATTTAATCGCTTCCATTGCCTGAAGACTTCCGATGACACCGCCCATTGCACCGATGACACCAGCCTGCTTACAGGTCGGTACTGCATCCTTTGGCGGTGGATTCTTGAATACACAACGGTAACATGGTCCTTCTCCCGGAACATAGGTCATAAGCTGTCCCTGGAAACGGATGATTCCTGCATGTGAGAATGGTTTCTTTGCCATAACGCAGGCATCATTAATCAGGAATTTTGCCGGGAAATTGTCCGTTCCGTCAATGATGAAATCATAGTCCTGAATCAGCTCCATAATATTGCTGGAATCTACAAATGTACGGTAAGTATTTACCTTTACATCCGGATTAATATCCTGCATGGTTTCTGCGGCTGATTTTACTTTTGCCTTTCCAAGATCTTTTGTCGTATGGATAACCTGTCTCTGTAAATTGCTTAAATCTACTTCATCCGCATCCACAATTCCGATTGTTCCGACACCTGCTGCTGCAAGATAAAGTGCTACCGGTGCACCGAGTCCTCCGGCTCCGATAATCAGGACCTTCGCATTCAATAACTTTTTCTGTCCCTTCACACCGACCTCTTTTAAGATAATATGACGTGAATAACGCTCTAACTGTTCATTCGTAAAAGCCATTATCTAGCTCCTCCTCCCATGAAATATAAAAATTCCACAACATCGCCTTCTTTAATTACAGTTGTGTCAAATTTTTCCCTGTCCACAAACTCATCATTAATTGTAACGGTAACATACTGTGCGTTATCAATATCTTCCTTCTCGATTAAAGATGTGAGTGTAATTCCTTCTTCATATTCCTTCTTATTTCCTGCTACTGTAATAGTCATCTCTGCATTCCTTCCCTTCTTATTCCAGATTATTTGTTTTCTAAATCATTTACTTTGCGAAATTCAAAATTTATATCTATTGTATATGCAATGATATAATCACTAAGAAGGTACTATGAGGCGGTCGGTACTTAGGTCAGGGCTACCCTGACCTTATGTATCCGCTACCAGCCGAATGTAGCGAAAGCGTTCCTTCGTGTTATTATATCATTTGCATATATTTTTATAAATTATGTATTTCGCAGGTACTTAAATAAATTCCGTAAACAGTGCTTCTATTTCTGCTTTCCCGGCAGCTCCTTTATGTCTGGCTTTTTCTTCACCATTCACGAAAACGACCAGTGTCGGTGCTGACATGACACCATACTGTTCTGCCAGTTCCATGTCGAAATTCACATTTACCTTGTAAACTTCCAGTTTTCCTTCGTATTCGTCTTCTACCTCACCTAAAGGTCCTGCCATACGTTTGCAGGGAATACAGGTATCAGAATAGAAATCGATAAGGACCGGTTTTTCCGCTTTTAAAACTTTTTCTTCAAAATTATCTTTATTTATTCTGAGTGCCATATTTTCCCTCCTATTCTTCCACTTTCTTTACAATCAGTGTATAAGTGCCATCATCATTTGCGTTCAGCTTTAATATCTGATGGCCTTCTTCTTTGATGCTTCTCGGCACATTCTGCACCGGTTCTCCGTCATTCATACGGATGGCAAGTATCTGTCCGTCATCTAATTCCTCTAATGCAACTTTTGTCTTGACAAATGTTACCGGGCAGACAACGTCGGTAATATCTACCGTATCATCAATTTTCAAATCAGCCATGGTATGCCTCCTTTAATACTTCGTATAATTTCTCTTTTCCAATTCTGTCGATAGTGAATTTAAATCTTTCACCTGGATTTGCGTGATCATCAAAGAACTGGATAGCTGCATCTGTCACGCGGAATAACTGTTCTTCTGATGTAATCAGAGGAAGCGGATATTCTCCTTTTGCAATGGAATTTCCAAATGTTCCGCCGAAAGATACCAGATATGCCGTAGTGGTATCCCATGCATCTGTCGGACAGGATTTTACGCAGCGTCCGCAGTAATTACATTTATCGTAATCCACATTTACTTTGCCGTCTTCGATGGTAATCGCATGCCCACGACAGACTTTTTCACAGAGTCCGCAGTTAATGCAGGCATCTTCTTTCCATTTTACATCGGTTGCACCTTTGATTCCGACATCATTTTCCTCTGCCTTCAGACAGTTGTTCTGACATCCGGTAACACCGAATTTAAACTTATGCGGTAATTCTCTTCCAAAATAACGTTCATTTAATTTTAAGGCAATATCATAGGTATCGATATTTCCGCTCGGACAAATCTGATTTCCCTGACATGCAGTAACAGTACGGACTCTCGGTCCACATACACCCGGCTTGCATCCGCCCTGTGCAAGGGATTCTTTTACTTCATCAATATCATCCAGCTTGATGAATGGAATCTCTACTCCCTGACGCGAGGTAAGATGTACATGTCCATCTCCATATTTCTCTGCTACTTCTGCTATCTTCTTCAGATTCTCTGCGGTCAGAGTTCCTCCGACTACAGCAAGACGGAGCGAAAAGTTATTCTTCTGCTTCTGTCTCATGAATCCGCCTTTTTTCAGTGTTCCGTAATCTACGTTTGCCATATTATTTTTCTCCTTCTATCGCATTTTTGAAATCCTGTTTCAGATCTTCGATATCTTCAATGCCAACACTGATACGAATCAAATCATCATATACTCCTGACTGGATCTGTTCTTCTTCTGATAAATGTACTGCAATCGTTGATGCCGGATGAAGTACCAGAGTCTTGGTATCTCCTATATTTGACAGGATATACGGAAGTTTTAATGCATTGATAATGCGGTATGCCCTGTCCCTGCTTCCTGCCCGGACGGTCACGATAGCTCCGAATCCATGGGAGAACTGCTTCTTTGCCAGTTCATAATCCGGATGATCCGGTAATCCCGGATAGTTTACCGTAAGGCCTGCATCCAAATCCCTTAAGAACTCTGCCAGCTCAAGTGCATTGGAACAATGACGTTCCATACGCAGTCCGAGTGTTTCCAGTCCGAGATTATTTAAAAATGCATTCTGTGGGGAAAGACAGGCTCCGGTATTCCGGAAAAGTCCGTTCCTGAGTTTTGCTATGTATGCCATCGGCCCAAACTTTTTATATGGTTTCATTCCCGGATAACGTTCCCCGTCCCACTTGAACTTTCCGCCCCAGGTAAGTATTCCACTGATTGCATCACTGTTTCCATTGATATACTTCGAGGAAGAGTTTACCACAATATCTGCTCCTAATTCAAGTGGTTTTACAAGATAAGGGGTTGCCACTGTATTATCTATGATAAGCGGAAGATTATGTCTGTGTGCCATATCTGCCACTGCCCCGATATCCGTAACATCCAGCTTCGGATTTCCTATTGTTTCTGCAAAAATAACTCTTGTCTTATCCGTAATCAATGCTTCATAGCTTTCCGGACGATTTTCTTTTACATACTTTGTAGTAATTCCAAATGCTTCCAGATCCTCAAACAGTTCCACTGTTCCGCCGTACAGACCGGCTGCCGCAACAATCTCATCTCCTGCACTTAACACATTCATAAATGCGTTAAATAATGCTGCCATTCCGGATGCACAGGCTACACTGCCGACTCCGCCTTCCAGTTTTGTAATCTTCTTCTCAAAAACTTCTATGGTCGGATTATTGATTCTTGTATAAGAAAAGCCCATTGCTTTATTTGTAAATATTTTCTCTAAATCTTCTGCACTTTCATGTCTGAATGCACTGCTCTGATAAATCGGTACCTGTGTTGCACCGTGGGAATATTTCTCATCAACTCCATGTAAAAGGGTTGTATTAAAGCCACAATCTGTCATCTTCTCTCTCCTATCCTGTAAACTTTTCATTATAATAAACCTATTTACCTACTTTGTCAATAGGTTTTTAGGAAAAATATTAATCTTTCGGGGAGACATTTCCTCTTTTTCTTATCCTGCATTTATGATATGATAAAGAAATAATACTTTGGAGGTTCTTATGAATAACGAAAACGAAAAACTATCCGAAATCATTCTGAAATACCGGGAAGAATTGCAAAAGAAAATCAAAGAACGTGAAGCAGAAATGCAGTCGGATAACAACGAACATTATATGTTGTATAATGCCCTGGGCTTTACAAGCGCAGAGGGCTATCAGATTGATTTTCAGCAGAATGTAGGACGATTTCTGTATAAATATGCCGGTTCGATGATAGAGGAATTAGCAATTCAATGCTTTAAGCTTGCACATCCGGACGCTTTAGAAAAAGTAAAATTACCAAATACAATCGACCAAAGTCCCAGAAATGTTGAAATTGACTGCCTGATTGGGAATCGTGCCATTGAATTGAAATGGAAGGATGCTACTACTGACGGCGATCATATAAAAAAAGAATGGAAAAGAGTCAATATTATAAAAAATGCCGGATATACCCCTGTCAGAATGATGTTTTTTGAACCCAACCGTGAACAGGCTATCCGCATACAATCCCGGTTAAAAAATTTATATCACGAGATCGGTGGCGAGTATTACGCTGGAAAAGATGCCTGGAATTATCTTTTGAACGATACCGGAATTGATTTAAAAACAATATTAGAAAGAAGTGGAAAATAATAAAATGGAATTAAATAATATTTATTGTGGCGATTGCAGACAATTACTGAGCCAATTACCTTCTGAATCAGTAGACGCAATCTATATGGATCCGCCTTTCTTTACACAGGAACTGCAGAAATTATCCGACAGGGACGGAAAAAAATATTCTTTTGAAGATTCCTGGGAAAGCATAGAATTCTATGTTAATTATATAAAAGAGCGCCTGATTGAATGCAGAAGAGTATTAAAAAATACTGGAAGTATTTTTGTTCATTGCGACAGAAATGCTTCCCATTATTTAAAAATTGCTCTGGATAATGTCTTTGGAATGAATAATTTTCAAAGTGAAATTGTCTGGTCCTATAAAAGATGGTCTAATTCAAAAAAAGGACTGTTAAACAATCATCAGATTATATTTTTTTACAGCAGGACAGCTGATTTTAAATTTCATACTATGTATACCGAATATTCTGAAACTACTAATGTTGATCAGATCCTGCAGGAACGCGTCCGAAACGCAGACGGAAAATCCACATACAAAACAGATGCCGCCGGACAGACCGTGCTAGGTCAGGCAAAAAAAGGAGTTCCCTTATCCGATGTCTGGGAAATTCCATATTTGAATCCCAAAGCAAAGGAACGGGTTGGATATCCAACCCAGAAACCCGTTATACTATTAGAACAGATTATCAAATTAGTTACGGATGAAGGCGATACCGTACTGGATCCTTTTATGGGATCCGGTACAACAATCATTGCAAGTAAAATACTGGGCAGAAATTACTTAGGATTTGATATTTCCCCGGATGCAGTAGCCCTTACCAGGAGCCGGCTTGAAAACATAATCAGGACAGACTCACTGCTGTTAAAAAAAGGAAAAAAAGCATATCAGAATCTGAATGAAGATTGTATGGCATTAATCAAAAGTATGAATGCTGTCCCAGTGCAAAGAAATGGCGGCATTGATGGTTTCTTAAGGGAACATATCAACAATGGAACGGTTGCATTAAGAATACAGCGCGAATATGAAACTCTGTCTGAAACTGTTGAAAAAGTATTAAAAGCCGGAAAAAGCAAAAAATGTTCCTATATGGTTGTTATCCGTACCCACAGTGATTTCATAAATACACTGGATTATACAAAAATCCCTGATAATTTACTGATTATAGACAGATATGATCTGCAGATAAAAGAACTTACCGAAAAGTCTTAATCATCCGCATACTTGAAAATAACACATTTTTAAGGTATACTTATAGGTATAATATTTAGGAGGTGCTATTGTGAAAATATCAACCAGAGGACGCTATGCGGTTCGTGTAATGCTTGATCTTGCCCAGCAGGATACCAGTGAATACACCCCGCTTATGGATATCGCCAGACGGCAGGAAATTTCTGAAAAATATCTGGAATCCATCGTATCGATGCTTGTGAAGAATGATTTTCTGGCTGCCCTGCGTGGAAAAGGCGGCGGCTATAAATTGATCAGACGACCGGAAGAATATACCGTAGGAAGTATTTTAAAAATTACGGAAGGCTCTTTTGCACCGGTTGCCTGTCTTGAACACAGCCCGAACCAGTGTGAACGGGTTGCCTATTGCAAAACCCTGCCTATGTGGGAAGGATTCCAGAAACTTGCAGAAAATTATTTCAACGGAATCACCATACAGGATCTGGTAAACCAGAACAACGATGTGGACGATTATGTAATATAGTCCCATAATTAAAAAATTCAGACGCAGAAACAGCCGGACTGGTCAGTATTACGACTTGTCCGGCTGTTCGTTATCAAATATGTAATTGTGAAACACTTGAACTTTTGTAAATGCATATGCAAATGAAACATTACACGAAGTCACGCTCTCGCTACATTCGGCTATGGCACTAAGGAATCTTCCCAATAAATTGGGTCCCTCCTTAGTACCTGCCTCATAGTACCTTCTTAGTAATTGTGTCATTATTTAGTTATTAAATAATGCTGTTGACAGATATCTGTCTCCGGAATCCGGCAAAAGAGCTACGATGGTCTTTCCTTTGTTTTCCGGTCTTGCGGCAAGGATGGATGCCGCCTTTAATGCTGCACCTGATGAGATACCAACCAGAATACCTTCGCTTACAGCGAATTCTCTTCCTTCTGCAAATGCATCATCATTCTCGATTGCAATAACTTCATCATAAACTTTTGTATTTAATGTTTCCGGTACAAATCCTGCACCAATACCCTGAATCTTGTGTGGTCCAGGTGTTCCTTTTGATAATACCGGGCTGGTTGCCGGTTCAACTGCAACTACTTTTACATCCGGATTCTTTGATTTGAGATATTCACCTACACCGGTAACAGTACCGCCTGTACCAACACCTGCTACAAAGATATCTACTTTACCATCTGTCTGCTCCCAGATTTCCGGTCCTGTGGTTTCTCTGTGTACCTGTGGATTTGCAGGGTTTACAAACTGTCCGAGAACGATAGAACCAGGAATGGATTCCTTGAGTTCTTCTGCCTTTGCAATCGCACCCTTCATTCCTTTTGCACCTTCTGTCAATACCAGTTCTGCACCATATGCTTTCAGAAGATTTCTACGTTCAATACTCATGGTATCCGGCAGTGTAAGAATTGCATGATATCCTTTTGCTGCTGCTACTGCTGCAAGACCGATACCGGTATTACCTGATGTAGGCTCGATAATCGTTGCACCCGGCTTTAATAAACCTTTCTTCTCTGCATCTTCAATCATTGCAAGGGCAATTCTGTCTTTTACAGAACCTGCCGGATTCAGGTATTCAAGCTTTGCCAAAATTGTAGCATCCTTAATTCCTGCTTTCTCTGTGTAACGGTTTAATTTTAAAATCGGTGTTCCCCCGATTAATTCCAGTGAACTTTCTTTAATCTGACTCATAGCTTAATCTCCTTTTCTTTCATTCTTTATGATAATGTCGGAAATCCCGGCATCTTATGCTGTCAGGAAGAAGGGAAGCTGTTCTGTCCCTTTTTCCTATATGTTTTCTAGGAATAATGCGTTTTTATTATAAAATCATTATTTCATTTTGTCAAGAGCATTTTTCAAATATTTACGGATGCCAGGGTCAAAAGTTTGCTTCCGTACCATTTGACACGGCTCTCTACACGACTGCGACAACAGATAAATATGGCAAATTCATATATTTCGCAATTAACTATTCTTCATCATAACATATACAAACTTCTCATGGGTCTCATTAGAGGCGACATAAAAAAGAACCAGGATAAGGAATTTTCACCTTCATCCTGGTTCTATTATGCGCTTCTTTATGTCTCAAAAACAGGACAGCATTATCTTTCGAAATTAAAAGCTTTCTTTCCGAGATAACTTGCACTATCCCCCAAATTTTCCTCAATTCTCAGAAGTTGATTATACTTAGCAACTCTTTCCGATCTACTCGGTGCACCAGTTTTAATCTGTCCTGCATTTAAGGCAACCGCAAGGTCCGCTATTGTTACATCTTCTGTTTCTCCAGATCTATGCGAAACGATGGCTGTATAACCTGCCTTCTGTGCCATCTTAATAGTCTCAAGTGTTTCAGATACTGAACCAATCTGATTAAGCTTAATTAGGATAGAGTTTGCAACTCCCATCTCTATTCCCTTTTTCAGTCGTTCTGTATTGGTTACGAATAAGTCATCTCCCACTAGCTGTACTTTATGACCAATTCTCTCTGTCATCTTCTTCCAACCTTCCCAATCCTCCTCATCAAGACCATCTTCGATAGAATAAATAGGATACTTAGCAATAAGCTGTTCCCAATATTCAATCAATTCATCTGATGTAAAGTCTTTTCCTGATTTTGGCTGATGATAGAATCCTATTCCCTTGTCACTCTTCCATTCTGATGATGCAGCATCAAGGGCAATTACAAAATCTTTACCCGGCTCAAATCCTGCATTTTGAATTGCCTTTACGAGATGGTCCAGCGCATCCTCCTGTGATTTAAACTCAGGGGCAAATCCACCTTCATCGCCTACAGCCGTAGACATACCCTCATCTTTAATCAATTTCTGCAATGAATGAAATACTTCTGTTCCCCAACGAAGTGCCTCTGAAAAATTTTCTGCTCCTACAGGCATCACGAGGAATTCCTGTATATCCACAGGTGCACTGCTATGAGCTCCTGCATTTTCCAAATTAAGCATTGGTACTGGCAGTGTAGTTGCGCTTACACCACCAATGAATCTGTATAGTGGTATTTCCAAGGCTTTTGCAGCCGCATTTGCTGTCGCAAGGGATACTGCAAGAATCGCATTCGCTCCTAAGTTAGATTTATCTTTTGTTCCATCTAATTTGAGCATTCTCTGATCCACAGCATAAATATCAGATGCGTCCATTCCAATCAAGGCTGGAGCAATCAGTTCATTCACATTTGCAACTGCCTTTGTTACACCCTTTCCACCAAATTTTGCTTTATCTCCATCTCGAAGCTCAAGTGCCTCAAATACTCCCGTTGATGCTCCTGATGGTGCCGCACCTCTTCCTACTGTTCCATCTGCTAGTGTAACCTCAGCCTCAACCGTTGGATTACCTCTGGAATCAATAATCTGTCTTCCAATAACCTTTTCAATTTCTAAATACATCATAGTATCAATACTCCTTCCAATGAGAAATTATTTTTCTTGCATAGTTAGTTTACACTAACTATGTATATCCGTCAATTATTGTACTATGATAATCTTTCTCATATATAAGTGTTTTTATACACAAAAGTGTCCAATTGTTCACCATCTTTCTCAATTTCATTCATACCAGATTATTTCGTAAGGTACCGATTAATTCCTCTATAACAATCGGTTTGGATAAGAAGCCATCCATACCACATTCCCGTGCTCTCTTTCTGTCTTCATCAAAAGCATTGGCAGTCATAGCAAGAATGGTAATTTCGGCCAGTGCCGGTTCATCCAGTGCACGGATCAGCTTTGTAGCCTCATATCCGTTCATAACAGGCATCTGAACATCCATCAGCACCAGATCATATTTACCCGGTGTTGAATTTTTAACCTTCTTCACCGCCTCAGCCCCATTTTCTGCAGTATCCACCAGGAACCCATACGCATTCAGAATCTCCACCGCGATTTCGCTGTTCAGTTCATTATCTTCCACCAACAGTATACTCTTGCCTTTAAAATCTGAACCCTCTGCCGGAAGAATCCGCTTCTCTGTTCCGGCCTGTTTCTGTCCGATAGCCTCCAGCAAATTCTCTCTGAGATCTGACATAAACAGAGGTTTCGTGCAGAATGCAGTCACCCCTGCGGCTCTGGCTTCTGCTTCAATATCCGACCAGTCATAAGCAGTCAGGATAATGATCGGCGTATCGTCACCAAGACTGCGGATCTGGCGGGTGACCTCGATACCATTCATATCCGGCAGACGCCAGTCAATGATATAGGCATGGAATGCGTCTCCAAGCTCCGTAGACTGTTGTGCACGCAGAATAGCTTCCTTACCGGAAAGTGTCCATTCTGAACGCATCCCTACCTTTACAAGCATCTTTGTCACACTGTCACAGGTATTAAAATCGTCATCTACAACCAATGCCTTCAGACCCTCCAGCTCTGTGATCTTCTGTATAGGGTGATGCTTTGGCTGAATCCGAAGTGGCAGACAGACTATAAATTCGGTGCCTTTTCCCTGCTCTGTCTGAACCTCAATGGTACCACCCATCATATCCACAATATTCTTGGTAATAGCCATGCCAAGTCCGGTACCCTGGGTTCTGCTGACTGTGGAAGTCCGCTCCCTCTCAAAAGGAGAAAATATATTCTGTACAAATTCCTGACTCATGCCGATTCCATTATCCTTTACCCGGATCTCGTACAACGTACTGCCTCTTACATTCCCTGGATACTGCTTCAGCCGGACAGAAACGGTTCCTCCCGCAGGTGTAAACTTAATCGCATTGGACAAAAGATTCAAAAGTACCTGGTTCAGCCGCATCTTATCACAATAGACTTCTTCATTAGTCACGTCCATGGCATCCATATAAAGATCCAGCTGCTTCGCATGGATCTGCCCACTGATAATGGTCTTCAAGTCATGGAGTACCTCCGACAGACTGACCTCCGTTTCTTCCATATGGAGCTTTCCACTCTCAATCCGGCTCATATCCAGTATGTCATTGATCAATGATAACAAATGATTGCTGGAGGATAGAATCTTCCTAAGATAATCTCTGACCTTATTCTCATTATCAATGTTGCTCACAGCCAGTGTCGTAAAGCCGATAATTGCATTCATTGGTGTTCGGATATCGTGAGACATATTGGAAAGGAATGTGCTCTTTGCCCTGTTTGCAGTCTCCGCCTCATGAACTGCCTCTGAGAGTGCCTGATTCATTTTCCAGTCAGCGGTACGATCCGACATAACCAGGATATATTTTTTCTTTCCGTTTATCTCGCAGCACATCGCAATATTATGAAACCACCTTTTTTCTCCTGTCTTCAGATGAACATATTCGAAATCCCATTCTCTCTGCTCATGAACCCGGATTTCCTCCAGATAATTCTTCTCCGGATCTTCATGTTCCACCGGATGCAGTTTTCCCAGAATACAAGCATCCTTACGAATCTGTTCTACCGTAATGCCCAGCAGGTTTTCCACATTCGGACTGACGTAATCTGCCTGATATGTTTTGGCATCCATCATCAGGAAAACATCATCCACATTCATGGAAAGCTTTTGAAACAGCTCATCCCGGTACAAGATCTCCGTATCTTTTTTTCTTAAGTTTGTACTGCTTTTTTGAACAACTAAGCTGATAAGGAATGCGGCAATACAGAACACAACCGTACTGACAAGAAGTATCGTACTACGCTGCAGACTGTTCATACTGGCATTGACAATATCCTCCTGTACAAGTCCTAAGAACATCCAGTCCTGGATATCCGATTTTTCATAGACCAGATAGTAGTTCCTTTCATCCAGGTTCAGGAGCATCGCATCTGTACATCCTGCTTTAAACTTTTCCGAAAGCTCATTGATTTCTTTTTCAGACATATCAGAATGCTCTCTCAGAATGCCGAAGAAATTATACACATTCCCCCATGACTCAGCGGAATGATCCACCAAAATACGACCATCCGGATGAATCACAAAGCTCTGGGCATTTCCATTGAAAACAGAAATATCCAGCACATCTACGATATCAGAGTTTTCATAAGCAATGGCAATCGCATCATATTCAAATCCCTGATAAATTCCATGAACATTAGAAGTGGCAAAAACAAGCATCTGGGATTTCCCTGGAACTGCCGCATTCGCTACGATATCATTTCCCTGCCGGATCTCATCTTCCATATTGTCCTGTAATCCAAGGTACCCGGTTTCCCCTGTTATCATCTTATAATTCCCATCAGCCGATAGAAAATAAAATTCTAAAAATCCTGCATCCTCCTGCGCATTCTCTATGTAATCACGGATTTCACTTTCACCGGAAGTATCACGCAGATACTCACTCCACATATGGAGATAAGTCATGTTCTTATTTATCAGTTCCGTCAACATCTTATCAGACTGACGGAAAATCTCTGTCAGATGAGAAACACTTTCCTCATAAATGATTTCTGTCACAAACCTGAAATATCGAAAAACAGTCAAAACAATTACTATAATGAGAGTCACAAAGACAGCTGTCTGTAATCGTTTTCTCATAGCCGGCTTTTCTCTGTCCGTATTATAATCCTTAATCTTCATACTTCTCACCTCAAAGTCATATAGTCTTCAGGCTCTGCAAGAATGGCATCACCCTCTGAAATATATTCCAGCCAGGTATCTTTCACAGTGCTATCTTCTCCATCAAACACAATATTCTCATCTGCCGGATATGCTTCCATGTGTTTTGGTATCGCAAGACAGGTTACTGTAAAAGTATCATTGTCCTGAACTTGTTTGCCATCCTTCGTAACTTTAACAAATTTATAACCCTCTTCTGTTTCCCTGATCTCCACAGCAATACCGCTGAACACAGGCAGAGAGCCACGGTTAAAGGGAAGGAAGCCTCCCTCATAGCCTTCTACAAAGTTTTTAACAGTTTCTTTCAGTTCTGCTCCGCTCATCGTGCTGCTGTACGCTGCAAGACCATTTGGCATGATCATATCACCTGCCATTTTTTCTGTATATCCGGCTTTCAACACATTTCCTGTAAAGCTGTTTCCGGTTGCGATCAACACATCCGTCCCATAAGCGCCACGCAGCGTATTTGCCATAACCGAATAGGCCGCATTCCCGCCGTTGCTACGAAAACGGTTGGAATAGGATTTCTGCGAATCCAGCACGATATTCTCAGATGCAGCTTCTTCCTCAAGAAGCTGCGAATAAAATGACTGATAAGCCTGCTCTGCATCATATTCTCCTGTAATCATTCTAGAGACCACATCCTTGGAAACAGAGAAAAAGTCATTTGACGCAATACGGATATACATATGGTTTTCTTCAATCACGGGTTTCACATCGTTCAGATATTCCGTAAGCTTCATATCCACATCCTGACTGTAACTCAACAGATCCTGTCCATCATAAAGGATACGGAGCTGAGCATCCTCTGAAAGCATTGTGTCCAACACCTGCATTGCTTTCCTCCGGCGTGTTTCATCCTGTGTCAGATCACGGTTTAAAGCCACCTGAAAATACGGTGTCGTCATCAGCCACTTTTCTCCGTTCTGTTGAAAGAATGGCAGAAATGTTGTGTTTATGCCCTGTTCCTGAAACATTTTTACACCGGAAGAGCTGCCAAAGTACATGGCAAGCTTACCGCTTTGGTACATCCCAACTATATCATCGTAATTCAGCTCAAGATCGTCCCGGCCAAGCCCGGTATCCTTGATGAACTGCTCCATATGTTCAAAAGCCGCTGGCCAGACCGTACTGTCCAGACCTTCCTTCTTCGTATTATCCGGGTCACTGTAGGCAATGCGCCACTTGCGTCCGGCTACCGAAGCCAGCTCGGATACAGACAGTCCCTGCAGTGTCTCCATACAGGTATAATCATAAAAATAGTCTGCCGTAAACCCACGGATACCCACCTCTTCAAATGCCCGGCAGGCAGAGACAAAGCTTTCATAGTCTGTCGGCAGAGGAATATCATACTTTTCAAAAAGGTCCTTGTTTACTACAAAGCCATGTACATCCGCACACACCGGAAGCCAGTTTACACTGCCATCCTCATTCACAAAACTGTTCAGGTAGGTATCATAGACAGCACCTGCCACATTGGTTGTGGACAGATCCATCAGACTGTCTTTCAGAGGACTTGCATCATGCAGTGAAAAACGACAGCAGGTTATAATATCCGGCAATCCACCGTTTTCATCAAGAAACCTGTAGAAATCCAGATTATTATTACCTACTACAAATTCAATGTTGATATCCGGCAGCTGCTCCTGGATATAGGGTGCATATTTCTCATATAGTTTTGTACTCCATAAGTACACCGTAATTGTTTCTGCATCTTCTTTTTTCACACTCTTCCTGCCATAGCCTAACAAGAGGGATATAACTGTCAACATTATCACAAGTACCGCAAGCAGCTTATTCCATGTTTTCTTTTTCATTATGAATTCCTTTCTGAAAATATTTTCCGCTAATCCACAAATTTATAAATTACTTTTACTAATAATTTTGCATCCACAGGTTTTACGCATAAATATAATAATCATGTGCCACTCTTACCTGATGATAATTGATCTCCGTTTCTGACTTAAACTCGATCCAGCAGGATCGCCAATATCTCATTATTCTCCACATCCAGGATCTCCAAAGCCGCTTTAGCGTCTTCCGCTTTCAATATGTCGTAGGTATCCTTTTATATTTCCTTCAGAATATCCCTGTTCATTAATACATCATCTACAATAAGAACCTTGTTCTTCACTTATTTTTCTCCTAAACATTCCTAAATATGGAAATGACACCCTCTTTTTTCTTCAATAAAAGTTTTCAGCAATCCCCCATTGCAAATCCCAGCAATACAAAAAAATGCATGGTTACATAATTGGTAGTATTTCCAAAACAGGCAGATATAAGATATCCCATTGCCGCTGCCGCGCAGATAAACATCTCCGGTGTAAGCTTCCTGACCTTGCACAGGCGGTCTGCCGCAATCCAAAAAACCGCTGCAAGATAGAATGCTGCTCCTGGGATTCCGTAGAATGCTGCATATTCCAGATATTCATTCGCCGGTCTGTCCTGAACAAATCCTGCCTCGGAATAACTATCGGCAATTCCATCCTCGCACCATCCGAACACCGGCTTTTCCATAATGAATCCGGCACATTCCACCCATAATTTCCATCGTCCTGTACCTGCCGCCTTCGCTTCATCGCTCTCGCTGTCCTTGGCTACCTCTCCCAGCTCAAAGAAGAACTCCCTGGTCTGGCTGAACATACCTTCCCCGTTTTTTTCCATTGCTCCGCTGATTAAGAAGAACAGCAGCACTGCCGCAAAGAATTTAAAATACGGATAGATTGCCTGCCTGCTTTTGCATCCATGAAAACGTCCTGTCATGAGAAACAGAAGAACGATCAGTGAAATTCCTGCCGCCAGCCAGCCGCCAAATGTATTATTAATATTCAGTGTGATAATATTTATCACATAAACCAAAAGAGAAAAGCACACGCCGCCGGCTGTTTCCGCCAGCATGAGCATGCTGCCGGATAACACAATCATGGTACACAGATAATATCCGTAATGATTGAAATAATTCAATACACTGGCATATCTGCCCTCTTCTGCCATATACCGGAATGCTTCATTTCCGGACAATCCCAGTATATCTGCCAGCCCGTCATTGCTCTGTGCCAGCACAGGAACAGTCAGCAGAAGAGATGCCGCAAGCAGAAGATTTAATACCCGTCTCTTTTTCCTTCCATCGGAAACAGCCAGCAGACCTGCTGCCATGACAAATTCCAGTGTTCTTAACAGAATTCCTTCATTTCTTGACGGTATGCCATACAATGCCGCCGAAAGTCCCTGATAATCACTGTACCGCTTATTTGCCAAAAATGAAAGAAACATCCAGATAATAAATAATCCAAAGAAAATCAGCCATTTATGCCTGTACAGATAATTTTTTATTTTATATGTAAATACCTTGGGTGCTTCCATATATACATGTGCAAGATATAATATCATACACAGCAGGCAGGCAATCCCGCAAAGCTGCAGAAGCTGCACCCAGATCAGCTCGTTCCAATACTGAAAGCACAATGCGGTCACAAGCTTCAGCGGCAGAACGACGCCTGTCATTCCTGCCGCAATACACATCACTGTTTCATATTTTTCCCTCGTAAAATTCTTTATCATTTTCACTATTGTTTTCTCCATGTTGCCGGTGTAAATAATAACAGCATTGGTATCATTTCCAGTCTTCCTGCCAGCATATCAAACATCAGCACCACCTTAGACAGCGGGGAAAATGCCGCATAATTCCCGGTCGGTCCGACCATGGACAGTCCGGGACCGATATCGTTCATACAGGAAGTTACCGCCGTAAAATTCGTTACCAGATCAAATCCGTCCAGACTGATGATTAATACAGATACAATCAACAGTGCAAGCACCATAATCAGATATGCCTTTGTCGAACGCAGAACCTCATGTTCCATCGTTTTTCCATCTGACTTTATTTTCCGTATACTTCTCGGATGAAGCTGGTATTCCAGTTCTTTCCGGATGGATTTTGCATAAATAATGAATCTGGATACTTTCACACCACCGCTCGTACTGCCGGCACACGCACCCATAAACATGAGCAGTACCAGTATTGTCTGGGAAAAGACCGGCCAGTTATTAAAATCTGCCGTTGCAAATCCGGTGGTTGTCATAATGGTTGCAACCTGGAAGGAAGAATCCTTCAGATTCGCAAGAAGTCCTCCCGCCATACGTGTCAGATCCAGTGTAATTAAGATGGTAATAACCGCATAAATAATAAAATACCAGCGTACTTCTTCCATCTGGAATGCTTCTCTGATTTTTCTGCTGATAATCAGAAAATAGAATTTAAAGTTAATTCCAAACAGGAACATAAATATGGTGGTTACTACCTGGATGTATGTGCTGTAACCTGCTATACTGTCATTGCGAACCGCAAAACCACCGGTTCCTGCCGTTGCAAGACTGTCGCACACGGCATCAAATACCGGCATTTTTCCAATCAGGAGCAGAATCATCTGCAAAACTGTAAGTCCAATATACATAGAATATAACCAGAAGGCTGTTTTCTGAATCTTTGGAACAAGCTTGCCCACCGCAGGTCCGGTACTTTCCGCACGCATCAGATACATATTATTTGCTCCGAGATAAGGCAATACCGCCATGATAAATACCAGAATCCCCATGCCGCCAATCCAGTTGGTAAAACATCGCCAGAACAGGACACAATGAGGCAGTGATTCCACATCCGCCAGAATACTTGCTCCTGTTGTCGAAAACCCTGACACAGATTCGAACAATGCGTTTACTACATTTGGAATGCTTCCCGTTGCAACATATGGAACAGCACCTAATATACTGATGCCAACCCAGCCCAGTGCTACCACGACCATTCCTTCCCTTGCATAAAAGTTCTTGTTTTCCGGTTTTTTACGCGTTAAGAGAAGTCCTATGATGCCGATAATCAGGGCAGATAATAAAAACCACCAGCCTTCCTGCTCACGGTAAATAATCGCCACGATACCCGGCAGCAGCATAAATCCTGCCGAGAAATTGAATATGTATCCAAGTACATATATGATAATTGCATAATTCATTTCTTCTGCTTCTTTCTTTTACTTTACTATATCATCAATTCCATTCAGACCTTTTTTTGTCGTAACTACCATTACACTGTCTTTTGGAAGAATCTTATCCTTTCCTGTCGGACGTATCACTTTTCCATTACGGTAAATGCTGCAGATCAGGGTATTGTCCCTGATATTTAATTCGCAAATCTCCTTATTGGCTGCCTTCGCATTGCTTCCCACAACGAATTCAAGGGCTTCTGCCTTTCCACCTACCAGCCGGTACAGTGTTTCAACATTACTGCTGTCATATGAATTCTGTCTGGAACGGACATAACGGATAATGTATTCTGCCGTAATATTCTTCGGCGATACAATATTTCCAACCGGCATCTCATCGATGACTTCCATAAAGGATTCTCTTGTTATCTTTACGATTCGTTTTGCCTTTGATAATTTATTCACAAACAGGGAAAGCAACACATTCTCCTCATCCGAATTTGTCAGTGCCACTACCGCATCCGCATCTTCGATATTTTCCTCCATCAGAATCTCTCTTTCCGTCACATCTCCATAAATAATCATGGCATGAGGAAGCAGATCGCTTAATTCATTACAGCGCTCCAGATTATGTTCCACGATTTTTACATTTATATGTGCTGCCAAAAGCAATTTCGCCAGATAATAGGAGATTGTCCCGCCACCTGCAATCATGACATTATGAATCGGCTTCGTTTTAATTCCAATCTGGTTAAGGAAATGATTTATCTCCGGAATGGCTACTGTTACAGAGATATAATCCCCTGCTTTCAGCACAAAATTTCCTCCTGGGATAACAACTTCTTTCTCTCTTTCCACGATACAGATCAGCACCTTCTGGCTGATTTTTTCTGCCATATTGCAAATCGCCATATTATCCAGTACGGATCCCTGTGGAATCTGGATCTTGATCAGGCTGACTCTTCCTTTTGCAAAGGTATCGACCTCCAGTGCGGACGGCACCTGAATGAGTCTTGCAATTTCGGATGCCGCTGCCAGCTCCGGATTAATGGACATGGACAGACCAAGTTCTTCCCTGATGTAATTAATTTCTTCGTAATATTCCGGATTTCTTACCCTTGCGATCGTATGACAGTCACCTGCTTTCTTTGCAATCAGGCAGGCAAGCATATTTAACTCATCCTTATCTGTCACGGCAATCATCAGATCCGCATCATCGATTCCCGCTTCTGTCTGAACACGGTAACTGGTACAGTTTCCTTCCACTCCCATAACATCAAACCTTGATGATGCATTTTGCAATGCCTGTGCATCATTATCTATAACTGATACCTCATGGCCTTCCGCATTCAGTTGTTCTGCCAGTGTACATCCTACTTTTCCACATCCGGCAATAATAATATTCATAATACATTCTCCTCTTTTTCCAAAACTATTCCTATTATATCCCAAAGTCTGTCCGACTACAAGGATAACTTTCTTATTCCATTATCCCAAATTCTACTCTTATACAGAAACAATTTCCTTCCAGCCGGGCGCAGATCGTGCCGCTCATCCGTTCCGCCAGCTCTTTTGTAATGGCAAGCCCCAGTCCCGCAGATGCCGCCTGCCTTGCACTGTCGCTCTTATAAAACCTTGTAAACACCTGTTCCACATCGATCTCTTCCGGATTTTCCACCGTATTGGAACATTCAAAAGAATAAATACGATTCTCCCTGCCTGCCCGGATTTCAAGTCCGCCGCTGCCATGCAGCAGGGCATTCCGGATAATATTCTGGATAATTCTTGCTGCTGCCATCTGATTTCCCCAGATCCAGACATTGTCCTCTTCCACCCGGATATCCGGTTCTATCTTTCTTTTCTTAATTTCCTGATAAAAAGAAAGGATATTATCACAGACAATTTTTGTGATATTTTCTTTTTGCAATTCCAGCACATAAGCATCATTCTGCAATTTTGTGTAAGTAAACAGCTCCTCAAGCATGGTTTCCAGTGTCCGAATTCTCTCCCTGATAATCTGCTGATACCGTTCCTCATCCTGTTCCTCTTCACAATCACACAATAAATCAAAATAACCGCCGAGCGAAGTCAGCGGAGTGCGGATATCATGGGACAGATTCGTAATCGCTTCTTTTAAGCGCTCGTCCTTCTGCCGGTATTCCCACACCTGCTTCCGGCACTTCTCATTTAACACATTAATATGCCCGGCCAGATCTTCAAACTCCTTTGTAGCATACTGAATCGTTACCAGCTTATTGCTCTGCTCTTCCTCAAGAAACGACATCTGACGGCAGATATCCTTAATCTGCCGCCTGTATCTCACAAACTGTATACTTATTATTATCAATAAAATTCCCAAAATCCAGATCATCCTGCCATCTCCCTGTTCATTCATAAGGTCAGTTAGTTAATTGCGAAACTCATAATTTGCCTTTATTGTATATGCAAATCGAACAATTACTAAGAAGGTACTATGAGGCGGTCGGTACTTAGATGCTGTATTTTAGCATCTTAGTACCGTTACCCACGCACTAGGGAGGGACCCGGTAAACCGGGAAGATTCCCTAGTGCCATAGCCGAATGTAGCGAAAGCGTGCCTTCGTGTAATGTTTCATTTGCATATACACTTATGAAAATTTAAGTGTTTCGCAATTATCTAAGTAAGGTCAGTATAACACAATCCTGTTTTGGAAACAATCCCTCCATACCCGCTATTGTTCCATCTTTCTTTGTTTTATACTACATCCCTTTTTCGTACAACTACACTTCCAATAATATTGTATCCAATCAGAAATGCCAGTGCAACCACAAGTGCATGCCAGAATTTATCCGCCGCACTGTTATAAAGCAGTGCCTTATAGTTTGATATCAGCAGATACTCTGATATTTTGATTTTATATATATGTGTGAAAAATCCGGAGATAATATCTCCCACACCGAGTACCGCAAGTATTCCGACCGTGATAGAAACTGCCGTACTTTTTAACAGAGTGGTAAGCAGTGCCATTCCACTGGAAAATGCCACACTCAGAAGCCATAATACTCCCATATAACGTGCTGTCTGCCCGAACATGGATACCCCAAACGGTTCTCCCGGATGCAGAATAGGAAATGTCGCGATATGGATAATCGTATATGCCGCCATTGCCATAAGATCAAAAAGCATGATTCCTGCTGTTTTTGACAGATAGATCCATTCCCGCCTTTTTGTCTGCCCTGCAATATTCTTGACAAACCCTGATTTTTCCTCACTGTTTACAAACAGAACCGGAAAGATCGCAAGAATAATTAAAATCAGTCCGCTACGCAGATCCGCACAGAGATACTCGGTAAATGCAGGCTTTGTTCCATCTTCATGATATGGTGTCTCCACCATGATAGTCAATGGTGTAGATGCATCATCACTTTCCGGCACAATTTCATCTGTCTGTGCCTCATTTAACTGTCCGCCCTCCGCCGTAATTTCCTCCTCCAGCATTTTTATATCTTCTCTCATCATATATGCGGAGAATCCGGCAAATACCATGATAACCGCCAGCATAATATAAGTACTTCTTGTATGAAAAATACGATAAAGATTCATTCTGATTAAATTAAACATTTTTTGCCCCTCCTGTCAGCTCCAGAAAATAATTTTCCAGTTTTTCCCGTGCCACACGGAATCCATCCAGCACACAGCCCTGTTTTACCAGCTCCGTATTCAGCCATGCCGCTTTTTCCAGTTCCTCATAGATATGTATCACATGATTTTCCGTCACCTTGTATTCGTGGATTCCCAGTGTTTCCAGTACAGTACAGGTCTTCTGGACATCTTCCGTCTGTATCTCGATGTAATCGCTGCACCTTTTTTCCAGTTCTTCTTTGGAAAGTTCCAGAATCAGCTCGCCCTGATTAATAATGCCAAACGTATCGGCTACTTTATACAATTCCTCCAGAATATGACTCGAAATCAGAATCGTGATTCCTTTTTTCTGATTCAGCCGCTTTAAAGTATCCCTGATTTCTGCAATTCCCTGTGGATCAAGCCCGTTAATCGGCTCGTCAAGAATCAGCAGATCCGGCTCTCCCACAAGTGCCATGCCGATTCCAAGACGCTGTTTCATTCCGAGTGAATAATTCTTTACCTTCTTTTTCCTGTCATTTTCCAGACCGACCTGTTTTAAAATTTCTTCGATATAACCTTTTTTATAGATTCCCATTGCAATGCACTTGCATTTCAGATTCTCATATCCTGTCATATTCGGATATAAACCGGGATTTTCAATCAGATTTCCAATCCGCTCCATATATGCTTTTGTTTCTGCTCCCTGTTTTCCAAACAGCCGAATCTCCCCGTCCGTCTGCGTGGACAGTCCGCAGAGCATTTTCATGCAGGTCGTTTTTCCTGCTCCGTTTCTGCCGATAAATCCGTAGATTTCTCCGCGTTTCACATGCATATTTATCTGACTGACCGCTACATGATGATGAAACTTTTTCGTAAGACAATTTGTTTCCACTGCATATTCCATAGCTTTCTTCCTCTCTTTCTTTCACTGTCTTTATTCTACCTTCTGTCCGCAAAGAAAGCTCCAAGAAAAGTTTAAGAAAGGGTAAAGATTTTATTCAGCTAATTTAAAGCCCATCCCCCACACGGTTTCAATGTATTCTTCCTGTGTGATTTTCTTCATTTTCTGGCGGATATTGCTGATATGCACATTGATCGTCTTATCTTCGCCCATGTAATACTCTTCCCATGCATATTCGTAGATCTCATTTTTCGTAAATACTTTCTGCGGATGTTTTAACAGTAGTTCCAAAATCCGGTATTCCTGTGCCGTAAGGGACAATGGTTTCCCACACAGAATAACTTTCTTCCCCTCCCGGTCAATTCTCAGGTCCCGGTATTCCAGAAAAACTTCATTTTTTCCGGCCGCATTTCTTAACTGTACCAGAACCCGTGCTTCCAGTTCCTTTAATTCAAATGGCTTCGTCATATAATCGCTTGCACCCGACATCAGCAGATCAACTTTTGTATCGAGCTCATCCTTCACCGACAGCACAATCACCGGAACATTGCTCTTCTCACGGATATTTTTCAATACCTGCTGACCGTCCATTCCCGGAAGCATCAGATCCAGAATCACCATCTGATACGTTTCCTTTTCAATCCTCAGAATCCCTTCCGTTCCGGAGTAGGCACTCACCACTTCATACCCCTTCTTGCCGAATGCTTCCTGCAGCATTTCATTGATATTCACATCATCTTCTATAATCAGTAATCTGCTCATTTTTTACTCACTTTCTCTCTTTACTATGATGCTATGGCAGGTAATTGTGAAACTCATAATTTATCTTTTTGTATATGCAAATTGAACAATTACTAAGAAGGTACTATGAGG